>Ga0310825_100723_pt1 | contig 20860 bp, 20 predicted proteins | sample WT_ome_9_FD_202243 | JGI IMG/M metagenome (GOLD analysis project Ga0310825, IMG submission 202243) | Sorghum-adapted microbial communities enriched on wild type (WT) sorghum from Joint BioEnergy Institute, Emeryville, California, United... ... | reverse complement strand
TTGAAACAAAAGGCTGCAACCGATCAAGACTGCGCCCCACAACTCTAATTTGGGCTCCTGCTTCCAATAAATTTAATGCAACAGCTCGTCCAGTATTACTTGTTGCCCCTGTAACGACGATCATGAGGACTTCCTCCTAATATTTGTATTCTGGCGTACTTCAAATTTTTTACGCCATTCACTTCAAGTTAAAGTCAATTGATTGGCTCGTGACTAAGTATAGAAGCAATCAACTTATTTGGACAAGGAGGCACTTTTTCTTCTGATAGTCACTTTTTTGTAACTACATCAACTCCAACCTCAAATCGCATAGATTACTTCTGATGATTCTTTAACCTAAAAGGACTTTAAGGTATACTAAGCATCATTAATAATTTGTGGGAATACTTAGATGGAATTTATCTGTAGGAGTATTCTGGAGGGAATGACTAACATGAACGTGGAAACATCTGAAATTGACCAGCAGGTTTTGAATGAGATGAAGAGTGAATGTGATATCAATGTCAATGAAACTCTAAAAATCATCGGTGGAAAGTGGAAACTCAACTTATTATGGACTATTCATGATAAAAGCAAACGGTTTAATGAACTTCGAAGAGAGCTCACCGGCATCTCTCAAAAAATGCTCACGCAACAACTTAGAGAGCTTGGAAGAAGCGGGATTGATCGAAAGACGTGTCATTCCCGACAAACCCCCTAAAGTCGAATATTCTCTATCCGAATACGGAAATACATTGGAGCCATTGTTTAATGTGTTAAACCATTGGGGGCTAATGCATAGAGTTCGTACAATGAATTCTCATCCAATTCATCAAGCAAATACAGAAGAGCTTTCACAGCTCGATTCTTAATGTGGAGCCCAAAATATCAAGGAGCAAAATCGCTGGGATCTTGCTCCTTTTCTTGACTAATCGTTCTCAAATCGTTTATGATACTCAACGAAAGTTAAGTTTCAATTTCATAGAGACGGCTCACCCATATGAGAATGATCATTCTATTAAGTGGACTATTCTGGTGAACAATCAAAAATAAGAAATGGAGCGTGTACTCAATCATGACAACCGTACTTTATATAACAGCTCATCCTTTTACAAGCGATACGTACAGCTTATCTGTTGGTGAGCAATTCATCGAAACATACAAGGAAACCCACCCTAACGATGAAGTAATTCATTTGGATCTGTATCGCATGGACATCCCGCAAATCGATGCAGACCTGTTACGTCGTTGGGGGCAACCTCCAGCAGGTCCTTCCTTCGAGGAACTCAGTGAAGAATCGAAGGCCAAAGCAATCCGAATGAATGAAATCGTAGAACAATTTATGACCGCCGATAAAGTGGTGATTGTAAATCCAGTCTGGAACTATGCCTTCCCTCCGGTTTTAAAAACTTACTTTGACGCGATCACGGTTCCTGGAAGAACCTTCACCAGAGCCAATAATGGTCGCCGAGGATTAGGGGGATTAACCGGCACGCAGCAAGGCAAAAAAGTGGTACACATTCAGGCATCCGGCACCGTACTCTCTCACGGGGAGTTCCAAGACGTTGAATTTAGCCACAGCTACATCAAAGCAACCTTGAAATTCTTAGGCATTGACGATGTTCAGGTCATTTATGTTGAAGGAACCAGTGAAAAACCAGATCAAGCCGAAGCAATTAAAGAGCAAGCCCTTCAACAAGCCATCCAAATGGCCGGAACGTTTTAAGGCATATCACCCTCTAAAAAGCACAAAGAAGTCGCATATCCTGCGACTTCTTTTTTGATTAAAGCTTCTTCCCTGCCGGAACGGTAGGATTCCAACCAACCGATGCCGCTGCTTTCTTGATCCCTTGCGGATCGGAAATGTTAAGATTTGCGTCCAATATAGAGAAAATGCTGGCTGGTCCCGATCAGAAATTCATCTTGACTCAGGCGGTAGCCGATTTCAAGCCATTTTTGATACTCCGGCTCCTCGAGCTCGTTGATTTCAGCTTCCTTGCTGCCTAAGATGTTCTCAACTCCGGCAAAGATCAGTTCTGTTAAGCCAAAGCTTGCCATCAAATTTCTAGCTTCCGGATACCCTGAAAAATAGGCCGTAGTAAACCCCTGGGTTACTTGATTTACACCATGATTTAAATAATCGAGCAGTTGATCAACGGAATCAAACGGTCGCAGTTGGGCCAGATAATCCTGAAGCGGAGCGTAATTCGAGATAAACGAGGCAACAAGAAGGCCGCCCCGTTTTAACCGATTAAGTGCTTCCTCGACCGCTTTTTTCCGATCCTTCTCCTCTACCAAATGATACAACGGCCCCATCAGCAAAATAACATCAAATTCCCCATGAACTCCGCTTAAATCTAAGGCATTCCCATGAATATAGTCCTTCAAAGTAACTCCTCGTTCCTCCGCTTTCGTCCGAGCCACCTCGAGATGTCGCTTGGACAAATCCAGCAACGTGACCTCATGCCCCTGCTCAGCCAAATAAATCGAATATCTGCCAGGCCCTCCCCCGATATCCAATACGCGTAATCGCTCGCCGGTAATGTATTCGTCGAAATAACGCCTTGTTATGTCATACTCGATTCGATGTCGAACTAACCGTTCCCATTCGTCATATTCCGTATCGTACCATCGCTCGATTTCTTCCATTTCCGATGCCCCCAAACCTGAGAATATTGAAAAGATTATAATCCCTATTCCCCGCAAACACCACAGCAAATATCGCAAGAATCGCCTCTCCGCAGGGGTGAATATTTCGTCTGGACGCGTCCCAAACTATCGCGGAGAAACGTTCATGTTCTTCACCGCACGAATGAAAGGGGGATGTTGATTTATGACCAAATCCAAACGATCAAAAATTAATGCCATGAAAAGTCGAAAGCAAGCGCAAAATCCACATGGTCCTATCAAATCATTGGAAGAACTGGCGGAAGAATACGATCAAAATCCACCACGCAAATCATAAACCGTTTTCCAGCTAAAAAATACCACCGCCTGTCCACTGGAATTGGGCTAGGCGGTGGTAAACATTTGTGTAACATTATTTCAACGCAGACTGAATCAGCAACACCAAGCTGCTGCGCGTCACCTTGGCATTAGAGGCAAGGCCAGCCAGATTCGCTTCTTTGCCGGAGAGGACAGCAATCGCTTCGGCAGCTTGTTTTGCGGTAAGCGTGCTTTTTGGTTGGAACGTTTCTTTACCAAGCACTTCGAGCGCCCCTGCTTTCTTGAGGGAACTTACCGCAGGCAGAGCCCAGCTTGGCACTTCCGAGATGTCGGTATATCCCGTGTCTTCAGAAGATTCCGATACCTGGAAGGCACGGCTGATCATGACCGCAAATTCAGCACGAGTTACCTCGGCTTGCGGTCGGAAGGTTCCATCCCCATATCCTTCAACAATGCCGGCAGCTGCAGCTTCATTGATAAGCGAAGCATTGGGATCTCCGGAAATATCCGTAAATGCAGGCGCTTCAGGGTTTGTGCTTGGGCCTGCTGGCGTACCTCCAGCTTCAGCTGGCAATGGAGCACCTTTCAGATCGGTAATCCGTCCTTGAGTGGTGGCTTTAACCGTACCCACTTTGTCGAGATACTCATGGAACACTTCATAATCCACGAGGTTCAGCTCATAGAACCGACCGTCGTCCTTCGCTTGCTTCATCGAAGCGTAAAAATCCCCGCCGCTCGCCATAAACGAGTTCGTCGCCACAATGTAGTATGCTTTCGGATCGATATCGGAGTAGGTTCCACCTTCGTTTTGGATTTGGACTTTCACGATGCGTTGTCCGGATTGCGTCTTCTCACCGGTCACATCGTCGATCACTTCACCCGGCTTCGTCGAATCGTAGTAGAAGCGCAGGCCCGAAACTTGCGGGAACCGCCCTTCCCCATTTTCGACACCGCTCACACCGTTCTCCAGTGCAGCCACAATTTCAGCGCCTGTCATCTTCAGTGCCGTTAAATTGTTCCCGAACGGCATTGTGGTGAGCAGATCACCCAGGGTAATATCCCCAGCTTTAATCGAAGCACGAATCCCGCCCCCGTTTTGGATGGTTACATACCCTTTAACATCAGGCACTTTGACGATGCTCATGACCTTCGAGCGCATGCCATCAGCGATCAAGTCACCAAGATTCGTCTCTTGCTTACGTACGCTGCCGCGTTCGCCGTCCAAATCCGTTTCGGTCTTCCCGATCACCGTTTTCTTCAGATCTTCTAGCGGAGCAGCATATTCCTTCAGCTTGGCTTCCGCTGCGGCATCGCTCTTAATCAAAAAGTTGCCGGCATCATCTTTGGCATCCAGCGCAATTAACTCGCCTTTCCAAGCGGTTAGTTTTCCTTCGGAGTCAAAAGTGACATCCAGTTGACCTAAATTTTGATTATATTCGCCGGTCTGCACGATCAACGTAGGTTCTTCATCGGCATGATGGACCTCCGGAGCATTCAGAACGGTATGGGAGTGGCCGCCTACAATAATATCAATCCCATCGACGGCTTCAGCCAGTTGTTGGTCAACGGTATACCCTAAATGAGACAACACAACGATTTTGTTGATCCCTTCGGCTTCCAAAGCATCAACTTGCTTCTGTGTGCTTTCAACTTCATCCGCGAACTTGATGTCAGGACCAGGCGAGGATAACACGGAGGTTTCAGGCGTAGTTAAGCCAATGATCCCCACCTTCTCCCCGGCAATTTCCTTAATTACGGCCGGGTAAATTTGACCTGACTCTCCTGGTTTGCCCAGCTCGGAATGGCTTAACCCTTTCAGGTCCGCATCCGCACTAAAGTCCAGATTGGCACTAACAAATGGGAACTTGGCCTGCTTAATGAACTCGGCTAATGTACTTGGTCCTTTGTCGAATTCGTGATTCCCAAACGTCATGGCGTCATATTTCAACTCGTTCATAAAGTACAGATCGGCCAAACCGTTAAATTGATTGAAATATAACGTTCCCGAGAAAACATCCCCTGCATCCAGCAACAACGTGTGATCGTTTCTTGCTGTGTTGATGGCCGTCACCCTGCGAGCGATGTTGTCCAGGTGGGCATGCGTGTCATTCGTATGTAGGACGCGCAGTTCGAAGTCCTTGGCCGCTGTACTACCGGATTCCGCCGCATTTACGGACAACCCCACCGCTCCAGAAGCAAGTCCTGCAACGAGGGTACTGATCGCCAGAAACTTGCCGACGGCTTTGTTTCTCCAAACCATTAATCTAATTCCTCCTCTACCATTTTTTGATACACTACTCTATTAAATATAAGTAGAAGAGTTTTTAAAGTAAATCATTTAAATCAAATTAATGATTATAATTTACAAATTTTCATGTTTCATGACATAAAAGAATAAAAACTGGGTGAATCGGGTATTTTATGATCGGCAAAAAGACTGAACTATAAGACAACAGGAGGTTACCTAATGGACAGTCAACGCGCGAAAGAGATTGTCGCTTCCCCTACTATGATCAACGTCACTTACGATGGAGAACCGGTGTACATTCAACATGTTGACGATAAGAAAGAAACCGCTCGGATTTATCCGCTTAGTCAACCGGAGAACGAAAAAGAAGTTGCATTATCCCAACTGAATGAACAATAAAACAAAGGCAGAAGGCTCTCGTTTGATGCGAGCTCCTTCTGCCTCTTTATTTTGCAAGCCATTTAACGTAGTTTACATAACATTTGTTATGTCACTATCATTTTCGATCGCACCAGCTAATACCATCGCATTGATGCCATTCACGAAGGCCTGACCGCTCGCTTTGATAATATCGGTGTCCATGGCACGTCCTGTGTAGGTTTTTCCTCCGGCCTCAAGTTGAATGTTCACCCGTCCGATCGCTTCCTTCCCATGGGAAATGCTGTTGATCTTATAGGAGGTCAGTTTGGCATCGATGCCAGTTAACGACTTGATCGCACTATACAACGCGTCGATCGGACCATCTCCAATTGCGCTGCCCTTCCGCTCTTGTCCGTTGATCTTCAAGGTGACGGTGGCCGTTGGGCATATGTCATTCGTCACGACTTGGAACGACGTGAGCTCGAACAGCGGATGAGCAGCATCGCTTGGCTCTTGATGTTCACTCAGCAGGTAATAAAGGTCATGGTCGTACACTTCTTTTTTCGCATCAGCCAATGTCAAAAACCGTTGGAACAACCGCTCAAACCCTACGATATCCGATGTATCGAAGCCCAGCTTCTCCACCGCGTGCTTCACCGCATGCCGACCCGAACGGGCCGTCAGGATCAGTTCCATACTTTCCGCCCCCACCTCTTCAGGGGACATAATTTCATACACCTGCTTATCTTTCAACAGACCGTCTTGATGGATTCCGGAGGAATGAGCAAACGCATTGTCGCCGGTGATCGCTTTGTTCACCTGCACATCGAGCCCCGTTAAATGGGTCAGCAGCCGCGACGTACGAATCAGCTCCGTCGTATCGATGTTCGTGCGACAGCCGTACAGCCCCTCGCGTACCTTCAGTGCCATCACCGCTTCCTCCAGCGAAGCATTGCCGGCCCGTTCTCCCAGACCGTTAATGGTGCATTCAATTTTCTCGGCCCCGTTTTTGATGGCGCTTAAGGTATTGGCCGTAGCCAGACCGAGATCGTTATGACAATGGACACTGAGGATCACAGAATCGTCGAGGTTTTTCAGCCGCTCGTGAATGCGCCGGATCAGGTGGCCAAATTCCTCCGGCTCCGCGTAACCGACGGTATCCGGAATATTGATCATCGTCGCACCGGCTTTGACAACGGCTTCGATCGTCTTCCACAAATATTCAAAGTCCGCCCGCGAAGCGTCCTCGGTAGAATATTGAACCTGCGGCAGCAGTGTTTTCGCATATTTCACCGCATCGACACCCATTTGCAGAACGGCATCTTTGGAGCGGTTAAATTTCTTCTCCACATGGACGTTAGAGGCGCCAAGCACGATATGGATTAACGGCTGTTCGGCCTCACGGATGCTTTCGTACACGGCATCGATGTCGGATTTTACCGCCCGTGCCAATGCGGTAATGCCTACACTGTCTCCTACGGTTCGGGCAATTTGCTGCACCGCCTGAAAATCACCTTGTGAGGACGCAGGGAAGCCGGCCTCAATAATATCTACACGGAGGCGCTTCAGCTGCTGAGCAAACTCCAGCTTTTGCCGTACGTTTAACTTGGCACCAGGGACTTGCTCCCCGTCGCGTAACGTTGTATCCAGTACGATAATGTTGCGGTAACGTTCCATCTGAAAGTTCCTCCTTGATTTTGGAATTTGGATTGAATCTATGTGAAGCGGGGTTGATTAAACCCGGACTTTAATCAACAAAAAAACCCCGTCTCTGCTATAGAGACGAGGTTGAACCCGCGGTACCACTCTAATTCATTTCACATGATGAAATGATCTCTTTCGATGGCGAACACCATCTATCCTTGTAACGGCGGAATCCCGGCTTACCCTACATATCAGGCAGCTGTTCATAGACGAGTTCAACATGACGGACGCTGCCGTTTCGCACCACCCAACGGCTCTCTGAAAGGTCAAATCACGTTTACTATTTCTAATCAACACATTTGGCAATATGGAATTATTGGATATTATATGCACCTAATAACGGATTGTCAACATAAAGAGAAGAAATCCATTATTCCGACTGGAGCTTGTCTCGAAACTCTTGAAACTTCAGCAGAGCCAACTGTAGCTGTTCTTTGTAGGAGCTCCAATTTTTCTCGTCTTTGATATAACTTGAGGTGACGTTCAGCTCATCACACTGCTGAATCAGTTCTTGAATAAGCTCCTGATTATCTTGTGCAACGGTAAGTTTATTATGCGCATCCAATTTTTCGTTCAAGGAACTTAATAACTGATTGGTCTCGTCAATGACCTCATACATGGCAGAACGAAGTTCTGCGGGCACTGCCTGATCCAGAGACGGACTATCCGTGCGATTCATCGAGTAGAAAACAAACCAACTATTTTCGGAGTACCCGTCAATTTTTCCTTGAATGTAAGCCGATTCTTCTTGATCGAGCTCCACTTGGGAGATCCGTTCCAAAATGTCTGCCAAAAGAGCGAGTTGAGTCGAATATTGATGATAAAAAATATTGTGGTACAAGGTGTACGCCTCGGAATTCGGATCATCTTTCATAGGCTGACTTGTACACGAGGTGAGAATGATCGATAGAACGAAGGCGATCAAAATTTTGGGATACATTAAATCACCTCATGATACCGAAGCGTGCATATGTTTAGGCGCCTCGTCCCACGGCACAGAAAACGCTTGCCCCTTTGCACAAAAGATCGAGGACGAGGTATATGCCGGATCGGCATTTTTATTATAGTCCTTCTGGGCGATGATCGTCTCAGCTTGATGGCAAGGCTCATAACCGCCAAATTTCAGCATGATTGAACCTTTCCCGTGCGTCATCGCTGCCAGCTCTGTTGGATAATCCATAAATGTCGCTACCGGAACGACACCTGAAATCACAGCCGTCTCTTCTCCCGTCTCCGGCGGATCAAATCGGCCATGCGCTTGCTGGATATCGGTTAACACTTTACCAAGCTGATCTAAGGGCACTTTGATTTTAAAATGATACACCGGCTCCAGCAGCACATTCTCTGCCTGCTCCAACGCCTGCCGAATCGCGCGGTACGTCGCCTCGCGGAAATCGCCTCCGCTGGTATGTTTGTTGTGCGAGCGGCCGGTGAGCAACGTAACGCGCACGTCCGTCAATGGCGAGCCGGTCAACAGGCCGTGATGCTCTCGTTCCAGCACATGTTGGCCGATCATATTTTGATAGCCTACGGACAAATCATCCGCGTGACAAGTATTTACAAACGTCACTCCGCTGCCCCGTTCGGCAGGCTCCAGCCGCAAATGGACTTCGGCATAATGCCCTAATGGTTCGAAGTGACCGCAGCCCTTCACCGATGTAGATATCGTCTCTTTATACAAAATCTCCGGCGGTCCAAACGTAATCTTCATCCCAAATCGTCCCTGGACGACCTGCTGCAAGATCTCCAACTGAATTTTGCCCATGACATGGATATGCAGCTCCTGCAGCGTTTCATCCCAGCGGGTTCCTAATGTCGGGTCCTCGGCGTCCAGCAGCTGAAAGACGCGCAGGACTTCCTTCAGATGGAGCGGCGGTTCAAATTGTACCTTCGACTGCAACGTGGGGGCGAGCTCACGGCGAATCGGGTCAACCAACGCCCCGATGCCTTCACCGGAAGATAGCGCCGTCAAGCCGGTTACCGCGAACAGTTCTCCTGCTTGAACGGAATCGGCCTGCACAAACCGCTGTCCGTTGTATTTGCGAATGGCGGTTATTTTCTCCGTGCGTTGTTCGCCTTCCGGGCCGTAGGTGAGTTCATCTCTCACTTTTAACGAGCCTTGTAACGCCTTGATGAAGGTGATGCGCGTCGCTTGCTCATCATGGCGAATTTTGTACACCCGCCCCGCAAACGGAAGCATCGGATCATACCGGGTCACTGTGAGACGATCCAGCGCCTTCATAAACACGTTAATGCCGATATCCAGCAGCGCAGATCCCCTAAGGCAAGGAAACACATGGCCGTGTTGAACCATCCGTATGAGATGTTCGTTCCATTCGGCATCGGATAAGGTCCCTTCCAAGAACGGTTCCAGCAACGACTCATCTCGTTCCGCAAGCCGTGCCTTATCCGTCTCGTCCAGTTGGCCGGTCGTTGCCCAAGCCGACAGATCCAGCACATCTCCGCTCAGCTCGCGGCGGATATCTTCCAGAACCCGGTCCGGGTCCGCTCCGGTACGATCCGTCTTATTGATAAAGAAAAACGTAGGAATTCCATATGCCCGAAGCAGCTGCCAGACCGTTTCCGTGTGGCCTTCCACCCCTTCCACCGCGCTTACGATGATCACCGCATAGTCGAGCACTTGCAAAGCCCGTTCCATTTCTGCGGAAAAATCGACGTGTCCCGGCGTATCCAGCAAAAAGTAGGTATTATCCCCGTATCTCATTTCCGCCTGGTCGGCAAATACGGTGATGCCCCTTGCCTTCTCGATCTCGTGACTGTCCAAGAAGGCATCGCGATGATCAACTCGGCCGCGGCTGCGAATCGTTTGCGTGTGGTAGAGCAACGCTTCGGCAAAGGTGGTTTTCCCAGCGTCAACATGCGCCAGAAGTCCAATCGTCTTGAACATAGCTGCGTCCCCCGCCGCTTAGTTAGTTCTTAAAGCTGTGGATCGGCGCCGGTATCCGGCCGCCCCGCTCAATGAATGGCGCACAGTTAAAGGCGTTAACCGGCATAATCGGCGCGTAGCCCAGCAAACCGCCAAACTCCACGACCTCGCCAACATCCTTGCCGATCACCGGAATAATCCGAACGGCGGTCGTCTTGTTGTTGACCATGCCGATAGCCGATTCGTCCGCGATAATGCCCGAGATCGTCGCGGCGCTCGTGTTCCCCGGAATCGCGATCATGTCAAGGCCAACGGAGCACACGCACGTCATCGCTTCCAGCTTCTCCAGCGTCAGCGCACCGCGCTGCACCGCTTCGATCATCCCGTGGTCTTCGCTGACCGGGATGAACGCACCGCTTAAGCCGCCAACGTAGGAGGAGGCCATGACGCCGCCTTTTTTCACGTTATCGTTCAAGATCGCCAGCGCGGCCGTCGTTCCCGGCGCTCCTGCTTCCTCCAAGCCCATCACTTGGAAAATCTCTGCGATGGAGTCGCCAATCTCCGGTGTCGGAGCCAGCGACAAGTCGATAATGCCAAACGGAACGCCAAGACGCTTCGACGCTTCCTGTGCAACCAACTGACCTACCCGTGTGACTTTAAACGCTGTCCGCTTAATCGTTTCGCACAACGTCTCAAAGTCCTTACCTTTCACTTCCTCCAGCGCACGCTTCACGACCCCAGGGCCGCTGACGCCCACGTTGATGACGCACTCCTGTTCACCAACACCGTGAAATGCGCCCGCCATAAACGGGTTATCTTCTACCGCATTGCAGAACACCACCAGCTTGGCGCAGCCGATCGAACCCCGATCCGCTGTCCGTTCCGCGGTACGGAGGATGATGTCGCCCATCTTTTTCACCGCGTCCATATTAATCCCGTTGCGCGAGGAGCCCACGTTCACTGAGGAGCAAACCCGTTCGGTAACGGCCAGCGCTTCAGGGATGCTGTCGATCAGCACCCGGTCGCCGTTCGTAAAACCCTTCTGCACAAGGGCCGAGAAGCCGCCGATAAAGTTGACGCCTACTTCCTTCGCCGCCCGGTCCAGCGCTTCAGCCACCGGCACGAACGTATCCGTTTTCAGCCCGCCGGCAGCGATCGAAATCGGCGTTACCGAGATCCGTTTATTCACGATGGGCACGCCAAATTGCTTCTCCAGGTCCTCCCCGGTTTTGACCAGGTTTTCGGCAGTCCGGGTAATTTTATCGTAGATGTTCCGGTTAAAGACGTTCATATCCTCGTGAGCGCAATCCATCAGGCTGATGCCCATCGTAATCGTGCGTACGTCGAGGTTCATCTCGCGGATCATCGAATTGGTTTCTTGTACTTCAACGCGTGAGATCATAGTGTCCCTTCCCTTCCTCAGATCCGGTGCATCGTATTAAAAATATCTTCGTGCTGCAGCTTAATTTCCACACCGATGGAACGGCCCAGCTCCTGCAATTCTTCAACCAGCGTCTCAAAGCTCTTGGTCGGTGAAGAAATATCCACGATCATCATCATATTGAAATACCCTTGAATAATCGTCTGTGAAATATCAAGAATGTTCACATTGTGATCGGCCAAATACGTGCATACCTTGGCGATAATGCCTACTTTGTCTTTACCCAGTACGGTAATAATCCCCTTCAACCCAAGCTCCTCCTTTATGTAAGACTCCCGCCAGCGCGGACGAGTCATCTGCTTCGATTAATTATGGCAAAAGAACAGCGATTCTTCAATAAGGGCTTTCACTCGGTGACGCGGAAAAATAACGCAGCTCTGCCGTCGATATGGGCTTGCCCGGCGTTGCATCCTTTGCATGGTCAGCAGGGGTGCCGGTCATCCCTTCCGTCTCACATTCCTTAGGCTGGTACTTCCCCTGCTTCAACTTCAAATCAATAAAATCAACCACCTGCTGCAAGGAGGCGATTTGTTCAACGATGCTGGCCCGGTGCCGGATCATCTTCTCCACGAGCTCCGGGTAGTCCTCGGCATTCGCATCAGCAGACACCTTCAGGAAGGGGCGCATCTCGTCCAGGGGCATCCCGGTCTTTTTCAAACAAGAAATCAGTCGAATCGTATCCAGGTCCTCCTTGTGATAAATGCGATGTCCATTCTCCTTCCGCTCGGCTCGAGGGAGAAGTGCGATTTTCTCGTAATATCGAATCGTATCCTCGGATATCCCGGTATGCTCAGCAACTTGCTTGATCGTGAAGCTGTCTGGACTGATGGATTGAACCGCCATCGCTTGATCCCTCCGTTAACCATCTTTTCTGCATTATACAACTTGGAGTCAGCTCCAAGTCAATATTCGGAATACTTGAAAATCAAGACTTGACTTGGAGTCGACTCCAAGATCTACAATCGGCCTGAAGTCAGTGAAGGGCTTCATAACAGTAAAGGAGGCTCTGTGAACATGAATCATGGAAATCAACCTATTGCTTTAATTACGGGGGCCAGCTCCGGAATCGGGCTGGAGTTAACGCGGATGCTGATCCAAGAGGGGTGGCAAGTGATCGGTTTAAACCGATCGGACTGGCCGGCGGATGATCCGAAGCTGCTAAGTGCTGCTCAAGCGGGACAGCTCAGAACTTACAAGACATCGGACTTATCGGATTTTGCTAGTCTGCGGCATACGCTGGAGCAGATTAAAACGAATGAAGCGTCGATTGATGTGCTGTTTAACAATGCCGGCCGCAGCTTCCCGGAGTTGGAGTATTCGAAGCAAGGACGGGAGCTTCACTATGAGCTGATGAGCGTTGTGCCATATATCGTCACCATGGAACTCAAGGATTTGCTGAAGCGTGGCCATTTCAAAACGATTATCAATACCTCGTCCGCAGTCATCAATCGGGTTAAAGCGTTTGACCCTAACCAGCTCGAGCGTCCGGTGAAATTCCGCAAGCTGTTAGGTCCGTATGCCACCTCTAAACTGGCGCTTACTTTATGGACCAAAGCGGTTGCTCCACAGCTCGCCGAAGAGGGGATCGAGATTCGGAGCGTGGATCCGGGAAGCAACAACACCTTACGTAAAGGGAAACGTTCGGGGCTTCCCATCTGGCTGAAACCGGTGATGAAGTTCTTCTTCTCCCCGCCGACCCATGGAGCTGGATTGCTGTATGCCGCAGCACAAGGCCAGCATCGCGGGCAAACCGGTGTCTTTCTGATCAAAGATCAAATCGTGGATATGAAGTTTAGTGAACAGGCTCAGACGGTGCTTCGCCGAGTTCATACCCTCTATCAAACGGAGTATCTTCGGGAGCGCCGCTAAATTTGCGGTGTCTCCCTAGCCCCACTCTCTCTATTCCTTGGATGGAGAAGGATCGATTTGCTCCTTCGCTTTCAACCGTTCGATAAACTGTCGGGTTTGCCGTTCCTTGCGTTTACGTTCTTTCTCTTCACCTTTTAACGCCTTCAACAAGGAAACGCACATTCCAAGCATAATGACGGCAAAAGGCAGTGCTGCTACGATCGAAGCGGTTTGCAACCCGTTAAGCCCTCCGCTGATCAGCAGGACCAAGGCGATCAAGGACTGCAAAATCCCCCACGTTAGTTTCACCTTATTGCGAGGATGCAGCGTCCCCTTAGAAGACAGCATCCCTAACACGAAGGTTGCTGAATCCGCCGAAGTTACAAAGAAGGTAATAATGAGCAACGTAGCTACTCCCGCAATCAACGTACCTAGTGGCAGTTGCTCCAACATGAGAAACAATGCGGTGGTCACGTCTTCCTGTACCGCTTGGGCCAATCCCGCATGTTGAAAGATCTCCAAATTCAATCCGGTCCCGCCGAAGACAGCGAACCATACAAATCCGAAAGCACTGGGAATGATAAGGGCTCCAAGCACAAATTCCTTGATCGTTCGTCCGCGGGACACTCTGGCGATGAAGGTCCCCACAAACGGGGCCCAAGCAATCCACCACGACCAATAAAACAGCGTCCAGTTCCCTACCCAGGTCCCTTGAGTAAATGGGGTCATGCGTAAGCTCATGACGATGAGGTTCTGCAAGTAATCCCCCAACGTGGTCGTAAACGTATCGAAGATAAAGGAAGTCGGACCTGCCAATAACACGAACAGAAGCAATGTAATGGCAATGATCAAGTTGGTGTTGCTTAACAGCTTAATGCCTTTATCGAGCCCGGTGGTGGCAGATAACAGGAACAAGACGGTCACAACCGCAATAATGATCGCTTGGGTCATTATCGCATTGGGGATCCCAAATAAATGATTGAGCCCGCTGCTAATCTGCAGAGTGCCTAAACCTAACGAGGTGGCTACACCGAAAACCGTTGCAATCACAGCGAGAATATCGATGATTTTCCCCAGAACGCCTTGAACCAGCTTCTCGCCTAAGAGCGGAATGAAGGTCATGCTAATCAGTCCGCGGTACCCTTTGCGGAATTGGAAATAGGCGAGGGCAAGCGAAATGAGCGAATACACGCCCCAAGGATGCAGACCCCAATGGAAAAACGAATATCGCATTGCCAGTCGGGCTGCTTGCGGGGTACCTCCCTCTGCCCCTTCGGGCGGGATTAAATAATGCGACAAAGGTTCGGCCGCTCCCCAAAAGACGAGCCCGATGCCCATCCCTGCGCTAAAGAGCATGGCAAACCAGGAGAGATTCGAATATTCGGGCTCATCGTCATCATCGCCCAGCTTAATCTGACCATGCTTGCTAAACGCCAAGTATAGCGAAAAAACAAGAAGTCCCAGCGTGGTCATTAAATAAAACCAGCCGAAACTTCCGATGGAAAAACCTAATACCTGATCCGCTGTCGCTGCCAAATGGTCTGGAGCAATAGCTCCCCAGAGGACGAACAACAGAGTTATCAGAAAAGAAACGATAAATACCATTTGCCTTAACCCCCAGCCTCAGTCAAAGTAACATCCTGTTACAATTGTTTGCCGAGACTGGGGAATTATGCATGCCGTGGAAGGTTGGAAATAGCTCTACAGTAACTGCCGATTCCGTTTCGCTTCATATTGCTTCTTCAGCAAAGCGAAGACAACGGCATCCACAAATTGATTTTTCTCGAAGAACGTTTCCTTTAAATATCCTTCCTCATGAAAGCCCGTCTTCTCCAACAAGTACCTGGATCGAATATTGTCGGGGTCGATATAAGCCTCAATCCGATTCAGCCCTAGATCCTCGAAGCCAAAGCGCAGTATCTCCTGCAGCACTTCCGTCATCACACCTTGGCGCCAATAGTCTGGGTTGAGCTCGTATCCGACCTCTGCTTTGAAATGCTCCTTCGACCAGTTATGAAAACCACAAGTGCCGATCACCCGGTCGCTTTCGGCCTTAACCGTAATCGCCCAGCGAAAGCCCCGCTTCTCCAAATAGCGGCTGTTCCACTTCTGGATGAGTTCCTCGGCCTCTCGGAGCTCCACGAAACGATCCAAATCGTAATATTTGGTCACTTCGTCGTTGGAGAAATAATGGAACAAATCGGCGGCGTCCTTCGTCGTCAGCCTTCTGAGTACAAAACGTTCCGTTTCTAATTGAGGGAACATTTTCATAACGACCGGTCCTTTCCTCCTAAAATAATACGTAAATCTATTATAGGTGAAGGACCGCGCCAAAAGGAAGACTTAAAATCTTCAGAACTTCCGCTGCAAGCGCACTCTTCAAGCAGCAACCGTAAGTTTAATGCCAATGCCGAAAGGATCACTAAGCCGCAGCTCATTCCCCTCCCGCGTATAAGCCACCTTGGCTTCATCTAACCGGCTTACAACGGCGTCCAATGCCGGAACGTCCGGCAGCTCTACCGTAAAGTAACGAATGCCCACCGCATCCTCCGGCGCTGGCGGTGCACCTTTGCCCGCCCACAGGTTTAAGCCGATATGGTGATGGTAACCGCCAGCCGAGATAAATAACGCCGATGCGCCGAAGTGAAGTGTGACCTCAAAACCTAATACGCCGCAATAGAACTGTTCCGCCACCTGTAAATCCCCTACGTGAAAATGCACGTGGCCCATGCGCGTACCTTCCGGCAAACCGTTCCACTGCGCATGTTCGGAGAGTTGTAACAGGTTTTGGATATCCACCGGATCGGTTGTCATGTGAATTTCGCCGGATGCCGTTTTCTGCCAGGTAGCGCGGGGGCGATCGGCATAGATCTCAATGCCGTTCTGATCCGGATCACTTAGGTACAGCGCCTCGCTGACCAAGTGATCCCCCTGGCCCACGGGGATTTGATGCCGGATCAAATTGCGCAGAACAAGCCCCAAGGTCACCTGCCCCGGAACTAAGATGGCAAAATGGTACAGCCCAGATACAGACTGCTCCGGCAGCACGCGATAACGGGGATCTGCCTCCAGAATCAATAAAGGATGTTGGCCGTCTATGGTTAACTCGGCCACATGACCGTTTTGGCGCAACAGTCGAAGGCCGATCACCTCTTGATAGAAGGTGAGCGAGCGCTCCAGATCGCGAACTTTCAGTTGAACAACGCCCAGTTTTGTGGCGGGATGAATCGGTAAGGGATGAGCCAAGATCGATGTCCTCCTTCATAATTGAAAACAATGTAAAAACAAATAAATGACCGTTAAGCAGGTGTAACAGAGGATGTTACAATTGCATCGTTGTAATCAGTATAGTTACAGGAGCCTGCATTGTCAATTTTTCGCTCAAAAAAAGCCCCCTATCGTTAGGGGGCTTCACTCCGTTGACCGCTAAAGGTGAATTTCGCGTTACACGGATGGATTGTTGACGACCGAAATTTCGTTCACCACATCCTGCAGCGTTACCGCCGCAAGCGTATTTTCCATTGCCTTCTGCGCCTTGGAGAAAATCGGTTCAATGGCCGCTTGAATATTCTTACCGACCAAGCAATCGGGGTTGGTCTGATCATGGACGGCAAACAATCCGTCTTCCTCCACAACATGCACGGCACGGTATACATCCAGCAGAGTAATCTGATCCAGCTGCCGTGACAGCTTGGCTCCGGCCACCCCCGTACGGACTTCTACCAAGCCCGCTTTGCTTAGCATGCCCATAATGCGGCGGATGACAACCGGGTTCGTGTTCACGCTGCCGGCAATATATTCCGATGTGCAAATCTCGTCCTTACTGATTTCAAGCAGGGACAAGATGTGAATCGCCACAGAAAATCTGGAGCTAATCGTCATGATAAGCCGCTCCCCCTTTCCATCATCATGTAACCATATTAGTTACTTGAGGAGCGGAATGTCAACCGCCTTTCTCACCATGCAAACTCGCTGAACTTCCGTACCTCTATTATTTTCCGTCGAGCAGGTTCCCCAAGCCGCCGAGCAGGCTGCCTTCATCCTTGCGGCCTGAATAGCGGGATGCGGACAATACGCGATCTGCCAAACGGCTGAACGGCAACGATTGCACCCAAACTTTGCCGGGGCCGCGCAGCGTAGCGAAGAACAGACCTTCCCCGCCGAACAAGGCAGTTTTAACTCCTTTGACGAACTCGATGTTGTAATCGACCGAAGCCGTCATGGCCACCAAACAACCGGTGTCGAGGCGAAGCACTTCGCCAGGGGCAAGGTCTCTCTCGATGACCAAACCGCCGGAATGCACAAAAGCAAGCCCATCGCCTTCAATCTTCTGCATAATGAAGCCTTCCCCGCCAAAGAAGCCGGTACCCAGCCTCCGCTGGAATTCAATGCCGACGGACACGCCTTTGGCTGCGCACAGGAACGCGTCTTTCTGACAAATCACCTTCCCGCCAAGCATTTGCAGGTCCAGCGGGACGATTTTTCCAGGATAGGGTGAAGCAAAAGTAACGGCCTGCCGTTGATACCCGGCGTTGGTGAAGACCGTCATAAACAAGCCCTCACCGGTCAACAACCGCTTACCTGCCCCCATGAGCTTGCCCATGAGACCGCCGCCTTGATTGCTGCCATCGCCAAAAATCGTCTCCATCCGGATATCGGGATCCATCATCATAAAGCTGCCGGCTTCCGCTACGACGCTCTCTCCCTGATCCAAATGGACTTCCACACACTGCATTTCACTTCCAATAATCCGATAATCGATTTCATGTGCATTCATGGAACATACCGCCTCCTGATATGAAAAATGAACTAGCTCGCAACTTCACATTGCTTTAGATATGTAATGCCATAAATTAATCTTGCTTCAAAAGCGCGCGAATCACGGCGTAGCTGATCAGGCTGCGGTCCCGATAGACAGCGGTCACCGCATCGGGGTGTTCGCCGAGGATGCCTTTCTGCAAAATCGCTGCACCAAACCCGCGCTCTACCGCGCCATTAAACGTAAACGTAACGCAGTGTTCGGCGGCAAATCCGCAGACCACGACGAAGTCGGTGTCCTGCTCACGCAGAAGCTCCTCAAGGTTCGTCTTCCAGAACGAGTTATTCCATACCTTGGAGACCCGCAGGTCGGATTCAACCAGTTTGACCTCTGGGATAACGTCGTAACCTGGAGTTCCCACACCTCCATCCTGATCCTGGACCACCACAACCGGTCGACCTGCTTCTCTGAACAAGTCAGCGACCGCATTAATGTACTCGCAAACCTCTGGGATTTCACTTTGGATGCGTGGATGGTTCAAAAAAGCCTGCTGCATATCGATGATTAATAAGGCAGGTTTCATGCTTTCCTCCTTTGCCGCCTGTATGGCAGACGCCCAATTTCCTACATTATACACGATCCATGAACTCATGCATCGTAGTTGACGATGAAGTTTTTTTTGCGATTCGAGATAAAAACGGTTGACCCTCACATTAATGTCAGGGTTTATAATGAACCCAAGAAAGCAGGTGATTCAAAAGCGATGAGAATTGGTGAATTGTCCAAAGCTACAGGTGTCAGCATCCGCTCTGGTACTATCCCCTATCTTGGACGAGCTGCATGAGGAGTACGGCGGGGCCGTTCACCTGCTGAAGGTTGACTGTGATGAACTCCCGGATTTGGCGTCACAATTTGGTGTGATGTCGATGCCGACCGTGATCTTCTTTCATCAAGGCCGACCAGTGGAGAAGCTGATCGGGCTGCGGCCGAAGGATGCCTACAGAAATTTGATCGCGAAATACCCGTCGTCAACCGAATCCGCCTAAAGGAAAAGAGAAATGAAAACCAGCCAGCCGCTAAAGCTCAGACGACTGGCTGGTTTCTTTGTAAGCTGCTTTTCATTCATAGACGAGAATATCACGGAGTTGCTTCGCTTGCTCAATATAAGGCCCCTCCGCCAAATTGTTAAACGCTAAATGGGTGGCACGCAAGCTGAGCAGTTGGTCGCCCGGCTTGAGGCCAAATTGCTGCCAGGTGGTCAACGGCAGCGTAAAATATCCTTTGCTATTCAAGTACACCCAGCAAAACGTCCGTTCTTTCACGATAACCGGTTCCCCTTCCGGGATGGCGAATTGCTGAAGCTGAGGAATGCTGGCGAAGATCGGGGCCAGCGGCGAGTTGGCGATCAGTTCTTTGCACAGAACGCTAAAGCCTTTGGCCGTATTCCGGCCGGTCATCAGAATAATGTTGGAATCCGGTCGAATTTGGTACTCTTGCAGGGCTTGATCCGGAAGGTAAAACGATCCGTCGGGAAGAATCTTGCTCCATGCATAAAAGTACTTCCCGCCTTTGGCTTGCACTGCCATGTACATCATCCCCCGAGCAAATTGATGATTTCTATCGAACAGGATATTCAAAAAGCCGTCCATAGCTGTTTCGCGAGATGGATCCGACTCTTTGAATGTCTACCTAATAGAATAATCATCGCCCAATCGCGGGGATGGGAGATATGATATTCATCACCTTGCAGGTCGCTGATAAGTTTATGGATTTGTTTCGGTGAGATCCTCCATTTTTTCTGCAAAATAAAGTTTATGTGCCTTAAGTACGATAATCTTCAGCATCATGTACACCGGAATCGCCAAGATCATCCCCAGAATGCCGCCAAAATCACCGGCCACCAGCAACAAAACGATCGTAGTTAACGGATGAATATTGATCGTCTTGCCATATATGTAGGGAGAGATCAGGTTGCCTTCGATTTGCTGCGCAACCACCACAACCACGATAACCCAGAGCACCATGGTCGGAGACACGGTGAATGCCACGATCACACAAGGAATTGCCCCCAGCAGTGCCCCGAAATATGGGATGAAATTAAACAACGCCCCTACTACCGCAAGAAGCAGCGGATACGGCAACCCGATCATCCAAAAACCGATAAAGCTCATAAACGCCAGCAGCAACGCACTAATCATACGCCCGGCGATAAACCCTTTGAGCATGTTGTCGATTTCATGGATGACGTTGGCTCCATCCCGGCGGTAACGACTAGGCAGCATCCGCACCAGCATTGGCGTGACCCGTTCATCCTCCTTCAGCATGTAATAGAGCAGAATCGGAACAGTACCTACGACAATGACGAAGTCGTTCAGGAAGGTCACCACATGAGACAAGTAACCGGAAATGGCTTCCATAGCCGAGTTCAAATATTCCGTGACTTTGCTCATCAGTTCCGGACTGGTTTCATTCGTCACCATAGAGAGGTAGCGATTGTCGCGGATGTCGTTGAATTGGGTCTGCAGTCCATTGATCATTTTCGGCACATTGTTCATAAATTCAATGATCTGCTTCCGCAGCGGCGGCCAGACCACGATTAAGAAGATCGTAATAACTCCGGCGAATAATAAGTAAATGAGCAAAATCGACAGTACCCGGTTCAGTTTCTTCCGTTCCAGGAACTGGACG
>Ga0310825_100706_pt1 | contig 21453 bp, 20 predicted proteins | sample WT_ome_9_FD_202243 | JGI IMG/M metagenome (GOLD analysis project Ga0310825, IMG submission 202243) | Sorghum-adapted microbial communities enriched on wild type (WT) sorghum from Joint BioEnergy Institute, Emeryville, California, United... ... | reverse complement strand
TCACACTGCGAATGTCCGGTACCTCTTCCACATCAAATTCGTCACGAATTTCCCCGACGATCTCCTCAAGAATGTCCTCAATGGTAACAAGACCCGCCGTGCCGCCATATTCATCGATGATAATCGTCATGTGGCTTTTATTTGCCTGCATTTTTTTCAGTACTTCATTCACCGGCGTGTTCTCCATCGCAACCGTCACGGGACGGATGAAATCCTTGATCTTCTTCCTATTTCCGTGCAAATAATCGACAAAAACGTCCTTGATATTCACATAACCGATGATATGATCTTTGTCCCCATCAGCCACCGGGTAGCGCGTGTACTTTTCTTCCTTTAAGATCTCTAAGTTTTCCTCAATCGTATGATCCAAGTAGAGGCAAGCGATTTCGGTCCGCGGCGTCATCACTTCTTTGGCGACGCGTTCGTCAAAATCAAAGATATTGTTCACATACTCCATTTCCGTCCGATTAATCTCACCGCTTTGAAAACTTTCGGAAAGGATCATCCGCAATTCTTCTTCCGAATGCGCGGTTTCCCCTTCCCCCGCCGGCGACATGCCAAAGAGTCTAACAAACAGCCGTGAACTTCCGTTAAGCAACCAAACGAACGGATAACTGATCGTATGAAAAATGGTTAATGGACGGGCGATAAAAAGACATAACGCCTCCGCCTTCTGGATGGCTATCGATTTTGGCATGAGCTCCCCTAAAACGACATGGAAATATGTAATTACAAGAAATGCGATGATGACAGATAGCCCCGTTGCCACGGCCTCGGGTACATGCAACCAATGAAAAACAGGCGCTAATACATGCTCGACCGTTGGCTCCCCAATCCAGCCGATGATCAAAGACACAATCGTAATGCCTAATTGCGTCGTCGATAAATAGCCGTCCAAATCGTTTAGAATTTTTTGTGCGGCCATCGCGTTTCGATTGCCATCCAAAGCGAGTTGATCAATTCTTGTCTTTCTGACCCTAATAATCGCAAACTCAGCGGCGACAAAGTAGGCGCTGATTGCAATGAGAACGATAATCCAAATTAAATTGACAATACTCAAGATCAAGGTTTACGCATGAGGGTTTCCCCTCTATGAAGCGAAAACCTCGTCCACCTCCTCAAAAAGATTCAAGCCGCTGGCTAATACTTTTATTATAGCATAATGATAATTGAAGTTGACAGGCGTACTCCCACCAAGCTTAGAGGATGAGGCAAGCGAGGGGGAATCGCAAGAAGTTGTATGTGGGGTTATCTTTATGTCACTCGTCAAAGGGGCGGGGGGCATAGTCTGAACCCCCAAAAATTAGTCCTCACTTAAATAAAGTCATAATAAAACCAATAACCCCGTACCTCATTTATCGTGATACAGGGTTATTTTTGGGACTCAAGCTAACAATTTTGTCCCTAACTTGTACTCTAACGCATCTTTTTAGGCACGCGAATCCAGACGCGATCTTGGTTCGCGCAAGTCGGGAATTCTTCGCCAGCTTTTAAATCCAAAATAGCGGGCGTTTCCACGCTATTCCCCGTTTCACCGATTTCCATATACAAACCGTCATTCGGGACTTTGTCACCAGGATGAAAACGCGTTTGTTCTCCCATACTCATACACCCCTTTCGCACAATCTTAGTTTGCGCGAAAAGGGGTGAATCATAACTCATCTTACAATGCGGTTTCCGCTAATTTCACATCGGGATTTTTCTGCTGGAACCAATTTAAGGCAAATTCATTTTCAAAAAGGATAACCGGGCGTTCTTTAGTATCAAATACGACCAAATTCGTCGTGCTTCTTAAGGCATCCCGCGGAATCTCGTTGTCGACGAGCCACCGGGCAAGTCTGAACGACAGCGGTTGAAAGTCCAAGGCCACATTGTATTCGCCTTCCATGCGGTAAATGAACACATCGAATTGGAGCTGGCCGACAACGCCTAAAATGTACTCTTCGAAGTGTTCTGTTTTATAAATTTGGATGGCCCCTTCCTGCGCCAACTGCGTCATGCCTTTAAGGAAATGCTTTTGTTTCAGCGCTGTTTTCGGCCGGACTTTCGCAAAATGTTCGGGTGGGAACGTCGGAAGTTTTCCGAAGTTAAACGTATTTTTCGTCGCGCAAAGCGTATCGCCAATTTGGTAAATCCCAGGGTCATAAATGCCGATGATGTCCCCAGCGTAGGCTTCCTCAATCATTTCCCTGCTGTCCGCAAAAAATTGCTGCGGCTGTGATAATTTAACGGATTTACCCGTGCGGTCAAGCCACGTTTCCAGGCCTTTTTCAAATTTTCCCGAACAGATGCGGATAAAAGCGACACGATCCCGATGCGCCGGGTTCATGTTCGCTTGGATTTTAAAAACAAAACCGGAGAAGTCAGGATCTGTCGGCTGAACCGACCCATTACTTGTTTCTCTTCCGGCGGGCGGAGGCGCCAATTCCAAGAAATGTTCCAGAAAAGAGGGCACGCCAAAACTTGAGATGGCACTCCCGAAAAAGACGGGTGTCTGTTTTCCCGCTTTGACAGCTTCTAGATCAAACGGGTTGCCGGCTTCTTCAATTAACAATAAATCTTCTTCCAATTGGTTAATCGTTCCTTCATCAGCAAAACCTGAAAGGACGTCACGCAATTCATCAAGGTTTGCGGCGGGAATTCGCGATTGCGCTTTTTTATCGTCATAAAGTTCGACTTCTTTATTAAATCGGTCGTAAACACCTCGGAACGTCTGCCCCATGCCGATGGGATAATTGACAGGGCTTGACTCAATGCCAAGGACGTCTTCAATTTCCTCAAAAAGCTCCAGGGGTTCTTTGCCTTGGCGGTCCAATTTATTAATAAAAGTAAAGATCGGAATGCCGCGGTCCCGGCAAACTTTAAATAATTTGATGGTTTGCGGTTCGACCCCTTTAGCCGCATCGAGAATCATGACGACACTGTCGACCGCCATCAACGTCCGGTATGTGTCTTCGCTAAAATCTTGGTGCCCCGGCGTATCCAAAATATTGATTTTATAATTCTTATATTCAAACTGCATCACACTCGACGTGACGGAAATACCTCTTTGTTTTTCAAGTTCCATCCAGTCAGAGGTAGCAAATTTTTCGGCTTTCCTTGATTTAACGGCTCCGGCAGTGCGGATCGCGCCACCGAGAAGCAAAAGTTTCTCTGTTAATGTCGTTTTTCCGGCATCAGGGTGAGAGATAATCGCAAATGTCCTGCGCCGGTTGACTTCGTGTAGAAGATTCTCCATTCTATATTTCCTTCCTGTAACCCATTGCATTAAAAGTCATTCATGAAAAAAGATAGCACACGGGGCTTCTAAAGTAAACCAAAGGAGCAAAGGGTTGGTGAGTTTCGGCAACGTAATACGTTTCAGAGAACGAACTTCCCAAAACGTAACGCTTTTTCATCAAACGGGAATTGGTTTACCCTTTAGTAGGTCATCCAGGCTGATTGCGTATCATTTCAGCGACCCAATGCGAGTAAAATGATACGCTTTTTCGGATTGCGTATTATTTCGGCGGGTGAATCGCTCCCAAATGTAACGCTTTTATCCAATAGCCGTTTTAATAAAATGATCCGTGGTCCAATTGTGAACCGTTACCCTTATGCTGTCCTGATCACTTCTTACCAGTATGAAAAATACCACAGTTTAACATCACTGTGGCAGTATGACTTAACTAAAACTTGGTGGAAGGCCGCCCGAAAGCGGCCTGTCGATCTTATATTTCATTGACCAAAGCCATGACGTCTTTTTTTACAGCCGTGAGTTTTTCCTCGGCTTCATGCATGGACGTCCCTTTAACGCCGAAGTAAAATTTAATTTTCGGTTCGGTTCCGGATGGCCGCAGGCAAAACCATGTGCCGTCATTGAGAATATATTTGAGAACATTGGACGACGGCAAGGCGATGGCTTCCATCGTATCGGATTGGCGGACGTGGCGGACACCGGAGCGATAATCTTCCACGATGGCGACTTCTGTACCGGCCACGGCTTCCGGGGCATGCGACCGGAACGTATCCATGATCGTTTTTATTTTTTCGGCTCCTTGAATGCCTTTCAGCGTTAAAGATTGCAGCCCTTCCATGTAATAGCCGTACGTCTTATAAATATCGAGCAGCGCTTCATACAAGGTTTTCCCTTGACGTTTATAATATAGAGCGGCTTCTGCGGCGAGGAGACAGGCTTGAACCGCATCTTTATCTCGTACAAAGTCACCGATTAAATAACCGTAGCTTTCCTCATATCCGAACAAAAAGGTATGGGATTGCGCTTTTTCGTATTCGTGGATTTTCTCCCCGATAAACTTGAAACCGGTCAGCGTATCGACGGTGGGAAGGTTAAAGCTCGCGGCAATGGCGCGGCCAATTTCGGATGTCACGATTGTCTTTAACACGATGCCGTTTTCCGGAAGTTGATTTTTTTCACGTTTCTGGGTTAAAAGATAATGAAGCAAAATAGCCCCAGTTTGGTTGCCTGTTAATACAATATACTTTCCTTCGCTATTTTTTACAGCCACACCGACGCGGTCGGCATCGGGGTCGGTTCCGAGCAGCAGGTCGGCATTGATTTCAGTGCCGTATTTTATTGCCAGTTCAAACGCCTCATGTTCTTCAGGGTTCGGAAGCTTCACCGTTGAAAAATTGGGATCGGGCTCGGCTTGCTCTTTAACAACCGTCACATTATGAAACCCCCAGTTTGAAAAACCGTCCATGACCGGCTTGTACGCCGTGCCGTGAAGGGGGGTGAACACGATTTTAAGATCAGAACCTGATTGTTGAATCATGTCGGGATTAACCGAGATGCTTTTTAGTTTATCCTGATAAGCTCGGTCAATATCTTCTCCGACCATAACGAGCAAACCTTTTGCTTTTAACGTTTCGATATCGGCGACAGGGATTTGCAGTTCATCATCCATTTGATTTACAAAACGGATGACCTCATCGGCTTCTTTTGGTGGCAGCTGTCCGCCGTCTTCGTTATAAACCTTATACCCGTTATACTGAGGGGGGTTATGACTGGCGGTAATCATAATGCCCGCTTGTGCTCCGATATGACGGACGGCAAAGGAGAGCACCGGCGTCGGGTGTAGCGATTCAAACACATACGTTTTAATGCCATGGTAACCGATCGCCCGTGCCGCTTCCATCGCAAATTCCGGGGATTGATGCCTTGAGTCATAGGAAATGACGACCCCGCGTTGCTTTGCCTCCTCCCCTTGTTGCAATATGTACTGGGCAAGCCCGGCCGACGCTTTGCGGACGGTATAGATATTCATGCGGTTTGTGCCGGGTCCGAGTTCGCCGCGCATGCCTCCTGTTCCGAATTCTAAATTTTTATAGAAACAGTCTTCTATAAGGGATGGATGTTGCTCGATCTCCCTTAGCTGTGTTTTTAACCGTTCATCTAAACCGCTGTTTTCTTTCCAACGGTGATAATTTTCTTTCCAATCCAATCCGTTCTTCTCCCTCCATTAAGTCTTTACATGTATCATAACCTATTATTTCCATGATGTCATTTCCATTTGTCGAACTGTGACACTGCATTTTTAGGAGCCTTTTTATAAAAGAAAACTCGGCTCTGCGATGAAACCTTTCGGGCGAAGGTTGCCCTTGAGCTTCGCCGACAGAATTTTATGCTTTCTTACCAGTATCAAAAAGCTCAATCAGTTCTTCAAGGCTCGTTTCTGCAAGGCTGTTGAATTTTCGATCATAACCTTCGAATTCCAGGTTTCGGGTCACTTCATTCGGAACAACAATGCAATAAAGGCCAGCTTTTTTTGCCGCAACAGCGCCGTGATACGAATCTTCAAAGGCAATCGCTTCATTCGGCTGAACACCAAGCGCTTCGCACGCTTTAAGATATAATTCGGGATCTGGTTTAACGTTTTTAACGTCATTAGCTTGCACAAAGGCATCAAAATATTGTGCCAAACCTAATCTTTCCAGGTGATTCTTGGCCCAATGGTCCCCGGAACTCGTAGCCAAACCGATTTTTAATCCAAATCGATCGGCTGTTTCAATAATCGCTCTAATACCCGGTAAAACATCGGCTTTGTCAATGTATTCCAAAGCTAAGCGGTCGCGTTTTTTATAAAAAGCATCGCGATCAACCGCGCGCCCGGTTTGTTCTTCCAACACTTGTATTAAATCAAAGTTAGGGTCGTGTGTCCCAGCGTTATTCGCCCAAATTTCAATGGGCAATTCCGCTCCGTATTCTGCAAAAATTTCCTTGGTTGCTTTATACATGAGTGTTTCGGTATCTAAAATCAGGCCATCAAAATCAAAGACTAATGCTTTAATCAAGTGAAGTCCCCCTCTTTGCGACATCACTTAAAAGTTTAACAAGATTAATCCCGTTTTCCAAATGTGATTAACCATAAATAAGCCATTACCCAATCTTCTTTAAACCATCCCGGTCTCCCTTCGAAACCTGACATTCATCCCATTTTGAGCTCGTTTCGGGTTAACCCAACCTAATTTTTTCCGTTTGTCCGTGGATTTCCAGATTAGAAAAAGACCTCCGCTAGGGAGGTCTTTTTCCGGTTATTGAGGTTTGGATGGTGTTGAAATGGTATTGAGGGCTTGACCCGCCTCTTCCTGAGTTTCGTTTTCGGTAGCCAAGTCGCCGAGGGACACCATACCGACCATTTGATTGTGATCTACGACCGGTAGGCGGCGAATTTGGTGCTGGGCCATAATTTGAGCGGCTTGGGCTGCATCCATATCCGGTGTACCGGTCACAAGGTTTCCGGAAGACATGCATTCGGCCACTTTCGCTTTCTCGTTACCGCCTTTTGCCGTGGAACGCAATGTAATGTCACGGTCCGTAATAATGCCCTTTAGTTGTCCGTTTTCAACAACCGGAAGCGACCCGACGTTATTTTCACTCATAAGGCGAGCGGCTTCTTCGATCGTTTGATCAGGTGATACCGAGATGACGTTTTTCGTCATGATATCGCTGAGTTTTTGTGTCATTTAAAAAAGCCCCCTTTCAAAACTTAGTTTGGCCTTTCGACGTTCCGTCAATCGTTCCTTTTTTTGACACCTTATGCATGACATTTTTTAGCTCCTCATTCCCGTACGTAAATGACACGTAATGGCCGTCCGAATGGGCAACAATGGTCCCTAATAAATCGGTCCGATATGTTGGTATCTTAAGATACCGTAACCGATTGATGACCGCTTTTGAAGGATAGCCGTACGGATTGCGGTTTCCAACCGAAATGACGGCAGCTTCGGGATCAACTTCTTTTAAAAACGGAAGCGTCGTCCCGGTATTAGCACCGTGATGGCCAATTTTTATAATATCGGCTTTGACGTTTACTCCTCGGTCTAGTAAAGCTGTTTCGCTCTGTTCGCCAGCGTCAGCCATCAACAGAAAAGATGTTTGTTTATAAATTAACTTCATCACATAACTATAATCATTTAATGAATCATAATGACCACGAAGCGGGGCGATGATTTTAATTTTAATCCCTGATTCAACTTCTATTTTGTCACCGGCCTTCGCTTTGAAAATCATAATGCCTTTTTTACTCACGGCCTTATGCAAATCACGAAACGCATTCGTGTAGTGATTCAAATCGGGCATATAAAAAGCTTTGACGGTAAATTCATTCATGATGCGGCTCATCCCACCGATATGATCATGATGCGGATGCGTGGCAATGAGCGCATCCAATGTCTTGATGTTTCTTACTTTCAAATACTCGACCAGTTCTTTGCTGGACTGTTCATCACCGGCATCAATCAATAAGTTTTTCCCGCGCGGCGTCTGGATGAGGATGCTGTCGGCTTGACCGACATCAATAAAATGCACATCCATTGTTTTATCCTTAGCTTCCGCCGTTAAATGGGGGCTGATGATCAACAAGCATAAGATGAAAACAATGAGCCTTTTATGCATTGTAAGTTCCTCCAAAGGCTTATTTAACCTATAGGATACCCTTGAAAAGTCTGGGTTATGAAAGCCTAAAGAAAATTCCACCAAGCTTTTCATGCGAAGGCAGAGTCTTAGCTGCACTTATCTGACTGATTTCTTAACAGTAAAATAAAAAGGGTGCTTCTTCATCGCGGAAGAGACCCTTTACAATCCATCATTCAGGTTTGGCGTTTGTCATAACCTTGACAATTGGCGGCTTTTTCTTAACCAGCGTGAGACATGGGCTTTCGATTGCTGAAGAAATGTTTCATCGCTTCATACACATCGCTTTTTTGTTTTAACACGTATTTTCGAAAATGCTCATCGTGAATTTCTTGAAACACATTCATGAGTGTTGAGCGGCGGTTATACGGGTTAATTTCACCGTAAAATAAACAACTGGAAACCTCCAGTAGATGTTTTACTAAATCCACGCAGCGTTTGTTATCCGAAGATAAATTATCACCGTCTGAAAAATGAACAGGATAAATATTATAACGTTTTGGAGAAAACTGCGACTCAACGAGCTCTAAAGCCAATCGGTAGGCCGATGAACAAATCGTGCCGCCGCTTTCACCTTTATTAAAAAATTCGTCTTCCGTGACAATCTTCGCTTCCGTGTGGTGCGCGATAAAGACGATTTCGACGGTTTCATATTTTGTTTTTAAAAACCGCGTCATCCAAAAGTAAAAACTGCGGGCGACATATTTCTCCCAAATTCCCATCGAACCGCTCGTGTCCATGAGTGCCAAGACGACTGCTTTGCTTTCACGGCGTTCTTCTTCGTCCCATGTTTTAAAGCGCAAGTCATCTTCAGTAATCGGGTTGATGCACGGTTTTCCTTTCATCGCATTCCGCTTTAAAGCAGCAAGGATGGTCTTTCGCTTATCGACATTCCCCATCAAGCCTTTTTTGCGGATATCGCGGAAATCAATGTGGTTCACAACCAGGTCGGCATCATCTTTTTCTCGTAAATTTGGCAGTTCTAATTCCTTGAAGAACACTTCCTCAATGTCCATTAAAGATATTTCGGCTTCATAATAATCAATACCCGGTTGGTCGCCGGCATTTTGCCCTTTGCCACTTCCTTTAGCTGACTGCGGCGGTAATTTGGCAATGACATCCCCGACTTTGGAGTTACCATTACCTTGACCGACTTGTTCACGGTCATCCAAATTATAGCGAATCTTGTATTGATCTAATGAGCGGATCGGAATCCTAGTGATACCTTTCCCATCGGTTAAAATAATGCTTTCTTCACTGATGAGGTCGGGCAAGTTTTCCTTTATCGCTTCTTTTACCTTTTCCATATGTCGGAGTTGATCTTGGTAACCTTTGCGATGTAAATCCCAATTCTCCTCAGAAATCAAATAAGACTTCAATGCTGTCATCCCCTTCCTTATCCTTGGCATTATGGATATCCAAACCTGTAAGCCGAAAACTCGTGGCGACAGCAAGCGATCGTCTAAAGCCTATCTTGCTTAAGACATCCTCTATATTCGGAAATTTAAATCGCCTTAATATTCCGTAAAGGGAGTTTATTATAGTATCTTATGCAAGCCTGAACGACTTCTTGCCAAAAATTCGCGTTTATCATCGTAGAAAAAAAACTTGGCTCTGCCAAGCCATTTAGGCGAGGGCAAAGCCTTCGTTGACCTTATGCTGGCCTGATAAGTCAAAAACTTCTTTAATCAAATTAAAAAAGCCTTTCGCATGATTAACGAAAGGCTTTCTTTACTAATGCATCATATTAAATTCCGAAAATGGCCAGTAACGCAAATCGACTTTACCGACGATCTGATTCATATCGACAAAACCGAAACGGCGGCTGTCTACACTGTTTCGGCGGTTATCACCCATGACAAAAACCTTGCCCTTAGGGACACGTTCGACACCTGTGATTTCTTTTAAGGTGAAGTTTTCCGTCAATAACCCGCTGACAAGCTGTTCTTTATAGGGTTTTAAATAAGGTTCATCGACTTTTTTACCGTTAATATACAAAACATCATTTTTATATTCAATGGTATCTCCGGGTAAACCAATCACGCGCTTGACGTAATCGTCTGTCGGCGTGGCGTGGAACACAATGATGTCAAAACGATGCGGTTTTGTGATATCGTAATCGATTTTATTGACAATTAAGCGATTACCGTCTTGGAGAGTGGGCATCATGGACTGACCTTCAACAATATAGTTGGTAAAAATAAAACTGCGAATGACGATGGCAATGATGACTGCAATCGCCAGTGCTTTTAGCCATTCAAATGCTTCCCTCTTATCTTTTTTCAAAAGGGCCCCTCCAATCCGTTTTTCATGCATCGATCGTTATGACATAACTAAATTTATCCTACCACTATTTTTGGCGCGTCACAAGAACAACTTCGTTCGCAAAACCTTTATATATTTTCCATCTTCTTAACGGTTTAACAAACTCCCGACATAATTTAGTAATTCGTTGGCAGACGTTGAATTATAACCGTACTCATCAATCAACCGGGCGATCACTTCATTGATGCGCTTTAATTGCGTTTCATCCGGGGTCTTCGTGGAGGTCGTGATTTTGACGACGTCTTTAAGGTCGGCAAAGAGTTTCTTCTGAATAGCCTCACGCAACCGTTCATGCGACTGGTAATCAAATTTCTTCCCTTTGCGGGCATAGGCCGAAATGCGGATCAAAATTTCTTCCCTAAACGCTTTTTTGGCGTTTTCGGAAATGCCGATTTGCTCTTCTATGGAACGCATTAGTTTTTCATCGGGTTCCATTTCCTCACCCGTGATCGGATCGCGAAGTTTATTTTTATTGCAGTAGGCTTCCACGTTATCAAGGTAATTATTAAGAAGCGTTTTCGCGGATTCCTCAAACGAGTAGACAAACGCTTTTTGCACCTCTTGCTTGGCAATCTCATCATACTCGCGGCGGGCAAGCGTGATAAAATTCATATATTTTTCCTTATCTTCTTGGGAAATAGAGGGATGGTGGTCAAGTCCTTCCTTTAATGATCTTAAGACGTCCAGCGCATTGATGGATGGCACGTCTTTTTTAATGATGGCAGAAGAAATGCGATTGATGACATATCTCGGATCAATGCCGGACATTCCTTCATCCTGATACTCGTTTTTCAACTCATAGAGGTCAGCATCATTAAAGCCTTCCACATTCTCCCCGTCATACAGTTTCATTTTCTTGACTAAGTCAATGCCGCGCAATTTCGAAGGCTTAAGTCGCGTGAGAATGGAAAACATCGCGGCCGTCTTTAGCGCATGGGGAGCTATGTGGACGTCAGCCATATCGCTTTGGGCAATCATCTTTTTATAAATCTTTTCTTCTTCGCTAACCTTTAAATTATATGGTATGGGCATGACAATAATCCGCGAATGAAGCGCCTCGTTTTTCTTATTAGAAATAAAAGAGCGATACTCGGCCTCGTTCGTATGCGCGACGATCATCTCATCGGCACTGATCAAGGCGAAGCGGCCTGCTTTAAAATTGCCTTCTTGTGAAAGCGACAGCAAGTGCCATAAAAATTTTTCATCACATTTTAACATTTCTTGGAATTCCATGATGCCCCGGTTCGCAATATTCAGTTCCCCGTCGAAACGGTACGCCCGCGGATCCGATTCGGAGCCGTATTCTGCGATGGTTGAAAAATCAATGCTGCCCGTTAAGTCGGCGATATCTTGAGATTTAGGATCTGAAGGGCTGAACGTTCCGATGCCGATGCGGCGATCTTCGGAGAAAAAGATGCGCTCGACAAGAACATCTTCAATCCGCCCGCCGTATTCCTCCTCCAGGCGCAAAGTATTCAGCGGTGATAACGTGCCTTCAATGCGAATGCCGTATTCTTGATAAAAATCGTCGCGTAAATTAGGGGGAATAAGGTGTAAAGGATCTTCGTGCATGGGGCAGCCTTTGATCGCATAAACGGCCCCTTCTTCCGTCCGCGTAAATTGCTCCAAACCGCGTTTCAACAGCGTCACGATGGTCGATTTTCCGCCGCTGACCGGCCCCATAAGCAAAAGAATGCGTTTCTTAACATCTAAGCGTTTGGCCGCCGGGTGGAAATATTCTTCAACCAGCCTTTCGATGGCCTCATCCAGCCCGAAAATATCTTTATCAAAAAAGTGATAATGTTTATGTCCATCTTTTTCCGTAATACCGGCGGCTTTTATCATGTTATAAATCCTTGCATGCGCGGATTGAGCAATCCACGGTTTTTCTTTCAGTAATTTCAAATAATCGCTAAAAGTTCCTACCCAAGTGAGCTTTTTTTCTTCTTCCCGCTGCCTTTTAATTTTGTCCATAAAGTCCATGAAGATCCCTCCGAATCCAGCGAGTGTATTATATTCTATGCATGCACCTCCTATAAAAGACACTAACGATTTCCTGGTTTTCAGAATATTAAGAGATAGCGAAACCATTTACACACTTGTGATAGAAACCAATCGGTATATTCAAAATATTTTTGTCATAATTCTTAGTGAAAGGAGGAATGAAACATGCATCCTGTTATATTAGCGGAAATGCTGATCTATTGCTTAGGGATGCTCATCGTCGGATATTATTTCGTCCGCCGTGAAATGACACAGTCTGATTATTTACTTGGCGGCCATAAGCTGCCGGGATGGGCGCTCGCCTTTTCGGAAAGAGCGACGGGTGAATCGGCATGGCTTTTGCTTGGAGCCACAGGATTTGCCTTCTCCACAGGGTTATCCAGCATCTGGGTGTTTATCGGCATTCCCATCGGTATCATCGTTGCTTGGATTTTTCTTGCCAAACGATTTATGAAGGAAACACAAAAAACCGGCGTCTTAACCATCCCTGATTATTTGGCCGTTCGCTTTGGAAAGCATGCGAAAACCATTCGTTGGTTGTCCGCCTTGCTCATTATTTACTTCTTCATGTTTTACCTCGGTGCGCAATTTGCTGGAGCCGGTAAAACATTGTCATCGACATTTGGCATGAGCGTCACGGCAGGTATTCTGCTTTGTGCTGCGGTCGTCGTCATTTATTCGTGTATGGGCGGCTTTTTCTCCGTCGTTTGGACTGATGTCATCCAAAGTTTTTTAATGATCGCGACCCTCGTGATTTTACCAATCGTTGCCCTCATCCACATCTTTTTAAATGATTTATCGATTCATGATTCGCTCATTCAAGCCGGACCTTCATTTTCATCTTGGACGGGCGGTGCTGTCGGGCTTGCCATCGGCGTGTTGATTGTCAACAATTTTTCTTGGTTCTTTGGATATATGGGGGGACAGCCCCAGCTGAGTGCCCGATTCATGGCACTGAAAAATGAAAAAGAAGCGAATACCGCTCGCAATGTGGCCATCATTTGGACGATACTCGCTTACGCCGGCGCCTTTACAATTGGCCTTTGCGGCTTAGCCCTTTACAAAACAGACCAGTTTAAAGACGTCGAAATGGTTCTGCCACAAATGATTACGGATTTATTCCCCAGCTGGATCGGCGGGATCCTCCTTGCCGGCATCTTAGCCGCCATCATGTCCACCGCGAGTTCTCAACTGTTAGTATTAACGGGTTCAGTCAGCGAAGACATCGCTCATAAGGCTTTAGGCCTCTCTTTAAGTGAAAAAGCCCTCGTTCGCCTCTCAAGAGTCACGGTCATTCTTGCCGGGGTCGTTGGCACGGTGATCGCGCTGACTTCTGAATCCTTGGTCTATACTGTTGTCAGTTGGGCTTGGGCCGGCATTGGCAATACTTTCTCAGTGGCCATTTTACTCACGTTCTTTTGGAAGAAAACGTCGGGTGTCGGTATTATTGCGACGATTGTTTCCGGTTTTATCAGTACCGTTATTTGGATCAGCACGCCGCTCGATGAAATGTTGACTTCGCGTTTTTCTACATTCGTCATTGCCTTGATTTTCGGCATTATCTTTAGCCTTATCTTTCCAAATCAACAAGAGCCTTCAACAGATGTAAAAGAAGCGAGTTAAAGCCCTTTGCGGTCGGATTTTGTGAGTAGGGACATAAACTCATATCGTCCCCACTTACTTATATAAATAAGTCCACATTAAATCTCATAACCCCGTTCCATTTTTAGAATGAAACGGGGGTATTTTTGGGGGTTGGTCAACGCATTTAACCATTTTTTTCAATTCGAAAGGATTGTCGTTTTTCTCGGAAAATTTCGCTTTAAATGTATACAGTCTTATACCCATTCGTTATAATAGTGGCAGAGAGTGTACGAGCGAAGGAGGGTGTCATAATGAAACTTTTTCTTATCCTGATTGTTGCCATTTCATTCATATCGGCCATCTTCACCGCTGGCTATAATGACCCGCCAGAGGCAGATAAAATAAAATAACTGTAAAGAAAAAAGCGCGTCAGACCACGCGCTCTTTTTTTCGTACTGGAAAGAAAGTAAAGGCAAGCAAGGCTCTCTCTTCACCTTAAAGACATGGCATAGCCGCGTGCTCCTTATCCTAATCGGCATTGCCAAAAAATCCTTACCGATTCAGTTTTGGAAAGCCTTGTTGACGAAGCGCCTCATACACCATGATCGCCGCCGTGTTAGAGAGGTTTAGCGAACGGACAACCCCTGTCATCGGGATATAGATGTGCCGATCGCGGTAGCGCTCAAATAAATCTTTAGGTAAGCCGCTTGATTCACGGCCAAAGAAAAAAACATAGTCCTTGTTCCGATCAGAGTAATCCACTGATGAATAAAGCGTTTCACCATAATTTTCTACAAAATAATATTCTGCATTTGGATAGGCCGCAAAAAATTCATCCAAATGATCGTGATAATGGATATCGACAAACGGCCAATAATCTAGGCCTGCGCGCTTTAACATTTTATCATCGGTGGAGAAGCCAAGCGGACGAATTAAATGCAAGCGCGTCCCCGTGGCCGCACAAGTCCTTGCGATATTTCCTGTGTTAGCAGGGATTTCTGGTTGATATAAAACGATATGCAGTCCCAAATTAGTGACACCTCTTACTAAACTTAAACATCCATCATCAATTATAACATATCCCCCAGGCTTACCATTCTCCCACCACCGGCCAACACAACCGAAAAACATTCGCCAAACATCATTTTGGTCGGAATACTGAACATAGCCTATCTTTAAGAAATCCATTTGTTGTGGAGCGTTTTTGTTTGATAGAAAATTGGCAGTGGGCGATGGAGCGATATCGATTCCGATCCTCCACCCATAAGACTCCGTCTCTAATCGGCATCGATATGGAAAAATTTATATTGAATGCGCGGCGTGTAGGCGCTGGAATCTTCATAAGACCAGTAGCGATGTCGGGAGTTGGTTGTATGAGCATTTACGAGCGGCATTCCGTAGGCATCTTTCGCCGTGACGATCGTTGTATGGTCGTAGCGGTTGTCTCCTTCAAAGTCATAACAAATCACATCGCCCGGTTGCAGCTTTTCCGGATGATCCACCTCGATGGCTTGTATCGCATTTTGGTCGGAGGAGAGATACCATCGCAAAGAATGGGCCACCGCCCAGCTTAAGCTCCATGACTTTCCAGCATACCACCAACCAATATGCTGATTGTATTTCCCCGTCATCGGTGCACCGCCGGCATATAAGCACTGAGAAACATAATTGGTGCAATCGACGCTAAAAGTGATAAACTCTGGGTTGGCACTGTTCCACCAACGATCGGCATATTTTACGGCGGCAAGGCGATCGTAAAAATAGCCTTTTGTTTTCTTGCGAAGACCCGAGGAAGAATCGATCACTGAAAAAGAAAAAGGCCCGCCGGATCGCTCCGCTTCTAACAGACGATCGGTGACCAACACGCCATCCTGAAAATGCGCCCATTTATCCTTTATTTCTTCTTCTATATATAATTGGTCTTTTTGTCGGATTAGAAAAGAGAGATGGGTGCGATAGCGTATAAGTGTTTGATCTTTATATTGGTGAATCCCATTGATAACGCCCTTCACATCCGATTTAACAATTTTGGCATGGCGTTCTTTTAGTGAGGCTTTTTTCCGTAAAACCGCTTGCCGTTCGGTTTCCTCAAAAAGTTGATAACGTTCAAGTTCCCTGTCGACCCAAAAATCACCGGTCTTTTGCAAATGATCTTTCCATTGCTGTAAGATGGCCATCCCGACCCCTCCGTTCACCTTTTCACCATTAAAATATGATAGTGAACAGGCTGGCATGCGGGTTTCTTAGACGCGTTCAAGATTTAATAAAAAGGCTTTTTTATCAAGGCCTCCTCCGTAGCCGATGAGATCACCGTTTGCCCCAATGACGCGGTGACAAGGAATAATAATCGATAAGGGGTTATTGTGATTGGCTCCACCGATCGCCCGTACCGCTTTTGGACGCCCTATCATCTCGGCGATATCTTTATACGTTTTTGTCTCACCGTAAGCAATCGTTTGTAGCGCTTTCCAAACCATTTGTTGAAAAGGCGTGCCGAGAAGCGTCATCGGCACATCAAACCGCCGTCTTTTTCCTTGGAAATATTCATGAAGTTGCTCCGCAGCCTTGTGCGTCCACTCGTTTCCACTATGAAAAGCGCAAGAAAAGCCGTGTTTATCCGCCCATTCCGTGAGCTCATCTTTCGTTTCTTCAAAAGCTCCAAAACAGATATGACAAAGGCTATCTTCAAAGGCGGCGATCGTCAACGTCCCGAGCGGGCTCTCCATCTCTTCGATAAAAATAGCGTCACGTTTCAAGCTCCTTCACCCTCTCTTTGGAATTTTCGGCATTTCGCAAAGCTTTTTTGATTTCTTTTTGCACCTCAGGTTCGTCATCGTTCTTTAAAGCGCGTTGCAGTGCCTCGACGATTTTCTCGACATTCGCCGAGGAAGCATTCAAAGCAATTTCACCGAGCGCCCAGGCTGCTGTTCCGCGTATGACCGGGCGCGTGTCCTTCATCAGGCAGTCGATCAGCGGATCGATGGCGGTTTCATCCTTGTAGTTGCCTAAAGCGATAATGGCGTTTCTTTGGAGCGGTTTCTTTCCCCGCCATGACCCAGCCATGTATCCAAATGTTTCTTTAAACGTCCGATTCGTCATGTTCAGCAAATCGATGAGTTTCGGCTTGACTTTTTCGGGGTCCGGCTCCATTTCTTCATGGAAATGAAAATCAATCCCGCGATTATAAGGGCACACCGCCTGACACGTATCGCAACCGTACACCCGATTGCCGATTTTTTTTCGATAAGGTTCCGGCACAAAGCCTTTGGTTTGTGTTAAATAGGCAATGCATTTTTGCGCATTCAATTGACCGCCTTGGACAAGTGCACCTGATGGGCATTTTTCCACGCATAAATTACACGTACCGCATAAATCTTCAATGGGCTCATCCGGCGGAAATGGGATGTTCGTTAGCATTTCTCCCAAGTAAACATAGGTGCCGAATTCCTTTGTGATGAGGATGGTATTTTTTCCGACATGACCAAGCCCGGCGCGCTCAGCGACCGCCTTATCGGCCAGCTCGCCGGTATCGACCATGGATTTCAGACGAGCATCCGGCACACGCTCCAAAATAAATGCTTCCAGCTTTCGGAGGCGGTCTCTTAAAATATCGTGGTAATCAAGCCCCCAAGAAGCGCGGCTGAAGCTACCCCGGCGGTTGCCCTTTGTATTCACTGGCCGCTCCTTTAATTTGGCTGGATAAGCCAAGGCAATCGCAATAATGGATTGGGCATCATCTAAAAGCAGTGATGGATTCGTCCTTTTCTCAATATCTTTTTCTTCAAAACCGGACTGGTAGCCCAATTCCCTTTGTTGATAAAGCCGGTTTTTTAAAGTGAGGAAAGGATCAGCGGTCGTAAAACCGATTTTATCAATACCGATTTCTCGGCTATAATCAATAATGTCATTTTTCAATTGATGGATATTCATAAGATCACTCGGTTTCTATGAAAATCGGTTAGTGGTATGATTAAAATAGAGAATCATCCATATCAGGAGGTTCATGATGGAATTCTTTATTTCCAGTGAAATTAAAGAGGCTGTGCCGTCTTTTCAACTGGGCATCATTACCTACAATGATATAACAGTGACGAATACACCGCAATGGCTCCAAGGTCGCCTCCAACTGTCTTTGGAGGAATGGCTTCTGGAAAAAGAAAACGTGCCAACAAGCGAAATCACCGGCGTTCAAGCATGGCGAAAGTTATTTAAATTATTCGGTACGGATCCCTCCCGCTATCGCCCATCCCACGAGGCTTTGATTCGCCGCTTGCGCAAAGAGAAAAGCTTGCCAAGCATTCATACCGCAGCCGATGTCAATAATTACTTCTCTATTACCATCGAAGCGCCAATGGGTATTTATAATCTTGATCGATTGCACGGGGATATCACGCTCAGGATCGGAAAAGCGGATGATCATTACATGGGCATTAATGGCCGAGAGATGGCCATGGCGAGTAAATTTCTGACCGCTGATGACTCAGGCGCCTTCGGAAGCCCGATCGTTGACTCCAAGCGCTCCATGGTCACGGAAGAAACGCGTAATGCGTTGCACGTCATTTATTTCAACCCGGATCTTCATCGCGAAAGAGCCGAAAAGATCTTGGATCAGATCGGCCGCTCTTTTATTCAATTTAATGGTGGAGAAATCCGCCAATCGATTTTGCTTTGAAAGGAAGAAAAAAATGAATACCAATATTTTCAGCGTCGATTACTATAAAGAAGCACTCAGAGTTCATATCAACAAAAATAAAGATGTCATGCGCCCGATTCATGCGGCCAACAGCTATTATCGCTCCGTCGTCTCGGCGAGCCTTTATGAAAACCGGCGGAAGTCTTTGGAAATCATCGAAAGGCTACGCAATTTGGATCAAGCCTACAATGAAATTCGGGAAGAATTGCGTCAGGCAGAACAAGATTAATTTCGCCAGGAAGCTTGACCGCGTGAAACAGGTTGGGCTTCCGTTTTCTTTTTTCGCTTTTCCAGTTCACCCCTATTCCCCAGGTTAAACATTTAAATTTTGTTGGATTTGCGAATGTTTGTTCTTATTTTTATTTTAACATAACCGATGCTAATCTCCAACAGAAAAATCCTTCTCAGCATGAAAGAAAACTTGGTTACGCCAAGACTTTTTAGCGAAGGCAGAGCTAGATGCCCTTTTGCTCGTTCGAAATATGATTCGCTTCCTATCCGGTACAAAAAAGCAGTTGGTGTAAAAAAATTACAACCAACTGCTCTGAATTTCTTTTCTCTATTTAACGATACCGCGAGGCTCTGAATCCGGCTTTTACCGCGTCTTTTTCCGTCATAAAACATTGCTCGGCTTTCGTCACTTTATAAAACCTGTCATTCGGCAAGTGATAGATTTTTTCTCCGTCACGATTGATATTGCCTTTGATATGGCCGCCGCAGTTGCCGTTTGCATCCGGGGAAAAGCCGATGGAATCTCCCGCCTTATCTGATTTAGATGCCCCAGCCATGACTTCGGGATGATACCCGTCATCGCGGGCATAACCCGCAACACTCCAAATCCTCAGTTTCTTTTTCTTCGCTTTTTCTTCTGCGGCACGGTATTCATCCAAGTATTTCGTATTGGGAGGATATATATAGGCGACACGCGCCAAGCCTTGCTCCAATATTTTTTCCTGTACTGATTGACCGTTTATAAAAAGGTAAGCCAATAGGCGTCCGTATTTATCGCGCCCTTCATTAACTGCCGGTTCGACTTCAATTGTCTTCCCACTTAACAAATTCTTCGTATAGTTGGACGCTTGCATCCCATACGGTTGCACACCGAGCTTCGGATGATGCGTTTCCGGCGTATCGATCAACAGCATCCGGACCGTTTCTTCTTTCCCTTTATACATCACTTTGATCGTGTCACCGTCCACAACATCGGTGACTTTTGCCTTAATGCGTTCCGGGTTGTTGGAAGCCGTTGTTGGAATCTCTTTCTCCGTATGACTTGATTTCGGTGCCATAGCGCTGGATTGGGCGCTATTGTTATCACTATTATTAGAATTTGCCGGTGTTGCTTCATTGCTGCAACCGGAAAAAACGAATGCAGCAAGAATGATGAAGATTATCTTTCGCAAATCTCTCCCTCCCAATCACTTATTATACCTTTTATTAAGGCTAAGCTAAAAGAGGGATCCATATTGTTTCCATTTTCTGATTTACGGGAGAAATCACTCACCTTAAATTCAAATTATAATAACGTTTCTATTGATAGTAAACCTGTTTTTAGGCATTAATATTTTTCCTGCGATCTACGGAACAAGTATAATCGGATTGATCTTGGTCCTTCCACATAAGACTTTATCATCTTCCTCAACCACGACAAAATCCGGAAAAATGCTAATAAAGACATTACTTGACTGCTCTATGTTGCTTAAGGCTACTAGCTTATGAACATCGGCTTTTTCTATATTTTTCAACATATTCGTCATAATAAAGAACTTCGATTTGATTTGACCAATTTAGAATCGAACCAACCATATCCCTAATGTCTAATCCGGGCATTTCATATGTTGCATCAGTATTAACAGTTCCTGTGGCATCTTCTATAAAAGTGACTTTATAACCTCTTTCGGCCCCAGATATTGCGGTAAATAGACAACAAAATTCCGTATTAAACCCAACAATAAAAATATGATTAATATTCGAACTCTGTAAAATTTCTTGTAAGTTTGTTTTTTTAAATCCGCTTGGAGTTGTTTTTTCAATAATTTGATCAGCAAGTTTTTTAAACTGGGGATAGATTTCAGATCCCTCGGATCCTTCTAAAACAGGACTATCTGGGGAAAGTTCCGCAGAGTCGATATGTTTAAAAATAATCACTTTTTGTTTATCCTTTTTAAAGTCTTGAATGATCTCGGTTATTTTTCTGAGTTCATTTGTAAAATCCTTTTGCTCCAAAAAACCTTTTTGCGGATCCATTACCAAAAGTGCTTTCATTAATTATTCACTCCTTAAATCGATATTTATCATTCAATCAATTATTTTGAATAAATCGTAGAGTAGAAAGCCTTTATCAGGAACCAGTCACTGCACCATCATAAAGAATACTTAGAAGTTAATTTTCCATATTTTTAATTTTATCAGAAGGTATCCGTTTTTGACTTTTAAATACTAATAAAAAAAAGAGTGGTACCTTCACCAATACGTTTTGGTGGGTACCGCTCTACTTGCTGGGTTTTGTCCCAGCCTTTCGATAAATCCTTGGAGGCTACTTATCACTGCACATATGAAGGGTTGTGTCCTGGGTATTAGATTGTTCCGCTATCCAAGATACAAGCGCTAATTCCTTTTCCGTTAAACTCCTCATTAGCTTTTCTTCGATGTCGCGCTTTAATTCCTCTTCCACTTTGTTAATCATTTGGCATCAACCCTTTGCCAATAAAATTCCTACTAAACTTATAGTATTATTAATTCTTTCTATTTAACAATAGACCATTTGTACTGCTTTTTGTGAATTTTCCATCTCTAGCACATACCAACGTTGTAGCCGAAAAGATATCTTACTTATACACACAAACGATGTTTCATTATCAATGATGATGTGAGTGTCCAAAAAGCCAGCCTATCATTTTTATGAAAGGGTTTATTCCAAATGACACCGAAA
>Ga0310825_100698_pt1 | contig 21867 bp, 13 predicted proteins | sample WT_ome_9_FD_202243 | JGI IMG/M metagenome (GOLD analysis project Ga0310825, IMG submission 202243) | Sorghum-adapted microbial communities enriched on wild type (WT) sorghum from Joint BioEnergy Institute, Emeryville, California, United... ... | reverse complement strand
CGTCGTCCCAGGTTTCGGGCACCTCCAGCCCGAGCTCCTTCAGGATGTCCTTCCGGTAGAACAGCATCGGGAACGTCTGCGTCTCCGGAAGCGCGTACACGCCGCCTTCATAGGTGTACGGCACGAGCGCGCTCGGCCGGAACCGCTTCGCCACTTCTTCGAAGTCCGGGAACCGGGTCAGGTCGACCGTCGCGTTGCGCATCGCGTAGTTGACCGGGATGTCGTTCGCGATCTGCATCGCGACATCCGGTCCCTGTCCGGCCAGCGTGGCCGGCAGCAGGTTCTGCATCTGCACGAGCTGCAGGTTGACGTTGATGCCCGTCTGCGGCGTGAACGTCTCGTCGATCATCTGCTTCAGCGTGTTCGCCTGGTCGCGGCCGCTGCCGATCCAGACGGTGATCTTGCGCTGGGCGTTCTCGTCGACGACGTTGCCGATCGTGTTGTAGTCGATGATGAAGGAATACGCGAACGTCAGAATCTGGTGCTTGAGCTCATTGAACCATCCGCTTCCCGCCTTCGGGAACTTGACGTCGGGCGACGCGACGTAGAGCTCGTCGATTTCGAGCGGCATCTCCCGCGCGGTCAGGAGCCAGGTGCCGAGGCCGCCGGTGTTCTGCTTGAAGGCGATCAGGCGCCGCGGGATCGTGTCCGGCTCGTCGATCATTTCTTCGAGCTGGTGATACATCGTCTTCAGCATCGCCTCGGAGTTGCCGCTGCCGCCGGACAGCCGGCGCAGCTCGCCGCTGATCCGCTTCAGCCGGTCGCGCTCGAACCGGAACGTGTCGAGCAGATTCGGAATCTGGATGTGGACCCGGTAGTCGCGGAACTGGTCCGGGGACGAGCCGGTGATCATCAGAATCTTCCGGTACATGCCGTTCAGGTTGAACAGGCTTTCCTCGACTTCGCGGATGAGCGATGCGAACTCGCCGAGCGTGATTTCAAGCCGGATCTTGTTCTTCCCCTTGTTCAGCCTGACGAGGTACGCATCCTTTCCGTCGCCGACGGCGTCGAGCCGGTAGCCGCTCTTGTACCTGAACGCCAGACGTTCCGCCTCCTTGAACGGAATCTCGCCGTTCACGTAGAGGCGGCGTGTCGAATAAATGCCCCGCACGAAATTCTGCTGCGACTTGAACGCGAGTTTGTAGAGCCCGGTCTCGGGCACCTCTACTTCCCATTCGATCCATTGTCCCGGAATTCGCCAGTTGTAGCCGCCGATCGTGTTGATGCGGACCTTCGACGCGCTGTACGGCGTGACCGCCGAAGTCGAGCGCTCGGTCTGCGGATAGAGCGTCGGAGACGACTTGGCGACCGCGTCCTCGCCCTGGACGGTGAGCAGGAAACCGGACGTTTCCTCGAGCCCCTCCGCGCGGTATCGTTCGGCGATCTCCGCGTAGGGAGCCGGCTCCTTGTACCGGAACAGCTTCAGCCGGCGGATCACCATCGGCTCGCGCGACGAGACAAGCGAGATCGTATGGCGTCCGGCCGAAAGGTAGAACCGGAACGGCTGTTCATAATAGCCCTCGTAATCCCTGAACAGCATCTCGCGCCATTCGGGCTTCTCGATCTGCTGCGGTCGCAGATCGTTGCCGCGATTGTCGCGCTTCACTTCGTCGTACTGATTGTCCCAGACCCGGTCGAACTGCAGGTAGGCGGCTTCCCGAAACGGCACTTCGCCGTCGATCAGCAGCATCCGCTCGATGCTGGAGCTCTTCCCTTCAATCGGGTAATACAGAATCGAAATATGATAAAGTCCGCTTTCCGCAATGTCGACGGTCCAGTCCACCTGCCCCTGTTCGCCGGTCAGCAGCGATGCGCCATCCTGGCCTTCGAACCCGTCCAGCACCGCGAAACCATCGCCGTGGACCGCCTCGTATTGCGCGGCCTCGATCACAACTTCCCGTTCCGGAAGTGCAGCGCTTTCATATTGGGCCAAATAATCGTTGTATTCGATCCGGCCGTCGACGAGATCGTACAGGTCATCGACATCGGCCGACGCCAGGACGGCCCGCGGATTGCGGTCTGAAGCGCTTTCGGCCGAGGCGCGCGGACCGGCAGGCAGCAGGCCGAACGCGGTCACGGCGCACAGAGCGGAAAATGCGATGTTTCTCAGCCGTGGTATCCCCTTCAAGGTCAGCCCTCCCAATCAAGTAAAGCGGCCGGCGCCCCATGGCGCAGCCCGCGCCTTCATGGACGGCCCGTATTGCGCGGCTTGCCGCCATCTCCCGGCCGGACGATTCCGTTTTGCGCCGAAAGATAAACCCATATGCGCCGGAAGCCCATATGCGCTTGTCTTGCGGGAAAACGGCTTGCGCCTTCCCGCGAGCGGACGCGTCCGTCTTGCGGGCGACGGACGCGCCAATTTGCGGGCGGCCGCCCGCAAAGGCGGCATTCCCCGCGGACAGGTTGGTTTGTCCGCCGTGAGCGGGCGCAACGTTCAACTCCCGATGATAACCCAACGACATAACAATCGTATCACCGAACCAAACATGAGTCAATCGGATTTCGGAATGTGGTTTGTTTTTGTTTGGTCTTGTTTTTGCAAAGTGAGGTTGGCGGCGGGAACGGCAATACGCGAACATCGCCACTCCATTTGAAGAAAGGCAATGATTATGCGTGTATTTGCCGTGCGGCGGGTAGCGGCGGCGTGTAGTCGGGAAGATTTTTTCTTAGCTTTATGCACCAAACAACCCTAACAAGAAGAGGCGCACCATGTTGACCGGTGCACCCCTTCCCCCGTCTTCAATCGGCTGATGCCCGCTGTTATCTCACCTTCTCAAGTGCGGATTCTGCAGTCGGTAAATGCTTCTCGATGGTAGCGGACACCGATTGGTTTTGCATGATGATTTCGTCCATGATCGCATAGAACGGGAAGTCCGGAACGCCTTCTTCGAGCGCGAGACGGCCCGTGCCGTTGACGTGGTTGAGCGCGAACTGAATATCCCTCTCCGTCTTGAAACGGGATTCCAGCCAGTCCTGGCCGACATATTCGGCCGTCGACTCGATGTCGAAGCTTTGCTCGAAGATCGAGTACACGATTTGAGGATCCTGGACGCCCTTCAGGATGAACCAGGCGTTCTGGTCCGTGTTCGCGAACGTGGAGCCGTCAAATTGCGGACCTGCCGGGTTCGGCACGATGCCGACCTCGAACGTCAGGTCGCCCATGTTCCAGTCGTAGTTGATTGACATGAGGACGTCGCCGTCCTTGAACGTGTTCGTCTCGTTCCAGTCCATTTTGTTGCCCGTCTTGACCTTGACGACGTTCTCGACGTTGTACAGGCGGTTGACAAATTCGAGCGCTTCGATCATCCGCGGATCCGTCATGCCGAGCGTCAGATCTTCGTTGACGAACATCGCGCCGTTCGATACGCCGAATTGACGTCCGGCGTCAGCAGCCCAGCCGGAGTAGCCGAACGTGTCGAACGCGCCGTCGTTATCCGTGTCGCGCGTCGCGTCCTTCGCGAGCTGCAGGAACGATTCCCAGTTCCATTGGCCGGATTCGTACAGATCCTGCGGATCTTTCACGCCGAGCCGTTTCACAAGGTCGCGGTTATAATACACGCCGATGATCTTGAGGCCGGGCTCGACAAACGAATACTCCTCGCCGCCGATCGGAGTCAGCTTGGTCATGAGCCGCTGCTCGTTGTTGATGTCGTCCGTCGCGGTGGTGAACTCGCTCAGCGGGAGAACCAGCCCCTGTTTGATGATCGGGATCGCCCGCTTGACTTCCATTCTCGCGATGTCGGCGAACGGCTCGCCCGCAAGCGTGGAGGTCGTCAGTTTGTCCATGTATTCTTCAAACGGGACGTTGATCCATTCGAACTTGAAGTTGTATTTCTGCTCCAGCTCGGCGATCTTGTCGAGACGAGCCTGCTCGTCGATCGTTTCGCCCGCCGGCTTCGGATCCCACCATGCGGCTACACGGATCGTGCGGCCCCCGAGATCGATCGGCGCCGGCTCTTCCGCCTGCTCCGAACCGCTGTTCGAGCCGCTGTCCGAACCGTTGTCCGAACCGCTGTCCGAACCGCCGGTGTTCTCGGTTTGCGAACCGGTGTTGGTGCCGCCGCTGCTTTGGTTGTTGCTGTTTTTGCCGCCGCCACACGCCGCCAGTACCAGCATGATTGCAACCAGCAGCAGCGAAAGCACTTTCATTTTTCTCATCGACAAACCTCCCAAGCAAAATCGTTTTGCTCTGTACACGCCGTTTTCACGGCGCAGAGCGGCCGTCAGGCATCGGCCGTGTCCCCCAAGGAATCGTTTACAACCCTTCGTCCGAAATTACGGTTTTGCATCACCACCGCAATCCATCTTCGGATTGTTTGCAAAACAATCATAGCATTATGCGCAAATTCGGTCAATAAATTTTTGGTTTGTTGCGTTGTCCGTTTAGGTTTAGATTTTGGTTTTGTTTTGCTTATTGTATGCTTGTTTGTTATGCACAAAAAAATCAGGCGGCCTCTCCGGATTGCCCTTTTCCGGAGAAACCGCCAGAACGCCGGTTTTTATTCGGGTTGTCGCACGGCTTGCCTCGCCCGCCGCTTGCCCTACGAGGGGTTGCCGGCATAGGCGTTGGCTTCGCGAATGATCACGTCGCCGTAGAGCAGCTTGCGCTCGATCGCCGAATCCGGGTTCAGGATGCGCCAGAGCATCTGGTCGACGGCGCGCATTCCGAGGAGCTCCTTGTTGACGTTCACCGTGGCATAGATCGGATGCGTCGTGTTCGTGTTGTCGAAGCCCGTGACCGCGCAATCGCGTGGCACGTCGAAGCCGCGCTTGCGCAGCTCGTCGATCATGAACTCCGCGATCGTGTCGTTGACGCACACGAACACTTCCGGCAGCTCGTCGAGCGGCAACTCGGGAATCAGCGCGTACAGCCGGTCGTTCGCGTCCGGACCGATCAGCGCGGGATCCTGCTTGAGCTCGATGCCGTAGCTTTCCAGCGTTGCCCGGAACGCCAGCCAGCGCTCGAAATAGCTCTGCGCGTCGTTGATCGTGCCGACGAACTGGAACTTGCGGTATCCCTTGCCGATCAGCTTCGTCGTCAGATCCTTCATGCTGTTGTAATTGTCCGTGAAGACGGTGTCGCAGTGGAACGCCGGATCCGCGTGGTCGACCATGACGACCGGAATATCCAGGCGGCCGATCTCGAGCAAGATCTGCGTCGAGATCGTGCCGATCGTGATGATGCCCCGGATCGCCTCCGGCTTGACCAGCGAGAAAATGTTGTCCCGAGACGGTTCGGTCAACGTCAGAATGTCGATCCCCTTCTGGTTGAGGCGGGAGGAAATGCCCTCGAACACCGGCCCCCAGTAGACGGATTCCTTGTTCTGGTACCGGATGTTCGGGAACAGGATGACGATCGTTCCCGTCCATTTCCGGTCGAGTTCATCCTTGAGTTCCCCGGAGAAACGCTTCGGTTCGTTGTGCTTGAAATAGCCGAGTTCTCCCGCCGCCTTCAGTATGAGCTCCCGGGTCGCCGCGCTGACGCCGCTTTTGCCCGTAAGCGCCCGCGACACCGCGAATTTCGAAACGCCGGCGAGATCGGCAATCTCCTGGATTGTGACTCTCCGTTTCATCTTCCCTCATCCATTCCGCGAATGTTGTTGTCGAACAAGGACTGCTGTCTATCATTATACCAATTTTCAAGCTCAATGTTCCCTCTTTTCCGCGCCCGCCGGGAGCAGCACGATCCGGTCGTTCTCGAGCCGGAGCAGCACTTTGTCCGCGTCCTTCGCCCCGACCGCCTCGAGATAGCGCTCGGGAACCTGGATCCTGCCCGACCGGTCCATGACGGCGTATTCGATATGGGTGCCGAAGGTGTCGTCCGCCCCGTCTTCCGTCCCGGCCTCCCCGTCCTGCCGGAGAATCAGCTCGGACGACGTCCGGCCGTCGCGGATGGACACCACCCGCTTCACCTGCTTCGCGAGGCTCAGGTCATGGGTGACGATGACGATCGTCAGCCCGAGCTCGGCGTTCAGCCTGCGCAGCAGCTCCATGATCCGATCGGACGTCCGGGTGTCCAGCGCGCCCGTCGGTTCGTCCGCGAGCAGCAGCTTGGGACGGTTCGCCAGCGCGATCGCGATCGCGACCCGCTGCTGCTCGCCCCCGGAGAGCTGCTCCAGCCGGCTGCTTGCGCGATGGCCGAGGCCGACGGCCTCGAGCAGTTCGATCGCCCGCATCCGCTTCTGCTTCCGGTCGTGCAGCAGCATCGGAATCTCGACGTTCTCCCGCGCCGTCAGATAGGGAATCAGGTTGCGCGCCTTGTTCTGCCAGATGAAGCCGACCGTCTCCCGCTTGTACCGGGTCAGCTCCTTGTCCGTCAGCTTCAGCATGTCCTTGCCGTCGACATACAGCTTGCCCGCGGAAGGGCGGTCGAGGCCGCCGAGCATGTTCAGCAGCGTCGACTTGCCGCTGCCGGAATTGCCGATGATCGCCATCATCTCGCCCTGCCCGACCTGCAGATTGAGCCCCTGGAGCGCGACGACTTCGACGTCGGCCGCCTTGTAGATTTTCACCAGATTCTCGCAGATGATCACACGGATCAATCCTCCCCGAGTTTGACCGCCTGGTGGATGTTCATCCGCTTCAGCAGCCATGCGAGGATCAGAAGCGCCACGGCGAGCATGAACGCCGTCGCGACGGCGAGCCGGACGATGTCCGCGTTGTCCGGGACGACCTCGAACGGCGGCACGATTTTGCCCGGATCGAACGAGAGCTGGAAGAGCGGCACGAAGATCCGGCCGGCCGCAAGGCCCGTGCCGATGCCGATCAGGAAGCCCGCGCCGGTCGTGAGCAGCTGCTCGACGACCAGCATGCCGAGCAGCTGGCGGAACGAGATGCCCATCGCCCGGCAGATGCCGAGCTGCAGCATCCTGCCCTGCAGGGACAGAAGCCAGAACAGCATGAAGCCGATGAAGCTGACGACCAGCGAGACGATGAATCCGAGGCTCATAACGCCGTTGACCGCCATGCGGAACGGGTCGAGCCGGCTCTGGCCGATCGCGCCGATCGTATCTTCGAATTTCTCGAGCCGGATATTCCGCTCGGCGATCGCGTCGAGCAGGGCCTGCCGGTCCGCGCCTTCCTCCAGCTTCACCCAGACGTCGTAAGGCTCCAGCCCGATGGAATGCCGGATCGTGTCGAGATGCGCGACGACGAGCATCGGCGGCACATTGGCCGGCCGGCCCTGCGCGCTCGCCGTCGGATTCGGATTGAACGACGGGAAGTATTCGATGACGCCGTACACCGTCAGCCGCGTCGGTCTGCGGCCTTGCCAGCCGACGTCGATCACGTCGCCGGGCCCCAGGCCGAAAAAGTCCGCCGCGGTCTTCGAGACCAGCGCCGCCTGCGGCTCCGGCGCGATCAGATTCAGATATTCATGGAAATGATAGGGCAGCAGGCCGTCCTTCATCCACGCCGTCTCGCCGAATCCGTCCGTCACGATCCCCATCAGCGTCACCTTGCCGCTCTTCGTGCCGAACCAGGCGTCCGCCTCCTCCTTACGGAACACCGGCGTCGCCCGCTGGACGCCGGGCAGCGTTTCGATCAGTTCGAACGGCGGCTCGAGATAGTTGATCCGGGACGAGACGACCCGCGGCCCGGCCGGTCCTCCGGGCTGGTATACGGGCGCGTCGTTCCGCCAGTGCTGGCGCAGCACGATGTCCGCGCCGCCCGCGTACCAGACCTGGTCCTCCATGTTGACGTTGATCGTCCGGGCCGCGTTCGCGTTGTATACCCCCGTGCCGATCGTCAGGACGAGGAAGAGCATGAGCCCGTGATAGACGCGGTTGCGCCGGCTGACCAGGAGCAGTGTCGAATAAAGCGGGGGCGTCCAGATTTTGCGCCCGATCCGGTAGATGAGCGCGATGAGCAGCGGATACACCCGGATCAGCAGCAGTCCGGCGCCGAGCACGAACAGCGTCGGCGTGGTGTACAGCAGCGGGTCGGCCGACAGCGATTTGCCGTCGAGGCCGAGCTTCACGAGATCCTGCATCCGCCGGGTGAACAGCCAGTAGCCGTAGAACGACAGGCCGATCAGGATGAAATCGAGCCCGAATGTCATCCAGGCGGGCCGCTTGCCGACGCGCGCCCGCGCCCGCTTCTGGTCGACGATCGTCACGCGGGTCGCGAACACGACCGGCGCCAGATTGACGACCCAGGTGAAGACGGCGGCCAGCCCCGCGTACAGCCAGCTCTCGGCGGTCATCTCGACATGCAGCGCGCCGCGGTCGACGAAGTTGAGGAACGTGCTGGTCGAGCCGAGCACCCGCGTGAACGCGGCGCCGAGCCACGGTCCGGCGGCCAGGGCGGCGGCGGTCAGCAGGCCGAATTCCATCGCGTAGACGGCGACGATATGGAGCCGGGAAGCCCCACGACTTCGGAGCACCGCGATTTCCGCCTGCTGCCGCTCGATGAGCATGCCGGACACCATGTAGAGATAGAAGGCGATCAGGATCAGCAACGGCACGTTCAGCGACCAGAGCAGATTCCGCAGCGTCAGTTCGCGGTCGGCGTAGGCCGTCATCGCATCGCTGCCGGGGATCCAGACCGACGTGCTGACGGAATAATTGAAGTTGCCCATCATGCGGGCCGACAGGTTCCCCTTCAGGTCCAGCACAAATGAAGCGGTCCGGGTGTCGTAGACGGTATAGTCGGTGACAGCCAGGGCGCCGACTTTGCCGTAGATGATCGGGCCGCCCGCCGGGAAATGGGCGCGGAACACGTCCTCCGGCAGAAAAAGCGAGTTGCGCTCCTGCTGCAAATTCCACCGGCTCCAGTACGGATCGCTCAGATTCTCCTCCGCGATGACGGCGACCGGCCGGATCACGATGTCGCCGCGCTCGACCCGCGGGTCCTCGATCCGGAACTCCTGGCCGAGCAGCATCTTCAGCTCGCTCAGCGCCGCGTCGGTCACCATGACCTCGTAGGCGCCGTCAACGGGCTGCCGCTTCTCCGGCAGGCGGCCGTCGACGACGCGCACCTTCCCTTCGAGGCCGGTGCGCGCCGCGAACTTCGCCGACCGGTCCGGCTTCGGATCGACGCGCGTCGGATCGACCGGCGTCAGCGCGAACCGGACGGTCTCCATAATCCGCTGGTCGAGCTGGACGTCCAGCCGTTCGCTGCCGGCGATTTCGGCTTCCCAATACGACGAATATCGTTCGACGATCGCCTTCTGCGTCTTGCGGTTGTCGGTCCGCATGCCGATGTCGATCGAGATGACGCCCGGATGATGGCCGGTATATGCGTAGCTGCGGTCCAGGTCCTGGATGAGCATGTAGCGGAGAACCGCGTTCTTGTACAGCGGCATGCTGGACGTGAGCGCGATGCAACACAGCATCCCCGTAAGCAGGCTGCCGGCAAGCCATCGGTTGCGCGCCATCTTGCGCAGCAGCATGATCAGTACGGACATGTCGGGATTCCCCCGTTTCTTCCCGCAGATCGTTCATCCGCGCCGTTCGGCCTGTTTATTATTGAAGGATGAGCAGCATGCCCGGCTCCACGCCCGACACGATTTCGTATTCCGTCGGATTCTCGAGGCCGATCTCGACGTCGACTTCCCGGCGGCGTTCCCCGTCCAGCACCATGACGAACGTTCGGCCGAAATAGGTCCGCACGGCCCCCTTCGGCACAACGACGACGTTCTCGCGGCGGGCGGCGACAATCTTGACATCGGCCAGGTTGCCGAACTTCGCGTCCTCCGGCAGCTCGGCGAGTTCGATGTACAGATTGCGCGCGTACTCTTCCCGCAGCCGGGCGTCGTCCGTCGGCGGCGCCGTGGCCGGCGTCTGCGCCACGGTGCCCGTGTAGCTCCGCCCCTTGAACGTGATTTCCGCTTCCATCCCGATGCGGATGTCGGCCAGCACCGGATTGGATTGGACGCCGAGCGCGAGCCGCATGCCCGAAGGATTCGCGACCGCCGCGAGCACGCGGCCGCCGTCCGCGTAATCGCCGGGCTCCAGATCCGTCGCGTAAGAGACGATCCCGTCCCGCCCGGCCCGGAGCACCGAATTTTCGGCCTTCTCCCGCGCGTTGTCGAACAGCTTCCGCGCGATCTCGAACTCGATCCGGGCGATGTTTGCCTGCCGCTCGTCGCCGCTTATGACCGCTTCTTCGAACGCCAGTTTCTTCTTCTCATACTCGAGCTCGCGCTGCAGCAGCTCGATGTCCATGTCCTTGTTCTCGAGCGTGACGAGCGGATCGCCGCGTTTCACCTCCTGTCCGGCCCGCACACGGACTTCCCCGATGACGCCGCCTTCCTTGAACTGGTAATATTCCACATCGGTCGGCACGAACGTTCCGGATCCGGTCACCTGGCGCACGATCGTGCCGAGCTTCGCTTCCACGGTCTGGATCTCGGCCTGCGCCGGCTTGACGAGCGGAGGCTTGAGCGGCTCGGGATCCTTCGGCAGCAGGCTGCAGCCGCCGAGCGCCGCGCCGGCCGACAGCAGGCCCGCGAGGGCAGCCAGGCGGAGTTTACGCCTCGCCAACGCGTTCCGGTTCAATCTGACCATCCTCCAGTGCGTATACGTCGTCGACCATTTCCATGATGTTCGGGTCGTGGGTCGCAAGCACAATCGTCACGCCTTCGGTCCGGACCAGCTCGCGGAAGACGCCGATCACCTGCCGGCCCATGCGCGAATCGAGCTCGGCGGTCGGCTCGTCGGCCAGGATCAGCTTCGGCTTGTGCGCGATGGCGCGCGCGATCGCCGTCCGCTGCTGCTCGCCCCCGGACAGCTCCTGCGGCATGTGGTGCATCCGTCCGGCCAGTCCGACGAACCGGAGCGCTTCCTCCGCCCGTTTCCGCCGCTCGGACGCCGGTATTTCCGCGATGCGCAGTCCGAACTCGACGTTCTCGTAAGCCGTCATGTACGGCACGAGCGCGAACGACTGGAAAATGAGGCCGATCTCGCGCTTGCGCAGTTCGTTCTTCTCGCGCTCCGACATGCTGCCCGCATCCCTGCCGCTGTAGAAAACGGTTCCCTCCGTCGGCGTGTCCAGCGCGGCCATGATGTTGAGCAGCGTCGTCTTCCCCGATCCGGACCGGCCCTTCAGCGCGACCAGCCGGCCCTCGCCCACCGAAAGCGACGCGCCGCGCAGCGCGTACACCCGGTTGTCGCCCTTGCCGAACACCCGCGTGACGTTGCGCGCTTCCAGCAGCGGCGCCTTCGCCTTCCTCGCTTCCTTCAACGCGATCCGCTCCTTCGCCCTAGGCTCCGATTCCTGAAAACCGCTGCCCCGGAAACCGGATGTCTGAGGCTTGCACACGCTTACAAACCAATCATAACAAATTGCCTTCCGGAAGCAAATAAAATCTTCCGAAATTCATAAATTGTTATGATAACGTTATGTCGTTTGCAACATCGGCATGCCGGAGAAAGGCTTCTTTTTTGGCAACCAAGCGGCGGCCGAAGCGACAAAACAAGGGCAGCCTCCGAATCGTCACCGATTCGGCAGACTGCCCACGGATTCGCCCGGGATGAGCCGGACGTATATGCGCTCGTGCTCCACGCTTTTGCCGTCCAGCATTTTGAGCAGTTGCTCTGACGCAAGGGCGCCCCATTTCCGTTTGGAATAATCGATGGTCGCCAGCCTGGGACTGACATATTCCGCCAGCTCGATGTTGTCAAACCCGATGATGTGGATGTGGCGCCCGATGACCAAATCCGTTTTGCGTAAAAAATTGTACAACCCCACGGCCATTTCGTCATTGAGGCAAAACACCGCCGTCGTCTCCCCGCACTCCGGAAAAATCCGCTCCGCCGCCAGCTCGCCGGACTCCTTCGTAAACAGCCCGCCGAACTCCCTCACGTCCAGATCATGCCGCTCGGCGAATTGCCGGACGGCCTTCAGCCGCTGATTGGAGTCGTAGGAAGCTTTCGGCCCGGTGACGACGAAAATCCGGCGATGGCCCATCTCCCACAGATACTCCATCGCGAGCGTCGCGCCCGCCTTGTTGTCCAGCAGGACATGGTTGATGTTCGGATGATCCAGCTCCCGGTCCAGTACGACGATCTTCTTTCCCATATCCGCGTATTTCAGCAGCTCTTTGTCCGAGAACGTCGCATCGAGCACGATCGCGCCGTCGATCGTCCGCTCGGGCAGAAACCGGTGGGACCGCCTGCCGCTGCAGACAATCAGATCGTAGCCCTTCCGGTTGAGGACTTCCTTCACGCCCTGGAGCAGATCGCCGTAGAACGCCCCGCCGAAATCGGTGAGATACAGGCCGATCACCTTCGTCTCCCGCGTCTTGAGCGTCCGCGCGGCGGCATTCGGCACGTATTTCAGCTCTTCGGCGACGGCGAGAATCCGCCGCCGGGTCTCCTCCGTCACCTTCGGGCTGCCGTTGAGCGCGTAGGATACGGTCGAGATCGATACGCCCGCTTTTTTGGCAATGTCTTTTATGCTCACCAAGGCTGATTCCGCTCCTTGTCGTTTCGCCTCCGGGATCAGGGGAAGATCGGGTGCAAATCAGGTGAAGATTTCGACAATATTCCATTGATTCGATCGGACTTTGGCAAATTCCTCCTTGGCAATGCGGAGGCCGCCCCGGCGGTACTTCCCCGGAAGCGGATGCGCGGGGACTTCGCGGCCGTTGACGACCACCTTGCGGTCCCCCGCGTTCAGACGATAGACGAACCTGACCGGCGCCCCGTTCCAGACGAAATCGAACTCGAGGCCGTCCAGATGGACGGGAAGCACCGGATCGATCACAAGATCGCCTCCGAGCTGCCGGATGCCGAGACAGTTCGTGATCAGTTGGTTCAGCCAGATGCCGGGACCGCTGGAGTAGAGCCGCCATCCGCCCTTCACCGCCGCCCGGCCCGTGCGCAGCTCTTCGAAACGCCGCTCGGCTTCATAGCGGGTGCTGAACTTCCCGTCGGAACTGCTGAAATAGACGTTGCTCTGCCTGGGCTCCGCGTTCGGCACGGCGCTTCGCAGACCGACCGGGTTGACCTTCAGCAGCCCGCTCCACGCTTCTTCCGCGTTCCCGATCTTCGCCATGGCCTCGACGAACCGGATGTGCGCATGCACGTACTGCAGCCCGATCTCCCGGCCGAAATTCGCCGCCTGCTCCGCCCGTTTGAAATGGGTGCTGTTGCCGCCGTCGTAATGCGCCGGGCGGTCCATGAGCCGCACGCCGTCCGGATGGTACAGCTTCTCGCGGATGACGGCATAGTGGTATTCCGCCTGTTCGCGGGTGAAGAGCTCCGAGATGATGCTCTGCTGCATCGGCAGCAGACGATACCGGATGCCGGTCTTCCGGTCCTCCGGATGCAGCATCGGCTCCGCTTCGCCCGGCTTCTCCATATAGATGAAGCCCGGCACCACGTCCGTCAGCATGATCAGGCGATGGAAATCTTCGAATATGCCGTCGGCCAGCGCGGCCAGCTCTCGCGCCCATTCCCCGTCTTCCGCGGGCAGTCCTTCGGACAACTGGCGGATCGCCTGATAGGTGAGCGCCACCGTCCAGCTTGAGACCATGAACCGCTTGAGCTGCCGGTTCGCCGGCTGCAGCGTGTCGTCCCAGTCGCCGTCGCCGTAAGCGGACAGCCGCGTCCCGTGGAGGAAATGCCGCTCGATGCAGGCGATCGCTTTGCGGACATGGTCCCGGATCGAAGCCTTCTCCGCAGTGAACGCGAAGGTCCCCCGCGCGGTGTACGGCACCCGTTCGTCCAGAATCGACGCGTCGCCGGTTGCGAGCAGGTAGTCGCCGAGCACCTTCAGCGGCCAGACGATGATGTCGCCGTGGCTTTCCTCCTGCTGGATCGCCGCGTACCGGTCAAACATGAACCATTGCGGCCAGTTGCCGTCGTCTTCGTACTGGTGGGAGAAGACGATCGCGAGGATGTCCCGCACCACGCCGAAATGCTGCGTGGCGGCGAAATATTCGGCCGGCCCCTGGCACACGTCCCGCGTTCCCCAGGCGGCGCCGCCGTACTGCTCGAGCCCGTGCGGCACCGAGAAGTGCACCAGCATGTTGTGGGTGAACCACCAGGCGGCGGTGTTCATCTTCTGCAGCTCCGGCGTCTCCTCGCCGCGCAAGGCGAGGCGGAATCCCCCCATGACGGACGAGAGGAACGCCCGGTACCGCTCCGCCTCCCGTTCCGGGCCGCGCCTCGTCGCCGGCAATTCCCCGCCATGCAGCAGCCCCTGTATCGTCAGCGTCCAGCATTCGGACCCGTAGACGGTCAGCGCGACCAGCGACGCGACGTCGGCCGCCGCGTCGGACACCTCCATCTTCGCCCCGTCCAGTCGCAATCGGAAGGCCAGGTCCGGATAATGCTTCGCGCTGAGCGCCCGCGGGTCGGCGCGGAAGAACAGGCCTTGACCGTCCCGCTCCATCCGGAACGGAAGATCGTATTCGTGATCGTTCATGACCACCTGATGCGTCACGAGATAGCGGTATGTCTTCCCTTCCAGCGACTCTACCCGCAGCACCGCCTCCGGCGCGTCGGCCGCCGTGAAATTCGTCACGACGATCGTGTCCGTCCCGAGCTTGTATGTCCAGCGGGCGAAATTGAAGCCCATCTCGAACATCGACGGCAGGGCGAGCAGGCGGAAGGCGCCGTCGATCTCCACGTAGATGCGCTGCCCCGACAGTTTCGGCACGTTCAGCGCGTTGCGCGTGTTCGAGAGAAATTTGTGGAACGTCGTGTTGCCGACCGTCGTTTGCGAGTTGAAGACGCCGTACATGTAAGACGTCGTCGACAGCACTTGCTCCGTGACCCGGTCGTTGCCGCCGCTCATCAAAATGATGCCGTGGGGCCGCTCGACCATCAGTTCCTTCTCCATCAGCACGACATGCTCATACCGGTCCGTGAAGAACGAAAGCAGCCGTCCGTTCTCCCGCTCCTCCTGCAGGCGCCGCGGGAACCGCGACGCGATCTCCTCTTCCGTCACCGGAATCGGCCGCAGCGGCTCGCCGAACGGAAACGGCGGCGGAACCTGCGCGACCGGCGCCAGGGTTTCCCCGTCCCTCGCCTCGTACCGCCTCCAGGCCGCTTCCACCTCATCCCCGTATTCCGGCGTTCGGACCGTATCCGGATGATCCTCACGGAACAAGCCGTAGAACACGATGCGCGCTTCGCCGTCGAGCTTCACGCGCTCCGATTGCAGCGCGATATAGGCAAATTCATATTGGTAGACTTCGTTCGCCAGACTCTCCCGCCCGAGCGCCTCCGGTTCGTTCGTCGCCTTGTAGGACAGGCTGTAAAATTGAAAGCCGTCCGTCGAAAACCCCCGGCAGCCCGTCAGGCACCCCTGCTGCGCATACGGAAGCTTGCCGTCCTGGGGCTGGTTCTGCCGCGAACAGACGATGTAGCCCCTCCGCGCGTCCCGGAACGCCTGGTGGTCGATGTATTGGGACATGTACGCTTCGTTGCTGCGAACCGCCCCCTTCGCCGCCAGCCCGAGATCCTGGCCGCAGATGACGTCGACCTCTTCGCCCCGGCCCCGGATCCGGACGTCCCAGAACCAGACGCCCGCTTCGTCGGCGGCGAAGACGACCCGGTAGTCAATCGTGCCGAATGCCGTTCCGTCGAACGCGACGCCCTGGTCGCCGAAGCTGATCCGGCTTTGCGACCGCGCGCCGACGAGCGGCTGCGCCGCGATGCCTTCGGGGCGGTGAAGGCGAAGGTACAGATTGTTCAGCGATCCGTCCAACGGCGAAGACAACAATTGATTGATCATGATGTCCCCGCAGGAGATTTCGTGAAGATCCCCGCTGGTCCAGAACGTGAAACGGACATCGCCGGCATGCACCGTATGTTTGGCGTGTGCTGTCTTCAAGCGTGCATCTCTCCTTGCGAAGGGTGTGATGTCTGGCGATGCAAACCGACAAAATCGGTGAAACGTTTCGCATTTTCGCCGCATTTCAGAAGAAAAACGAACATTCCAGACCGTTTGATAGAAACGTTTCACCGCCATTATACTTGAATTTTTGAGCAAAATAAAGTGTTGATTGTGGTTCCGGTCTGCGCTATAATGTGGCTCGAAACGTTTCGATGAAACCGTTTCATTTTGCCGAAAGGCGGTTGGTCAAAAAGGGGGGACCGGGGACACGGGGCGCATCAACCCGCGACTGCGATTGGTTCGGCGACGGAAACCGACTCGAGCGACTGACATCTTGATGAATTGGGGAGGATATCGGACATGATGGGAAGAAACCAACGTACGTATCGCATTTTTTGCCGGCTTGCTCGCTTTGATCCTGATTCTGGCCGGCTGCGGCGGATCGAAGAACGAAAGCGGCAATGGCGGCGGCAATGGCGGCGCGTCGTCCGGCGATTCGCCTTCTTCCGGCGGGAAGGTGAAGATCAGCGTCTGGGCCATGGGCGACGAAGCGAAGTCGCTGCCGACCATCGCCGAAGCATTCATGAAGGAAAATCCGAACATCGAGATCGACGTCCAGGCGCTGCCTTGGTCGAACGCCCATGACAAGCTGCTGACCGCCGTCGCGTCGAAGAGCGGTCCCGACGTCATCCAGATGGGCACCACCTGGATGGCGGAATTCGTGAACGCCGGCGCGCTGAAGGACCTGACGCCCTACATCGGTGAATACCCGGAATTCGCGCCGGACCAGTTCTATGAAGGCGCCGTAGGCACCACGAAGTTCGGCGACAAAATCTATGGCATTCCGTGGTACACGGAGACCCGCTTTCTCTACTACCGTTCGGACCTGCTCGCGGAAGCCGGCTATCCGGAGGCGCCGAAGACGTGGGACGAACTCCGGGACGCCGCGAAGAAGCTGGCGGATCGCGGCGAAGGCAAGTACGGCCTGAGCATCGACATGAATGAACAGTCCCTGACCTTCATGTTCGCCCGGCAAAACGGCTCCGCGCTGCTCGGCGAAGACGGCAAGCCGCTGTTCAACCAGCCGGAGTTCCGGGAAGCCGTCGAATTCCTGAAGGGCTTCTTCGAAGACGGTTCCGCGCCGCTCGACCTCGGCCTCGATACGGTGCAGGCGTTCGCCGGCGAGGGCATCGTGCCGATGTTCATCAGCGGTCCGTGGATGATCAACGCGATCCAGTCGCAGGCGCCGGATCTGGAAGGCAAATGGGCCGTTTCCCCGCTGCCGGCGAAGAAGAACAATATGTCCGTCCTCGGCGGATCGAACCTGACGGTCTTCGAATACTCGAAACATCCGGAAGAGGCGCTGGCCTTCATCCGGTACATGAGCAAGAAGGAAACGCAAATGAAGTGGAACGAGCTCACCAAGTCGCTGCCGGCCAACATCGCGGCCTGGGAGGAAGTTCCGGCCCTGCACGAAGATCCGAAATACCAGGCGATCCGGGAGCAGCTGGAACATTCCGAACACCTGCCGATGCTCGTCCAATGGGAGAAAATCGCGCAAACGTACCTCGATTCGTTCGAGCGGATCGTCCGCGCCAACGCCGACATCCAGGCGGAGCTGGACGCGTTCAACGCGGAAGCCGAACGCATCCTGGGCGAATAAGCGCTGACCGCAGCCTGCCGGTACCCTACGCTTGCCGGCAGGCTTCTCTTATCCCGTCCGGCAAAGGAGTAGCTCACGCATGAAAATCTTCACACCGCGAAGCGCGCCTTACTTCTTCATCGCTCCGGCGTTGATCCTGCTCTTCCTGTTCTCGCTGCTGCCGATCGTCATCGCGCTCGTCATCAGCTTCACCGACATGGATCTGGCCGGGCTGGCGGACTATTCAAACATCCGGTTTGTCGGGCTTGACAACTACGCCGACATTTTGCGGGACGCCTCGTTCGTGAAGGCGATCGGCAACACGCTCTTCTACGTCGTGTTCGGCGTGCCCTTCGTCATTCTGTTTTCGCTGTCCGTCGCGCTGCTCATCCATTTCGGCAAATCCCGCGTGTTCGAAATTTTCCGGGCCGCGTTCTATATGCCGTCCGTCACGAACGTGGTGGCGGTGGCCGTCGTCTGGAGCTATCTGTACAACCCGTCGCTCGGGCTGTTCAACACCATGCTGAACGCGGTCGGACTGCCCGACGTGCGCTGGCTGCAGGATCCGGTCATCGCCAAAATCTCGCTGATCATCCTCGCGCTGTGGCGGGCGATCGGCCTGAACATGCTCATTTTCCTTGCCGCGATCAAGGGCATTCCGAAATCGTACTACGAAGCGGCCCAGCTGGACGGCGCCGGCTCGTGGAAGCAGATCCGGTATATCACCGTTCCGCTGCTCAGGTTCGCGATTTTCTTCGTCACGGTCACGACGCTGATCGGCTGGCTGCAGTTCTTCGAAGAGCCGTTCGTGATGACCGACGGCGGCCCGCTCGAAGGCACGATGTCCGTCGCGCTGTTCGTCTACAAGAACGGCTTCCAGTTCAGCGAATTCGGGTACGCGGCGGCCGGCTCGTTCATCCTGTTCTTCGCGATCATTGTGCTTACGCTGCTGCAATTCAAATTGCGGCGCCATGAAGATTGAAACGGGGGGAAGGCAGAGTGGGTGTCATGACGACGAAACAGAAAGCGATGCAGTGGCTGGCGGGGATGTTGCTGACCGTCGGGGGGTTCCTGATGGTGCTGCCGTTCCTCTGGATGATCCTGTCCGCCTTCAAGCCGGAACCGGAATTCGCCCGCTTCCCCCCGACGCTGTGGCCGGAGACGTTCACCCTCGAGCACTATGTCAGGCTGTTCGAGCGGATGAACTTCGGCGTGTACCTGCGGAACACGCTCATCATCGTGTTCTTCTCGTTCATCGGGATGTTCTTCAACGCGATGGCCGGGTTCGGATTCGCGAAGTACCGGTTCAGCGGTCGGGAGCCCCTGTTCTATCTCGTGCTCGCCACGCTGATGATTCCGGGCCAGGTGACGATGATCCCGGTCTATCTCATCCTGAACAAAATGGGGCTGACGAACACGATGGCCGGCATCGTGCTCCCGTCGCTTGTCGGCGCGTTCGCGATCTTCCTGTTCCGGCAGTTCATGTCGACGATTCCCGACGAGCTGCTGGAGGCGATGCGGCTGGACGGGGCCGGCGAGTTCCGCATCTTCCTGCAGATCGCGCTTCCGGTTTCCGTCTCGGTGCTGGCCGTACAGGGCATCCTGACGTTCATCGCCGGATGGAACAGCTTCCTGTGGCCCTTGATCATCGCCAACGACGAAAACCTGTACACGCTCTCCGTCGGCCTGCAATTGCTCAAGGGGCAGTACAGCAGCAACTACGGCTTGCAGATGGCCGGCTCCGCCTTCATGGTCGTGCCGATCCTGATCGTGTTCCTGATCTTCCAGCGGTACATCATGGACAACTACACGATCTCGGGCATCAAATGATGTCCGCCGCCAACCGCCGCTGTTCGCCGCCGCAAGCCCAATAATGTCACCCAACGACAAAACCCGGCACCTGAAGCGCCGGGCTTTCGTTTTTTTGAGCGGGTTTTTTCGCCTTGGCGAATCGTCCGCCTCACGCGAATCGTCTGCCGTAGCTTTCCGGATCGTTCTTCCAGCCGCCGAGCAGCTCGACGTCCCGCTCCGTGATCTTGCCGGCCTCCCGCGCCGCCTCCAGCAGCACGCTGTAGGACGAGAGCGTCCGGAGCGGGATGCCCTGTTCGGCGAACGCCTGCGCCGCTTGCGGGAATTCATACGTGAAAATCGCGATCGTGCCGAGCACCTCGCAGCCCGCTTCGCGCACCGCCACGGCCGCCCGGAGCGAGCTGCCGCCGGTCGACACGAGGTCTTCGATCAGCACGACCTTCTGGCCCGGCCGGAACGCGCCCTCGATCTGGTTCGTCTTGCCGTGGCCCTTCGGCTTCTCGCGCACGTAGAGCATCGGCAGCCCGAGCCGCTCCGCCGTCCACGCCGCGTGCGGAATGCCGCCGGTCGCGATGCCGGCGACCGCTTCGCAATCGGGATGGCATTCCCGGATGATCGAGGCGAAGCCGTCCGCGATGACGCTCCTGACCTCGGGGTAGGACATCGTCAGCCGGTTGTCGCAATAGATCGGCGACTTCAGCCCGGAAGACCAGGTGAACGGCTCGTTCGGGCGAAGTTCGACCGCGTGGATCGCCAGCAAGCGGCGGGCGATCTCGCGGGCCAGCTGCGCGTTGTGGACCGATTGTGCCTGGCTCACCCGTTCGTCAACTCCTTCACGATGGATTCGAACGCCGCCCGCGGATCGGGCGCCGCCGTGATCGGGCGGCCGATGACGAGGTAGTCCGTTCCCGCCTCCACCGCTTCCCGCGGCGTCATGATCCGCTCCTGGTCGTCGGCGGAGGCCGACGCCGGCCGGATGCCCGGGGTGACGGCGAGGAAGCCGGCTCCGCAGGCGGCCTTCACCGCGCGCACTTCCCGCGCGGACGCGACGACGCCGTCCAGGCCGGCCCGCTGCGCGAGCCGCGCGTAGCGGACAACCGCATCCTCCACCGGGCCGGGAATGCCGATCTCCTCGTTCAGCACCGCCCGGCTCGTGCTCGTAAGCTGCGTCACCGCGATGACCCGCGGCCGCGGCCGGCCGCCGGATGCGGCTTCGGCGCCTTCCAGCGCCGCCTCCATCATCCGGACGCCGCCCGCCGCGTGGACGTTGAACAGGTCGACGCCGAGCCGGGTCACGCTGGCCGCGCCGCCCTTCACCGTATTCGGGATGTCGTGCATCTTCACGTCGAGGAAGACGCGGTAACCCCGTTCCTTCAGCCCGGCGACGAACGCCGGACCGGCCGCGTAGAACAGTTCCATGCCGACCTTCAGCCAGCAGGGGATGCCTTCAAGCGCCCGGATCAGCGATTCCGCGGCGGCCGCGTCCGGCCTGTCCAGCGCCACCATGATGCGGCCCGCCGCTTCTTCCCGCGCGAGTGTCAACCGTACCGCCTCCCGTTCGAACCCGTCATTGTTCCTGGAGAACCGGCATCGGCCGGGACGCGAAGCTGAGCGCCTGCAGCATATCCAGCAGCGCCCGCACCGTATCGAGCGACGTCAGGCAGACGACGCCGTTCTCGACCGCCTCGCGCCGGATGCGGAACCCGTCGCGCTCCGGCGTACGGCCCTTCGTCAGCGTGTTGACGACGAACTGCGCCCGGCCGCTGCGGATCAGGTCGAGGATGTTCGGCGAGCCTTCGCTCAGCTTGTTCACCCGCGTCACGTGCATGCCGGCGCGCTCGAGCGCGTCGGCGGTGCCGCCCGTCGCGTAGATGCTGTACCCGAGGTCGTAGAACCCGCGCAGGATTTGGGTCGCCTCTTTCTTGTCCTTGTCGGCGACCGTCGCGATGATCGCCCCGCTCGGCGGAATGCGCATGCCCGCGCCGATGAGCCCCTTGTACAGCGCCTTCGCGTACAGCTTGTCGCGGCCCATCACTTCGCCCGTCGACTTCATCTCCGGCGTCAGCGTCGGATCGACGCGCCGAAGCTTCGCGAAGGAGAACACCGGCACCTTGACCGAGACGTGCCGGTCTTCGGGCCACAGCCCTTCCTTGTATCCGAGATCGGCCAGCTTCCGGCCGAGGATCGCCTGCGTCGCGAGATTCGCCATCGGCACGTTCGTCACCTTGCTCAAGAAAGGCACCGTGCGCGACGAGCGCGGGTTGACCTCGATCACGTACACCTGCTCCTGGTGGATGACGAACTGGATGTTGATCGTGCCGACCACCTTCAGTTCCTTCGCGATGCGGATCGTGATGTCGACGATCTGCTTCTTGACTTCCTCCGACAGCGACTGGGGCGGGTAGACCGCGATCGAGTCGCCGGAGTGGACGCCGGCCCGCTCGACATGCTCCATGATGCCCGGGATGAGCACCGTCTCGCCGTCGCTGATCGCGTCGACCTCCGCTTCCTTGCCCTGCATGTACCGGTCGATCAGCACCGGGTGCTCCGGATTGATCTTGACGGCCTGCTCCATGTAGCCGAGCAGCTCCTCGTCGGAGTAGACGATCTCCATCGCCCGGCCGCCG
>Ga0310825_100690_pt1 | contig 22343 bp, 20 predicted proteins | sample WT_ome_9_FD_202243 | JGI IMG/M metagenome (GOLD analysis project Ga0310825, IMG submission 202243) | Sorghum-adapted microbial communities enriched on wild type (WT) sorghum from Joint BioEnergy Institute, Emeryville, California, United... ... | reverse complement strand
CTAACGGTACTGTGTACCGCTAACAGGCTTCGGCGCGCATGCTCTGCTTCCGTTAACGGTACCGCGTACCGTTGCAGGCCGCACGCCGTCGACGATTGCCTGGCCGCGCGACCGCCAACGCGAGCCGCATCCGGCCGCGCGACCGCCGATGGCAGCGCCCGCCCCGGCCGTCCGGCGGAACCCGGCTCCCCCACGGCCGCCATCCGCCGCCGCTTTACCCGTGCCGCCCGAACAGCTGCCGCAGGCCGCCGATCACCGCCGGTCCCGCCACGCGGCTCACGATCCGCTTCGCCCCGCTGCGCAGCCGCACGTGCGCGGGCAGCCACGACTGCGAGAAATGGTGGATCGTATAGCTCTCGGAAGACAGGTAACTGCGGCCGTCGATATAATCGTACGGGCTGAAATAGGCGCGCGGATAGACGGCCACTCCGTCGGGCAGCGTCTGGAAGCTGCCGTCCCGCCTCAGGCCGATCGCTTCGCACAGCCTGGTCATCGCGGCCGTGTTCGTCGTCGTGTCGAAGCTGCCGTCCGGGCGGCGGAACCGTCTGCCCTCGTAATCGCGCAGCAGCGCCGCGATCCACGGATGCCCCGGCTCCGCGCCGAGCGTGCCGGACTGGAGATGGATGCCGTCCTCGAACCCGGTGAACGCGCGGTGCTTGCGCAGGGGCTCGAGCGGCCGGAGCACTTCGACGTCGGTGTCGAGATAGACGCCGCCGTGCTCCAGCAGGGCGACCAGCCGCACATAGTCGCTGACGAACGCGTATTTCCCCGCCTCATACGCTTCCCGCACGTACGGATGCGAGCCGATGTCGAAGTTGTCCTCGTTCCATTCGATCCATTCGTAGTCGCCGAGATGGCGCCGCCAGCTCCGCATGCATTTCCGCACCAGCCTCGGCTTGTCTCCCCGCCCGAACCAGCAGTAATGCAGCTTCTTCGGAATCCGGCATCCGTCCGCCGTCTTGACCGCCAACCGCTCCACTCCTTTCCGGCATCCTGCACTTCATCATCGTGAAAAAAGCGATCCGCCGCCGCGCAAACATACCGTTCCCGCACATCAGCGCCGCCGCGCGCCGCGCCCATGCCGCAGCAGCCTGCCTCATCACGCTCCGTCACGCATCCATGCGCCCGGCAACACCCGGACGCCTGCAATCGCGACTTCACGCCCCCCGGCCGATGCCGCATGTCCGCCATCGCGCTTCCGCACGCAACCTCCGCGCACGCACCCCTGCGCGCGCAATCCGCGCGCCTGCAACCCCCGGCCCGCAGCCGGGCCTCCGCCCGCGGCGATCTCACGCCTCCAGACTACCCTGGGCGACGCCGCCCCCGGCCTTGCCGTTCCGCGCCTGCCAGAGCGCCTCCAGTTCCCGGACGGTGTTCCGGATGTCGTACCGGGCCGCCCGCTCCGGATCGCTCGCGAGCCCGGCGCCGCCGTCCGCGAGCCGCTCGCAGATCCGCTCCGCCCAGTAGGCTTCGTCCGCCTCCAGCGGCAGCATGACGCAGAGCCCGAGATTCGCATCTTCGGGGATCGCGTCCGAGACGAAGCATTTCACGCCGCACGCCTGCGCCTCGATCAGCGCGAACGGCAGCCCCTCCAGCCTGGACGGGAACAGCATCCAGTCCATCCAGGGGAGGATGGCGGGCACGTCGCGGCGGACGCCGAGCAGCGTCACCGACGACTCCAGCCCGAGCCGCGCGATAAGCGCCTCCACTTCCCCGCGCAGGCTGCCGGTGCCGATCCAGTACAGCCGGACGCCCGGCATGCGCTTCTTCACCTCATGGAACACCCGGACGAGGAAAAGCGGATTTTTCGGCGGGTCCATCCGCCCGACCGTGACGATGCGGACGGCGTCCTCCCGCACGTCGATTCCCTCCGGCGCCTCCGCCGTCCGGACCGGCGTGAAGACGCCCATGTCGATGCCGTTGGTCACGATTTTCGAACCGAACCGCCACGGTCCGATCCGGTGCTGGCCTTCGTTCGCCGACGCGGAACAGCCGACCCGTTCCGTCGAGCAGACCGCGATGAGCAGCCGCATCGCGAGCGAATAGAGCCGCCTGAACCAGCCGATCCGTCCGGAATCGGCCGCCCGGTGGGCGTGCGAGATGCGGACGGGCACGCCCGCGATGAGCGCGGCGAGACAATTGATGCCGTTGAAATAGTCCATGTGGCTGTGCACGGCGTCGATCGCCCCGTGCCGCCGGATGAGCCGGATCAGCCGCACGAAATGCCGCGCCCATCCGGCGAGGCCGGCGCCGATCTCGGCCGTGCGCCAGATTTCCGCGCCCAGCTCCCGCGCCCGGCTCTCGTGAAGCTGCTCCCAATCCGTCGTGACGGCGAGCAGCACCTTCGTCTTGGCGCGGTCATGATACTGCAACATGTTGAGAATGAACGTTCCGATCCCTTCCGCCGAAATGCCGGGCACGACGTGCAGCACGACGGTCTGCCCGCCGGACTTCACCGCCCCGTTCTGACCGCCTGTTGACACCCGATGGGTCACCTCCGGCCTGCCGCGCAGCTGTCACAGAAAGCGGCTTCGATAGTGGAGATTCAGCGTCACGACATGTTCATAGTAGAAATACAGCAAATGGAACACCAGCAGCCCGTAATAGGCCAGCTTCCGGTACCGTTCGGCGAACAGCGGAATGATCCACGAGAACAGCACCAGGTTGTACAGGCCGAAATAGATGTTGAACCGCGCGAAGATCCAGTTGGCCGTCGAGATGACCATGAACACGAGTCCCAGCAGCGTCATGTTGACGAAAATGTCGCTCTCGGGCCAGATGCTCCGCAGCTTGTGCCGTCCGAGAAACGCGATGAGCAGCGGGATGCCCGTGACGGCGACCCGGATGATGTTCGCGCCGCCCGCGTCGAATTGCCCGTAGACCGCGTATCGGCTGCCCTCCAGCAGGATGAGCAGGACGCCGAAGAACTGGTCGAATCCGACCGCCGCCAGCACGGCCAGGGCAAGCAGCAGCATCGTCGCCCTCGTCCACGCCTTTCTCCGCACCAGGAAGTAGACGGGCAGCATGATGAGCGCCGTCTTGTGGATCGTCGCCGCGGCCAGGACGAGCGGGAAATAGCGTTTCCAGTCGCCCCGAATCAGCCAGCGCGTGCCGGCGAACAGGATGGACGCGGCGAGATACTGACGGATGCCGTTCATCGATACGGTGAACATGCCGGTCGTGATGTAGAGGAACAGGCTGACCTCAATCATCCGCGAGTACCGGTACAGTCCCGCCACGATGAGCACATTGGTCGCGAGCGCCGTCAGGAAAATGAGCGCCTGCGGGTCGGGCGTCAGCTTCTTGAGGACGATCTGGATCGCGTTGAAGCCGAAATCCCCGGTGAAGCTGAAGTTCTCGAACGTCGGATGGAGCAAGTAATAGCTGTACATATAGAACGGCGTGTCGCCGATGTTGCTGCGCAGTCCGGAGACGAGCACGATGCTCGTCGCGGCCGCCGCCACGAGCAGCTTGTTCGGCTTCAGGACGGGCGTCGTACCGTCCGCGGCGGCGGGCAGCCCGTCCGTTCTCATCAGCGGAATCATGCGGGCGAACGCCGCGCAGACGAACACGATCAGCAGGTTGATCCAGAGGACGGTCATCATCCCGCGCCCCCTGTCCTGCCGGCGGCCGCGCCGGGCGCCGACCGGCGCGTGCCCATGATGTACAGGCACAGCAGCGCGCCGAACGGCAGCGCGAGCAGCGTCAGCCCCTTGCGCGGCGAATCGCGCAGCATGCCGCGTCCGCCCGTCATCAGGCAGCTCGACACGTAATGGATCGTCTCGCGGAACCGCTGCTTCCAGGTCGGCTGAACCTCCATCGCCGTCCGCCGGAAGAAGGCGAATCCCCGCGGATTGCTCCGGTACTGGCGGATCATGTTCAGGCTCGATCCGTCGGGCAAATACTCGACGCGGCAGAGCACCTCGTTCATCAGGAGCAGCGGGCGGATGTTGTCGATCAGCAGGTATTTGTAGCTCAGCGGGCAATATTTTTCTCCGGGAAAAACGGGATACGGCGGAACGGCCTTCACGAGATCGGTCCGATACACCAGCTTCTTGTCGCCCCGCACCCGGTGAATCGCGTGCAGACCGGACAGGGTGCACGCCTTCAGCCCTTCCGGCAGCCGGTCGCCGATGATGTTCCCGTCCCGGTCCGCGTCGAGTCCGATGATGCCGGCGTAGTCGTCGCCGCCGTGCTCGCGCCAGAAGCGGACGATTTTCTCCACGGCGTCGTCCGGCATGTCGTCGTCCGAATCGATGCAGACGTTCAGCTCGGTGTCGATCAGCTCGTAGGCCGCGTTGTGCGCGCCGTGCATCCCCTGGTTCTGCTGATAGTGGTAGCGGATCTCCACTTCGCCTTCCGCCATCCAGCCGCGCACGAGCCCGGCCGTGCCGTCCGTCGAGCCGTCGTCGACGACGAGCCAGACGAAATCCTTCGATGTCTGGCGGCGCAGGCTTTCGTAGACGCGGGGCAGCACGTACGCCCGGTTGTAGGTCGGCGTGAACACCGTCAGCGTCGGCCCGGCCGCGGTCTTGCGTTTCATCATCACATCCACCCCTGCGCGGCGCCGGCGGCCGGAAGGGCATGGCCCGCGGCCGCCATCAGACTGTTCAGCACGAGGCGGTCGGGCCGAACGTGGCGCCGGTAGTAATTCCGGTTGTTCCGCATGAGGCTCTGCCGGAGCCGTTCGTCCCGGATCAGCCGGTCCACGGCCTCGACGCATTCCTCCGGCGTCCGGAACGACAGGTAGTTGCGGTTCTCGCCGAAGACGCCCGGCACTTCGTAGTGCAGCGTCTCCGTCACGATCGCCTTGGAGGCGGCCACATATTCGGCGAACTTCCAGCCGATCGACTGGTGCAGCCCCATCGTGGCGATGCAGATCGGCGAGCGCTTCATCCGCCTGAGGTACGCGCGCCGGGCCACCTCTCTGCGGCTCGTGATCACGAGGTCGGGATAATGCTCGCAGGCGTAGGGGGTCGGCGCGACGCCGCCGTGGAACAGGCCGCCGAACGCCTCCCGGCACAGCCGGATCGTGCGCGCGCGCTGCTCGTTGATGAAATGCCGCTCCTCGCGCTTCGCGTCCGTCAGCCGCCAGCCCGCGTCGCCCCGCACGTCCCACATCCGGGCCATGAACAAAATCTCCGGCGGCGCGTCCGGCTTCGGTTCATCCTCGAACTTCTCGACGGTGTACCAGCCGTTGTAGTGCGAAGTGGCCGGCAGCATCCGGATCAGCTTCTTCAGCTTCTCCTTCGGCGGATCGAGCGGCATCGGCCGGTGCGCGGCGCTGCCCGGGATCGTCACCATGTAGTTCAGGCCGAGCGGCCGGATCTTGCCGCCGTGCGTCAGCTGCGCGTTGCGCGCCGCGCTGAAGCTGCGCTTGAAGCAGATGTCATAGTGCCTGAGCAGCGGCCCGTACAGCAGGTCGGGCTCTTCGACCAGATTGTCGTACCCGTCGTTCAGGTCGTAGAGGAGCCGGATCTCGCCATTCAGAACAACCTCCATCATGTTGTAGGGAAGCCGCGGCTCCCGTGCCGCGTGCCGCGCGTCCCGCACGATCTCGAGCCCGATGACGCCCCGCCGCGCCAGCAGCTCGAACCCCGCGATGACCTGATAGAGATGGAGCGGCACCTCGCCGAGGCGCATCCGGCAGTGCATCTTCGTCATACGATCCTCCTCGCCTTCGGCGGCGGGTCCGCAAGTCCGCGGCAGGCTTGTCCGTAATAGTCGGCCAGCTCCGCCGCCGCCGCGCCGATGTCGTAGCCCCGCCCGCGCACCTCGTCCGCCGCCTTCAGGCGCAGCAGGTGCGAGTCCGACTTGGCCGCCGCCCGCTCGATCTCGCGGATCCACGCGCCCGCCGGCGCTTCCAGCGGGAGGCGCGCCATGAGCCCGATCCCGAGATCGGCTTCCGCCGTCACCCGGTCCGAGACGACGCACGGCAGCCCGGCGCCCTGCGCTTCGATCAGCGCCAGCGGCAGCCCTTCGTGCAGCGACGGGAACACCATGACGTCCATGCCCATGAGCAGCCGCGCGACATCGCTCCGCAAGCCGAGGAAGCGGACGCAATCGCCGACGCCGGCGGCTTCGGCCCGGAGCGCGACATGGTCCTTGAGCGGGCCGTCGCCGATGAGCACCAGCACCGCCTCCGGCCGCTCCGCCGCCAGCTGCGCGAACAGTTCGATCAGGAACGCGTGGTTCTTCTGCGGGCTGAAGCGGCCGACGTGGCAGACGGCGAGCTGTCCGGGCCTCAGGCCCAGCTCCGCCCGCACCGCCCGCCGGATTTCGGGATCGAATTCGTGGGCGTCGCAGTCGACGGCGTTGCGGATGAGCCGCGCCTCCGCGGCCCGCCTGCCGAACAGCCAGGCGGCCGCCGCCTCGGAGCAGGCGAGGCGGCCGGTCGCGTGCGGGTCGATCAGGCGCCCCGACGCCCACTTGTACAGCCGCGCGAGCGGACCGCCTTCGCTCTTCGTGTTGTGGCTGTGCGCGATCCGCACCGGAACGCCGGCCTTTCGGGCGGCCCGAAGCACCCAGCCGCTCATCCGGTCCATGTGCGCGTGTACGATGCGGTAATGGCGATGCTCCGCGAAGAAGCGATCCAGCGCGCGCACATAGCCGATCGGCCCGGCTTCGGTGATCCAGGGCATGCGGTGGACGATTCCGCCGAGCGCGCGGATTTCGTCGTCATACACCCCCTCCCGGCAGGTGAGGAAATCGAACTGCAGACGCGTCCGGTCAATGCGCCGGTACAGGTTCATGATCCACGTCTCCGCGCCGCCGCGGTTCATGTTGACGACGGCGTGGAGAACCCGAGTTTCCGTTCCCATTTTCCGATCTCCATTTCCCCCAGAATCGAAGCGTAGATGGCGCGCATCTCGGCCATCACCGTGTCCAGTCCGTACGCCGAGGAGGCGATCGCCCGGCTGGCGCCGCCGAACGACGCGCGCTCCCGGGGATTGAGGAGCAATCGCCGGATCCGGTCGGCCATCTGCCGGGCGTCCCCGGGCGGCACGAGCCAGCCGCTCTGGCCGGCCTGCACCAGCTCCCGGTGTCCCCGGTTCGACGTCGCGACGACCGGCAGGCCGCAGGCCATCGCTTCCAGCACGTTCACCGGAAGCCCTTCCCGGTAGCTGGACGCGACGGCGATGTCCAGGGAGGGCAGCCAGTCGGCAATGTCCGCCCGGAATCCGAGGAAGCGGGTCCGGTCCCGGACGCCGAGCCGCGCGGCAAGCTCCTCGCACGCCGGGCGCAGCGGGCCGTCGCCCGCAAGGAGCAGCCTCAACCGGGGAAATTCGTCCTTCAGCAGCGCGAACGCCTCGATGAGCATCCGCTGGTTTTTGTTCTTGTTGAATTCCGCCGCGTAGAACAGCAGCTGGTCCTCCATCGCGTATCCGAGCCGCCTGCGCATGGTCCGCCGCGTTTCGGCATCGGCCGGCGCGAACCGCTCCAGATCGACGCCGACGCCGTGGATGCGGACGATGCGGGCGGCCGGGAAGCGCCGCTCCGCCGCGAGCCGGAAATCTTCCTCGTTGATCGTGATCAGACAGTCGGTCAGCCGGGCCAGCAGCCGCTCGAGCGGATAGTAGAGCGCCCAGTTCAGCTTCGGCCCGCCGGCCTGGAAGTGGAAGCCGTGCGCCGTGTACAGCACCCGGGCGCCGCCCCGCCGCGCCTTGCGCGCCGCGAGCCGGGTCAGGGCGCCCGCCGTCGGGGTGTGGCAATGGATGAGGCGATAGCCGCCTTCGTCGATGATCCGCCGGATCTGCCGGTAGGCGGCGATGTTCGCAAGCCTCGCCGGCGACCGGCTGAACGGCACGTCGAACTGGCGGTCCGCCCAGGGCAGTTCGAGCTTGCCCGAAGCGGCCGCGTGGACCTCCCACCCCTGGGACTTGAACCAGCGCATGACGGGCTGGTGGAACCGTTCAAGATGCCGCGCGACGGTCGCGCAGAACAGGATGCGGTCCGCGGGCTGCGCCATCGCCCGTCACCGCGTCTGGGGATGCAGCTGTTCCTGCAGCAGCTGCGTCAGATAGTCGAGCAGCCCCTCGCGGAGATCTTCGCGCTGCAGCGCGAACTCGATCGTGGTGCGGATGAAGCCCATTTTCTCGCCGACGTCGTAGCGGGTGCCCTCGAATTCGAACGCGTACACCGCTTCCGTCTCGTTCAGCTTCGCGATCGCGTCGGTGAGCTGAATCTCGCCGCCGGCGCCGGGCTCCAGGCTGCCCAGGATGTCGAAGATCGTCGGGCTCAGGATGTACCGCCCCATGATCGCAAGATTCGACGGTGCGGCTCCCTTGGCCGGCTTCTCCACCAGACCGGACACGCTGTAGAAGCCGTGGTCGATCGGCTTGCCGTCGACGATGCCGTAGCGGTGCACCTCGTCGTCGGACACCGGCTTCACGCCGATGACGGACGACCGGTACCGGTCGTGCTGGTCCATCAGCTGGCGCAGCGCCGGACGTTCGGCGCGCACGATGTCGTCCCCGAGCAGCACGGCGAACGGCTCGTTGCCGATGAATTTGCGGGCGCACCAGACGGCGTGGCCGAGTCCGCGGGGCTCTTTTTGCCGGATGTAGTGGATGTCCGCCATCTGCGAAGGCTTCTGCACCTCGCTGAGCAGGTCGAGCTTGCCCCGCTCCAGCAGGTTGTACTCGAGCTCGAAGGAGTTGTCGAAATGATCCTCGATCGCCCGCTTCCCCTTGCCCGTCACGATGATGATGTCCTCGATGCCCGACGCCACCGCTTCCTCGACGATGTACTGGATCGTCGGCTTGTCGACGATCGGCAGCATCTCCTTCGGCATCGCCTTCGTCGCCGGCAGGAAGCGCGTGCCGAGTCCCGCGGCCGGAATGATCGCTTTCTTGACGCTCATGTCTCCATCCCTCCCATGTTCTGGCCAGTCCGTTATCTGACGGCGGTAGCCGCCGGCCGGAGCGCAACCTTGGAACGGCCGTCTCCGGGCGCGTCGGCCTGCGCGGGACTTGATCCCGGCGCGGGGGAAGCGCCCGGGGATAACGCGGCGCGCGCGTCCTCCGAGCCGGATTCCGCGCGGGCCGCCATCGCGGCCGCCGTCTCCGCCGCCTCCGGGCGCCCGTTCGCCAGCGCCAGCAGCCAGGCGCGCAGCGTCTCCCGGTCCGCCTCCGCGAAATGCTCCGCCAGATCCTCGATTTCCCGAATCGGCACGCGGCGCGATTTGCCGATGTGGATCTTCGGATATACCTGCCGTTCCTGCACCTCGTCCGGGTTCATCAGCTCCTCGAACAGTTTCTCGCCGGGACGGATGCCGGTGAAGCGGATGCCGATGTCTTCGACGGCGTATCCGGACATGCGGATCAGGTTGCGCGCCAGATCGACAATTTTGACCGGCTCGCCCATGTCGAGCACGAAGATCTCGCCGCCCTTCGCCAGCGCGCCGGCCTGGATGACAAGCCTCGACGCCTCGGGAATCGTCATGAAATAGCGGACCATGTCCGGATGGGTCACCGTCACGGGGCCGCCGGCTTCGATCTGCTTGCGGAAGCGCGGAATGACGCTGCCGCGGCTGCCCAGCACGTTCCCGAACCGGACGGCGACGAATTTCGTCCGGCTGATGCCGTCCATGTGCTGGATGTACATCTCCGCGAGCCGCTTCGAGGCGCCCATGACGCTTGTCGGGTTGACCGCCTTGTCCGTCGAAATCATGACGAAAATATGTACGCCGTACCAGCTCGCCGCCCGGGCCGTGTTCATCGTGCCGATCAGGTTGTTCTTCACCGCCTCCTCCGGGTTCCGCTCCATCAGCGGCACATGCTTGTGCGCCGCGGCGTGGTAGACGACATCGGGGCGGTGGATCTGCATGACGCGTATCATTTTGTCCGCGTCCTGGATGTCGGCGATCTCCGTTACCATTTCTATTCCGGCATCCCCGTACATATCCCTGAGTTCCATCTCGATGGAGTAGATGCTGTTCTCGCCGTGGCCGAGAAGGACGAGCTTCTTCGGGCCGAACTTCGCCACCTGGCGGCAAATTTCCGAACCGATCGAGCCTCCCGCGCCCGTGACGAGGATGGTGCGGCCCGTCACGTAGCCCGAGATGCTGTCGATGTCGAGTTCGACGGGCTCCCGTCCGAGCAGGTCCTCGACTTCGACATCCCGGAGCGCGCTGACCGACACGCGCCCCGACGCGAGATCCTCAAGTTTCGGCATGATCTGCGTCTTCGCCTTCGTCTTCGCGCACTCTTCGAATATGCGGTTCAACGATTTCTTCCCGAGCGAAGGGATCGCGATCACGATGTTCTCGATGTTCATCTCCCGCGCGATGTGCTCGATCCGGTCGATGCCGCCGAGCACCGGGAGTCCGAGGATGTCCAGCTTGTGCTTCGCCGGATCGTCGTCGACGAACGCGACCGGCTTCAGCTCCGACGCGGGCTGGAGCAGCTGCCGCGCCACCATCGTGCCCGCGGCGCCCGCGCCGACGATGAGCGTCCGCTTCCGCCCGTCGCCGCCGTCCGGATGCGGCCCGTCCGCGCCGGCGAGGCGCGCGCTCCGGTACAGCCGCCAGCAGAGGCGTGATCCGCCGATGAACAGCATGTGCAGCATCCAGGTGACGGCCAGCAGGCGGAAATAGATGTCGTGGACGAGCAGCTGCTGGATGACGGCGGCCGTCGCGATGGAGAGCGTGACCGCCTTCGCGATGGCGATCAGCTCGCCGATGCTCGCGTATTCCCAGGCTTTTTTGTACAGCTTGTAGAAGTAGGCGTACAGATGGTGCGAGAAAAGCAGCGCAAGGGAACTGACGATCAGCGGAAAAGTCAGCACGTCGATCGAAGCTTCGAGCAGAATGCGGCCCGCGAAAATGGCGCTGATGACGATCAGGGAATCAAGCAAGAGCAGGATGGTCAACCGTCTGCGATAGGACATGTTCTTCCTCCTTATCCCATGCGGGCTTGCCTGCTTTGACGATCCGGTTTCATTCGGCCGGCCGCTCCGGTGCGGCCGTCCGCGTCCCGTCCGCTTTCCGTCCATCCGGAAACCGGAACGTGAAAGCAAGCAAGCGTAGAGGCCGGCGACCGCGGGAGGCCCGATCGTCTGCGCCATCCCGCGGTCCCGGCGCCTGCGGATTCACGGTTTGTTCACTTGAAGTGACAAACCGTTTGACAGTTGTTCTTTATATAGAACACCCGGGCAGAGGATGCGCCTGTTCGTGATGAAGAATCCCGGTTTCATTGTATGTTCTCTATACAGAACATGTCAAGCGTTTTTGTTCGCTGGAATGGGGCGAGCGGCGGGGATCGGATGTGCGCCGTTCACTAGACCGGGCGTTTGGCGCGTGCGCAATGCGGGTTTCCCGTCACACGCCCGTCGCCTGCTGCCGGAGCAGCCGATCGAACAATCCGCTCCGGTCGGCCGCCAGCGCGGCGTACCGCCCGCACTGGACGATGCGGCCCTGCTCCATGACGACGATCTGGTCGGCGCCCCGGATCGTCGAGAGCCGGTGGGCGATCACGATGATCGTCATGCCGCCCCTGAGCCGCTCCAGCGATTCCAGGATGGCGGCTTCACTCTCCGAGTCGAGCGCGCTGGTCGCCTCGTCGAGGATGAGGATGCGCGGTTTCCGCAGGATGGCCCGCGCGAGCACGATGCGCTGCCGCTCCCCGCCGGACAGCCGGATGCCGCGGTCGCCGATCGGCGTGTGGATGCCCTGGGGCAGCCGGCTGACGAATCCGTCGGCCGCCGCGAACCGGAGCGCTTCGCGCACCTCGTCCTCCGACGCGCCGGGACGCGCCATCCGCAGATTGTCCAGAATCGTCCCGCCGAACAGGAACGGGTCCTGCGGCACATAGCCGACGGACCTCCGGAGCGCCGCGAGCCGCTCTTCCGTCAGCGGCCTGTCGTCGATAAGCACGGCGCCTTCCTGCGGACGGATCAGCCCCATGACCGCGTCGGCGAGCGTGCTTTTCCCCGCGCCGGAATGCCCGACGATCGCGGTCGTCGCCCGGGCCGGGATGAACAGGTCGATGCCGTCCAGCGCCTTGCGGCCGGATCCCTCGTAGCTGAAGGCGACGCCGCACAGGCGGATGCCCTGCTCCAGCCGAAGCTGTCCGGGCGTCGCGCCAGGCGCCGCATCCGGCTGCACCGCGGCAATCTTCGCGACGGGCGCCGCTTCCGGCGGCGCCGCGGCAGCGGCCGCCGCGGCGTCCCGCTCCCGCCTGCACTCCTCCAGGAGCCCGCGGACATGGGCGAACGCGGGCGCGGCGGAGGCGAGATGCTGCGCCATCGTCTGCAGGCTCGTGATTCTCGGCCACAGCCGGGCGAAAATGACGACGATGAGGAGCAGCATGTGCGGCGGCGTCTGCAGGATACGGACCGCGATCCAGGCGAATCCCGCGACGAACACGGCCGACGCGATCCGGTAGCCCGCCTCCGACGCGGACCGGAGCCGGACATAGGCGATCTGCTCCTGCAGCAGCCGCTCCGTGATGACGCGGATCCATTGGCGGCCGCTCTCCGACATGTCGTTGCCCTTGATGTCCTTCATGCCCTGCAACTGGTCGTTGATGCCGGCCAAATATTCCTGCGCGTGCTCGGATGTCTGACCGCCCAGCGCCCTCGCCCGGCCGATCATCCGGCGGAACGCCAGCAGCACGATGCCGCCGCAGGCCAGCACCAGCGCCGTCAAGGTCGCGGACATCGCGAGCGCGATGCCGATCTGCAGCGCGGTGAAGATCAGGGCGGCGGCGCCCTGCATGATCTGCCCGAAACCGTGCAGGACGCGGGCGGTCTCGGTCGTCAACGCGTTCATCAGATCGGTGCGGCGCTTGCGCAGGTAGAAGCTCCAGCGCGCGTCGTGCAGCGCGTCGAACAGCTCGAGCCGCAGGAGCCGTCCGCACCGGTGCACGATCCGCGTATTGCGGATCGCGACATACCGCTGCAGCGCGCTCTGGCAGACGACGACCAGCACGAACAGGCCGAGCAGGGCGGGCAGCAGGCTGTCGGCGGGCAGCGCCCGGAGCCGCTCCAGGAGGGGCGCGAGCAGCGGCACCGATTCATGGACGCCGTCCAGAAAACCGCTTGCCCCGAGCAGCGGAACGATCAGCAGAATGCCGATTCCTTCGAGCATGCCCGCCAGCGCCATGCCCGCGATATTGAGCGCAAGCGCGCCGCCGGCGTATCTGCGCAGCAAGATCAGCGCGTGCCGGATCGTGTCCATCATGTCCGTTCCAGGTTTCGCCCGGCCGCGGCGTACATGCCGACGACGGTGAACCTGTTCCTCTCTTCCGCTCCCGTAATGTAGCGGCTGCCGCTGCGCAGCCAGGCGTGGGCAGCCAGACGGCCGGCTTCGTCCCGGCCGGCGCCCAGGTAAAGCGTGCTCGCGATGCCGCGGCGCTTCAGCATCCGCATGGCCGCCATCGCGCGGACCAGGCATTTGCAGTCCCACCATGCGACGCGGCTCGCGATCCGGACCGCTTCGGCGATCCGGTCCAGTTCGCGCTGCACTTCGCGGGGAAATTCCCGGCATTCCGATTCGCGGCCGGGCGTGCCGAGCCGGGGCGCCACGCGCCGGAACGGGAAGAACAGCAGCAGCCGCGACCAGGCCAGCGCGAGCCAGGCCTCGGCCAGCAGGGCCGCCTGATCCGGCCGGCTTGCGATCAGCCGGAGGGCGCGAGGCGCAAGGCGAATCGTCGAGAGCGACCGCTTCACGGGCGGGTCACCTCGATCATCTTCTCGCGATGCAGCGAGGAAAGAAATTTCAGCACGTCGCGTTCGCACGTCTCCCGGTCGATCTCGTACTCCTCCGTCAGGGCGGAGACCAGATCCGAGATCGCGATCGGATTTGCGATCAGTTCCCAGATGCGCCCGCCCTGCCTGCCGAGATTGTAATACTTCCCGTTCTCCACGCTGAGCATCACTTTCTCCCCGTCCATGTCGCTGACGATCGCGCCCGGCTTCTGGACGACGACGCAATCGGACGTGATCGACTCCTGCCGGATCATCGGCTCACCTCCCCCTCGGCATGCGCTTCCACGAGCCGCGCGGATTCCCGCGCCGCGAACACCTTCGCCGGCCTGAGCAGCCGATACATGCCGGTCCGCTCCGAGATTCGGGCCGCCGTCTCGAAATGCCAGGCGGCAAGACCCGACGGGACGATCAGCGAGCGGCGGAAGGTATGGCGATACAGCGCATAGCACCGTTCGAGCCGGACGATCGGCTGGATCGCCGGCGCCGCCGCCTCGGACCGGACCAGCTCATAGATATGTACAAGCGGCACCGGTTCCGGCCAGAAGCTGCCGACAGCCGGAACCGCGAATTTCGTCTCGCGCATGAAGAGCGGTCTCTTCCCGCTGCAGTCCACCTGCAGCCGGTCGATGCTGTCCTGCCACAATTTCTGCTGCGGATAGGCCGGCATGACCAGTGGTCTCCCGCTCTCGTCGAAGACGATGGCGGCGACGTCGTCCGCCAGCAGCCGGAAGCCGCGTTCCAGAAGCGCGGCGGACAGCGTCGATTTGCCCGCGCCCGATTGGCCGACGATGGCATAGGCCCGCCCGTCCCTTGCCACGACGCTGCCGTGAAGGGGAAGGATGCGCCGCTGCAGCAGGACGGCGCCCATGCACGAACCGAGCACATACAGACGGATGCGGTCCTCGTCGGCGCCGTCTTCGGCGAACACTTCGATCCGTCTGCCGTCCGTGATGCGGTACGCGGCCACCTGCGGCACGCGGAATTCGACGATCCCTTCCGCCGCGAAGAACCGGCTGCGGCCTTCGCCGTCCGTCCAGCCGAACGCCGCGCCGTCGTCCTTGAGCCGGACGATGGCGAGGTCGGCGTCGCCGTCCGGGCCGCCGGATTCGACGAGCTCGGGAAACGGGATGTCGCTGTCGATACGGAGCCCGAAGGCCCGATAACGATAGGTGATGTTCGTTCTGATACCGGTCACGTTCCACACTCCATCCGCAGCTGGGGATACGGCCTTATATGCGCGCATATAAGGCCGTTATCCGCGGGCTGCCGGAATCAGCTGTCGTAGTGAACATCCTCGTCCGGGTCGGACTGGACAGAATCCGGAATCGTACTCCCCGGACCGGCCGCCGTCAACCGAACATCCAGCACTTCCAGCACGGGCGCCTGCCATTCCTTTCTGCGCATGCGGGTTCACCTCCTTTCATGCCTTTTGACAAAGCGGCGGAAAATCAACCCCTGGATCAGCGAACGGAAATCGGCGTCATACACATACTCCGGTTTCGGCGCTTCTCCCAATTTGCGCAGCGCGTTCTGAAGCGCGTCAAGGTTCAAATATTCGCGCATATGTTCATCTGTAAGCATCTCCTGTGCCTCGCGGATGAACATCGGCCATGCCGTCCTCATCCGATGGACGCCGTCGGCTCCCTGGATGCCGCGCACTTTGTGATTGAGACGAACGATGTCCGGCAGATAGCCCCGCGTCGCGCGGCGGATGAGCGAGCGGCCGACGCCGTCCCGCACGCATTGTTCTTCCGGCAGGGACAGACAAAACCGGACGACGCGCAGATCGTTCGTGGGGTCCCGGAACCGGAGGGCGTGACGCAGCGAAAGTTTCGTCTCGCATGTGCCGGTCAGGTTCCAGATGGTCGTCTGGCGGAATATCCGTTTTCGCGCCCGGTACGCGTCCGAAACGTTGCCGTCGGCGGCCATGTCATGCTGTCTGATCCGTTCAATGGCACCCGTCTCTTGGAGCAGCAGCGGGTTGGCCAGAGCCCGTTTCGGGGATGATCCCGCGCCGTGGCCGACCGCCTTCCGCCAGACCGACCGCATCACCCGCTTCCGGCTGGTGCCCATCCGCCTTGCGTATCCGTTCAATTCGCGGCAGAACCGGACCAGCCGGAGGCGTTTCAGCAGCTCGGCCTGGTAATCCAGCGGAGGTCCCCAGGAGATCGTCCAGTTGCCGCGCTGTCCGTTCAGGATCACGGCGATGTCCCGCTCCGCCGCCAGTTCGCAGATGCCCTTCATCCAGTACGAGTTCTCGTAGAACTTGTAGGGCATCTCCATGACGTCCAGCCACTCGTCGATGACGGAGTAAGGACTTGAGTCCGGAAAATCGCAGTAGTTCGGCACGATGTTCCCGACATGTCCGACGATGGCGCCGATATACGCCCGTTCATCCGCGATCCGGGTTCGCGGCGTCCAGTCCTCGAAATCCGCCACCGGCACGTAGCTGAAGGTGTGAAGCGGCTTGCCCCGGGCGCGAAGCTCGCGGGCGGCGAATGAAGCTACGGTCCCCGAATCGAGCCCGCCGCTGAGGTGCGCGCCGATATTCCGGCGCGCGCGGAGCCGCGCCTTCACCGCCTGGCCGAGCACCGCCCGGAACGCTTCCTCGTATTCCGCATCCGACTTCAGTTTCAGCCTCTCCCGCGGCACCTCGATGCCGCAATAGGCCCGCAGCGTCAGACGCCCCTCCGCATCCGCCTCCAGACAATGGGCCGGAGGAATCTGCCCGATGCCTTCGTAGACCGTCAGCCGCGCATCAATGGCGTCCGTCGTATACGGAATGGCCAGAAACTCGGCGATCCACTGCCGGTTCAGCGCTCCGCTCAGGTGCGGAAGACCCAGGAGCGGCTTCATGATCGTGCTGATCCAGATCGCGCCCGTGGCCGGGTCCCGGGTATAGTACAGCGTGCGGGCGCCCGAGAAATCCCGGGCCGCGTACAGCTTCCGCCGGCGCTCGTCCCAGATCGCGAAGGCGAAGTCGCCCACGAGCCGCTCCGCCATCGCCGCGCCCCAGGCGTCATAGGCGAGCAGGAGCAGTTCGGGATCCGTCAGGGCGTTCCGCCGGCCGGCCCCGATCCGGAGAAGATCGCACAGCTCATCGCGGTTGTCGAGAATGGCATCGGCGACGACGGCGAGCCCGCGCTCCGGATCATGCAACGGATTGCGCTCGCCGACCGATTCCGGCGTAATCCACTGGGCGCGGCAGCCGAGAAACACGCCCGGCCGCTCCCGCCATGTCTGCTCGCCGTCCGCCGGAAACCGGGCGAGCGACCGCATCATGGCTTCGCCCTGCTCGATGATTTCCGGGTTGCCGAGTCTGTCGTATATGCCGATGATCGCGCTCATACCATCCTCCGGCTGCGTCGGATGTTCCTTATAAAGAACATTAACCGAAAAAATAATGGACAAAGCAGCGAATTATGCCGCGAAATATTCTTTAAAGAGAACGCAACTGCATCGTAACACCCAACCGATTCGGCTGTCAATCGGTAATTCGCATCCGCCAGTTCGCAACCCGGCCGGCGCGGTTCCGGCCGCGGCCGAACGAATTGCGCGGCGGCCGCCGCCGGCGCGGGCTTTCCTCCCGGCGGCCAGGCGCGAAGCGCGCCTCCCGCATGCCGGCGGCGATTGCCGCGATAGCGTCAGGATGTTTCGGATGCGTCCACCCGCGCCGTCCCGATGAGCCGTTCGATGTCTCCGCTCGGCGCCGCGAGCACCTCGTACAGCCGGACATCGAACCGTTGCTTCTCGTCCTCATCATCGCTCTCCCGGTTGCCGAGCTCGAACGTTTTGCGGCCCGTTGTCAGCCGGTCGGCGCCCGTCAGCGCGTAAGTCCGGGACAGCAGCACTTGTCCGTCCCCGTCGGCAATCTCCAGCCTGATCCGGACGGAGCGCTCGTCGAACGCCACGTTGATCACCCGCGAGACGTCGATGTCGACGGCGAGCATCCCGGACGAATCGAACAAAGCGGAACGGAGGTTCACCTTGAACGGATACATGTCGGCCGCTTCTCCCGCCGCTTCTTCCAGCGGCAGCCTGACCGCTCCGACCGGCAGCTGGAACGTGTCCGGACTGCCGTCGAGCAGCGTAAGCTGCACCGATTCATCCGCCTCCGCCGAAAGGGGGAGGGTGAACCCATAGGCGATCATCATGCCGACGCCCGGCATCAGCCTCGTCTGCTGCGGAACCAGCCGCTCGCCCGAATAGCTGACGCCTTCGGAAGTCGTCCATTCGACGCCGAAGTCAGGGACGGCCACGGAGACGGAGGAGCGGTTCACCAGCCTGAATTTCGCCACGGCCGTCAGAAAACCGTCGCCCGCCTGCTCGAAACGGCGCACCTCCGCCAGCGAGATGTCGACCTCCTTCGCCAGATTCGGCCGGAATGTCGACGAGACGTTGATCGGGTCGAACAGGGCGTATTCCGACTGGACCTGCTGCGTCGTCTGACCGGCGGGCGCCTTGATCTGGAGGCGGCCCGCTTCATACCGGATGGTGCCGGAAGCGTCCGTGAACGATTCCGGCGTGCCGATCGTGAAGCTTTTCCAGCTTTCCGGGCCGTTCAGCCGCATGACGAAATGCAGGTAGCGCGCCGTGCCCGGCTGGATCGCGATCGCTCCGCTCTCCGCGCGCTGCGCGGGATAATAGCCCTGCCCGGTCTTGCCGGTGACCGTGAACTCCGGAACCCAGGCCTGCCGGCCGCCCGTATTGTGCGCCTGCAGCACGAGGACGGCCGTCGTTCCCTGCGGGGTGTGCCGCTCCACGAACCGGACGGGGCTGTAGACCAGCTCGCCGGATTCCGTCGGAATCGTAAACGGCCGGCCCCAGGCCTTCGAGCGATTCGCGTCCGTGTACACGGTGGATTGGCCGTACCATTCAAGACCGCTTATGGGCATGTCCAGCACGGTGGTTTCTTTCTTCGGATAGACGTACTCGTCGACATTCACCCACGCGAGCCGTTTCAGCGTGAAAGCGTCGGTCCGGCCCACGGTCAGCATGTAGCTCAGTTCGACCTTCTCCTTCGGCTGCACGACGCGCGGATTGTCGGCTGACGGTTTCAGCGTGTAGACGACACCGGTTGTCGTAACCGCGCGCAGCTCGTATCCGGGTACGGCGACGGCGCGGCTGGCGTTGTTGTACAGCCGGACGACCGCTCCGATCCGGGTTCCGCCCGGCACCCGCTCGTTCAGAACCGTCTTCACGCCGGCCTTGAGCGCCGACGTCAGCGTATAGGGCGTTTCGGATGTCGCGGCGTCGGCCGCGACGGTCACGGCAGTCGAACCCGGCGGCGCCGGCACGGCGATCACCAGCCCGGCCAAGATCCATGCCGCCCATCGTTTCCATGTTCGTCTGCTCACTGCGCACTCTCCTCCTTGCCGCTTCCCTCGACGATGACGCGTTCCCCGTCCGCAAGCGCGTTGATGCCGGTGACCGCGAGTTTTTCGCCTTCGCTCACGCCGGACAGCACTTCGTAATACGAAGGCGTCGTCCGGCCGGTCTTCACTTCGCGTTTCTTTGCGGTTCCGTCCTCGATGACGAACACGTACCGCCGGCTTCCTTCCTCGAGCACGGCATACTGCGGCACCGCGAGCGCGGACAGTTCGGCTTCTTCCGACAGCTCGACGGACACTTTCATGCCCGGCTTGAGCCGGCCGTCGCCGTTCGGCACCATCAGTTCCAGCACGTAGGCGTTCTTCTGCGGATCGGGTATGGACGACAGATAGCTGACGGGGGCTTGTCCATGCTCTTCACCGCCGGGCAGCGTATACTTCAGCTCGGCCTTGCCTTTCACATATCGCGCGCCTTCATCGTTCAGGTAGGCCACGATCCGCACCGGATCCACCTGCTCGATCCGTCCGACGGACACGCCGGCCCGAACCGTCATGCCTTCCAATAATGCAAGCTGCGTGATGACGCCGCCGACCGGCGCCCTGAGCGTCAATTGCTCCAACGCCTCGTTCCGGAGCTGAAGCGTCCGCTCGGCGTTCTCCAGCCGGCTCTGCAGTTCCGAGATCTGGTCGGACTGGTTCAGCGACCGGAGCCGCTTGCGCATCAGCTCCAAATCCTGCCGGTACGATTCGAGCTCGGACGCCGACCGGTCGACATCGTCCATCGTCGCCAGGCCGCTGTCGTAATCGTTGCGGAGTTTGTTGTGACGGCGCTCCATCTCCTTCAGCCGGAGCTCCATCTTGCGGATTTCCGCCTCGAGCTGCTGGCGGCTGACCGACAACTCCTCGCGGGCCGACGACAGGGCTTCTCTTGCCTGGCCGACGGCATCAAGCGCCTGATCGCGTGCCAGCTTGAGCTCTTCGGAAGCGAGTTGCGCGATCGGCTCCCCTTCCTCGACCGCATCGCCGAGCTTCCGGTACAGCGTCTCGACCGTTCCGGCCACCTTCGGCTCGATGTCGATCTGGATCGACGAGACGACATCCGCCGTGATATGGATCGGTTCCTCGATCTGCCGAACGGCCACCGCCTCGGTCCGCACGGTCCGGATCTGCGGCGTGTCCGCCGCATCCTCCCGCGGCGCGGAGAACGCGCCGAGCAGCGAACATCCCGATGTCATCGTCAGACCGATCGCGATGACGGCGGCATTCCGTGCGGCTCGCGCCGACTGCCGCATCCTTCGCGTTCTTCGCAACGGTGGTACCTCCTCATTTGCCGTAGTCCCTGTAGGGATCCATGGCCTTCCGGCTCATTTTGTTCAGCACCGCTCCCAACAGGTTCGCGTTCGCCTGCGCGAGTTCGGCTTTCGCCTTCAGCACCGCTTTCTCCCGCGCCTTGCCGCTCTCGAGCACGAGCAGCACGCCGTCGCATTTGGCGGCGAGAATCTTCGCGTCAATGGCGGCCAGGATCGGCGGCGTGTCGACGATGACCATGTCGTAGGCTTGTTTCAGCAGCGCGATCAGCTCCGTCATCCGTTCCGAAGCGAGCAGGTCCGACGGATTCGGCACGCTGCGCCCCGCCCCGATGAACGCCGCGCCGACCATCGTGTCCGTCAGCACGTAGGACGGCATCATGTCGGGATCGAGCAGATAATCCGTCAGTCCAGGGCTGCGGCGCCGGTCGATCACCTGATGGAGCGTCGGCTTGCGGATGTCGCCGTCGACGAGGACGACGGTGCGTCCCGCCCGCGCATAGGCCGACGCCAGATACAGCGCCGTGGTCGACTTGCCTTCGCCGGGGACGGCCGAAGCGACGGCGACGGCGCGGATCGGCCGGCGTCGCGAGGCGAATTCGATGTTCGCCTTGAGCGTCCGGTAGGCTTCCATGAACGGCGATACGTCGTCGACCTGCAGCGTCGGCGCGACTTTATTTGACCGCGGCATAGGCTTCCTCACCGACCCTTCCCTGGGTTCCCTTGCGGCTGCGGGCGCGGCCCGAGCGCAGCCTCGTCTTCGGCACCGACGCGAGCGTCGAGACGCCGAGCACCCGCACGACATCCGCCTCGTCCTTGATCCGGTCGTCGAGCACGTCGAGCAGAATGGCGATGCCGATGGACAGGATCAGCGATCCCATGAACGCGAGGATGATGTACGTGTTGTGCTGCTCGTTCACCGGATTCGGATACGCCGACATCTTCGCTTCGGTCAGCAGCACGGCGGAATGGCCCGGCGAAATTTTCGGCAGCTCCGTGACGAACACGTCCGTGATCGCGTTGACCATCATGACCGCCCGCTCGTGCGACAGCCCGGTGACGGAAATGATCATCACGGAGGTGTTGTTCAGCGCGCTGACGGAGACGCTTCGGATGAGCTCTTCGGTCGAAGCGTCGAGCTGCGGATAACGGTCGACCACTTTGTCCATGATGATCGGGGTGCGGATGATTTCCTTGTACGTTTCGATGACCCCGTTCCCCGCGGACATCTGGCCGATGGTCATGACCCCCCGGTTGAACGGATCCGCGGCGTCCGCGTTGTTGACATAGAGCTTCGTCTGCGCCGAATAGAGCGGCACGTAGTTGGTGTAGCTGAAATATGCGGCGCCCGTGGTGCAGCCCAGCACGATCAGGATGATGAGCCAGAGCCTGCGGCGCACGATCCGCAAGTATTCCCGCAGATCAATCTCTTCGGATCTCAAGCGTAGTCGCCTCCAGAAGATCCGCCCCCGGGACGGAACCCGCTCCCGGGCCCGCCGGACGGACGGATCGGCGGTTTGTTCGCCATCAAAGCAAGCGTCGTTCTATATAGTGAACATGCCGGCATGCGCCGGCCGTCCGCAGCCGCCGGCTGCGCCGCCGTGCAGAGCCGAACCGCACGTTCAATTCGTGCGCCGCATACGCTCCGGATCGCGCAAAAATTCCCGGATCTCCTCAATCGTCAGACCGATCCGCCTCGCAAGCTCGATGAGCGCCGCCCATTCCGGATCGAAAGTCCGCACTCCCGCGTTCATGTTTTGACCAGCCTCCCCAGATTCATGCATGACGGTTTCTCCTCCGCACGCGACGGTTTGTTCGTTTTAAGGAACTATGCTATAATTCATATGACCGAGATGTCTGGAACTTTCATGCAAAGGACGAGACGGATCATGGAAAGCATAGGAGCAAGAATCAAGGCTATCCGGACGCAGCGCCGGATGTCGCTGTCGGAATTGGCCGAAGCCGCCGGCGTGGCCAAGTCCTATCTCAGCAATGT
>Ga0310825_100687_pt1 | contig 22513 bp, 24 predicted proteins | sample WT_ome_9_FD_202243 | JGI IMG/M metagenome (GOLD analysis project Ga0310825, IMG submission 202243) | Sorghum-adapted microbial communities enriched on wild type (WT) sorghum from Joint BioEnergy Institute, Emeryville, California, United... ... | reverse complement strand
CCAGGTTATTCTCCTTGATAAACGCTCGAAGTTGCTCCTTCGACCACAATCCCATGTGTGCTCCCAACCTTTCTATTATTCCTATTGTAGCAGGTCTGGGAGTTTACACATTTTATTTTACAGACTCTCGTTATGGGTAATAATGGAGTCAAATGAGCGGGCTACTCGCCATTGTCGTTTTTTTCTTACTTCGATCCGACCGAATAATCTCAGCGAAGCGTCAGCCGTATAGGATCTAATCGGATATTGATTCGATTCGTGACGCTATCGTTTGTTTCTTTGGCTTCCGAACACCATCTTTACGCTCCGATGTGTTCGAGGGCCAATGCATTCAGCTGCCAATCAGAGATGCATGGAGCATCGCAGGTACCCTTCACATATTAGTTTCAGGCATCGGCAACTGCGATACTGTTTCCCACCGGTTACAGAGGCGAGAGCTTGGTAAGCGAAGACGGAAAAACTGGATGGTCGCTCTTTGAGATGGGAGGCATTTAGCAAGTCAGCCTGATTGTCTTCTTCAGCCGCCCTAGCCGGAGACTGGACAGCGTATCCCACTAGAGTTGAGCCCTTATCCCGCCACATGGGCGATGCCGGGCAGTACAAACATCGCATCATCGACGATCCTATGGTCAAGCAGGGAGATTTGTCTTGATTCAATTGCCGCAGCCCTTGGAATTGTTTTCATTCAGCACCTTTACATTTATCTACCGTAAAAAGAAAAAAGCCCGTAGTCGGCTCCTTGACGGAACTTTAACTACAGGCTTAAGGTGCTTCCCAAAATGATGAATCAGCTGCCATACCACTCCGCAATCCGGTTGAAAACGTGCTCCTTCGTAAACCCGTATTTCTCTAACAGTACGTTCCCGGGTGCGGACGCCCCGAAATGATTCAACGTAATCAAGAGACCTTCGGGGCCTGCGTAACGTTCCCACCCCAGTGAACTTGCCATTTCGATGCAGACCCTTTTCCGAATGTGAGGAGGGATAACGAAGTTCCGGTAAGCTTGATCCTGTTCTTCGAACAATTCCCAAGAGAGCATGCTCACCACGTTCACTTTGCGTCCGTGCTCTTCCAACATGCTTGCAACCTCAATCGCCAGCGGAACCTCCGACCCGGACGCGATCAATAACAAATCAGGATTGCCGTCCGGCGTCTGGACGCGAATATACGCGCCCCGGTGCGCCAGCTCAAGCCCTTTCTCCGAACCCGCTGTTACGGGGAGCGTCTGTCTGGTTAATACCAGCGCACTCGGGCGGCGGCTTTGGCTTAAGGCGATTTTATAAGCGGCCGATGTTTCGTTCGCGTCGGAAGGCCGGAGCACCAGCAGATTCGGGATGCTTCTTAATCCCGCAAGCTGCTCAATCGGTTGATGGGTTGGACCGTCTTCGCCAACGGCGATGCTGTCATGCGTTAATACATAAATGACCGGCTGGCCCATTAAAGCGGAGAGACGTATCGCAGGCTTCATATAATCCGAAAAAACAAAAAATGTTCCTCCGTAAACCCGCAGACCGCCGTGCAAAGACATCCCCTTCAGGGCTGCCGCCATGGCATGCTCGCGTACTCCGAACCAGATGTTGCGGCCTTGGTAGTTCTCTGGTTGGTACGCTCCTTCTTCACGGATTGTCGTTTTATTGGATGACGCCAGGTCTGCGGAACCTCCTAGAAAATAAGGGATGACCGAAGCAAGCGCGTTGATGGCTTTACCGGAAGCATCGCGCGTTGCCACCTTCTCTCCGATATTGTAGACGGGAAGTACGTGATCCCAACCCTCCGGCAACTTCCCGGAAAACGCACTTTCAAGCTCTGTGGCCAAATCCGGGTACGCTTCTCGGTACGCGTCCCACACTTGTCTCCATGATTTCTCCGCTTCGATGCCCCTTTGCACCGCTTTCCTAAACGGTTCCAGAATATCCTGCGGGATTTCGAAAGGCGGATGCGGCCAACGGTATGCTTCCCGTACAAGGGAAATTTCCGCTTCGCCGAGCGGCGAACCGTGGCTTTCGGACGTTCCGGCTTTGTTCGGACTGCCGTAACCGATGATCGTCTTCACTTCAATGAGTGTAGGCTTCTCCGATTGCCGCGCCTGCTCGATCGCTGCGTGAATGCCGGGCAAGTCGTTTCCGTCCTCCACCCGCAGAACTTGCCAGCCGTAAGCCTCAAACCGCTCCGCCACACGTTCGGTGAAAGCGAGCTTGGTTTCACCGTCCAGCGATATGTCATTCGAATCGTATAAAACGATAAGCTTGCTTAATTGGAGATGACCGGCGAGCGAAGCCGCTTCGGCAGCGACCCCTTCCATCAAGTCGCCGTCTCCGCACAGGCAATAGGTATAGTGATCCATAATGGCATAGCCGTCTCGGTTATAGCGCGCGGCCAAAAAACGCTCCGCCATTGCCATTCCTACAGCCATGGCAAAGCCCTGTCCCAAAGGTCCGGTCGTACACTCTACGCCGGGGGTGTGCCCGTATTCCGGGTGACCCGGGGTATTGCTGCCCCATTGGCGGAATTGCTTGAGATCTTCTATGCTCACATCATACTGAAATAAATGAAGCAAGCTGTACAAAAGCATGGAACCGTGGCCGGCGGAAAGCACGAACCGGTCCCGATTCCACCAATGCGGGTTCGCGGGGTGAAATGTCAGAAAACGGCTCCACAGAACATAGGCCATCGGAGCCGCACCCATAGGCAAGCCCGGATGTCCCGAACCGGCTTTCTCAATCGCATCGACAGACAGCATGCGTATGGCCTGCAGGGCGCGCAAATCTTGATCGCTGTACATCAATTATTTCCCCCGTCCAACGACAATCCGCCCGGAACTTGAGTCCAATCCTTCAGAAATTTTTCAATTCCAATGTCCGTGAGGGGATGCTTCCACAACGAAGGGAATAAAGACCCCGGAATCGTAGCGATGTGCGCCCCGGCAATGGCGGCATCTTGCAAATGCAAGATGCTTCGAACGCTGGCCGTAATGATTTCCGCCGGGAGTTTATAATGATCGAGAACGGTTCGAAGGTCGCGAATTAACTGTAATCCTTCGATCCCGGTGTCATCCAATCTTCCGACAAACGGGCTGATATAGGTTGCGCCAGCCTTTGCGGCCATTAATCCCTGAGCAACCGTAAAAATCAACGTGACATTCGTCTGTATGCCTTCTTGCGACAGCTTATATGTCGCTTCAAGCCCATCCTCTGTCATGGGGAGCTTGATCACGACATTGTCGGCCCAGCTCGCCAATTCGTGTGCCTCCCTGACCATATCCGTTGCATTAACGCTAACAACCTCAGCGCTTACGGGTCCGCTGACTTCCTTGCAAATTTCTTGTATGATTTCTTTAAAAGGTCTTTTTTCTTTAGCGATCAGTGTAGGATTGGTGGTAACGCCATCCACCAGACCCAATCGTTTCACCCGTTTGATCTCTTCTACATTTCCCGTATCCAGAAAGAATTTCAATACGGTTAGCCTCCTATCCATCTATGTTCTAACCGGCAGTCAGCGCTTTGCAAAATATCGAAGAGCATTGCTCACTGTTCATTCACATCACTTGATGAACATATTGAACAAACGTATGGAAGATGTGATACGCCGAAACCGCCCCGGGATCCATATGTCCAACGGATCGGTCCCCCAATCGGCTGGACCGTCCCAATTGCGAGACTAAGGACGCTGTAGAAATCATGCCGTTTTTTGCTTCGGCAAGCGCCTTGTCATAGATGTCTTTACCGATCTCTTCTTTTTTGCTTTGCATTTTTAAAACGCCGAGTACCGGCAGCCACGTGTCCATCATCGTTTTATCTCCGATTTTGGCTTTTCCGCGTTCCTGAATGCCTTGAATGGCCGCTCCCCAGAACGAAACGAGGTCCCGATGCGTCAGCTCTGTCTTCCCTTGCAGCGCCGTGGAGCCTCTTAAGAATGCCGTGGCGTACAACGGCCCTACGGAAGAACCGACCGCATTCAAGAAAGCCATGGCGATCTCCTTGAGCAATGTCCCACAATCGCTCGCTTCCGACTGCCGTATTTGATCGGCAATCGCCTGCCAACCGATCGACATGGTCACACCGTGGTCGCCATCGCCTAATTGGCGGTCTAGTTCCGACAGTTCGTCTTTGACATGTTCGATTCGATTCGCGATCTCGACAAACAACTGTTTAAACTGCTCGAATGTCATGACCATGAAACCTGGCCTCCTTATTTCTGCACGTACATCGGGGTGTCAACGGGATAATCGATCATTTGGATCAGTTCATCATCCAATTTCATGATCGAGATTGAGCAGCCGCCCATTTCGAGAGAAGTCACAAACTCGCCAACGAACGAACGATAGATCTTCACTCCGAGCTGCTTTAATCTTTGTTCCGCCCGGCGAAACACCACGAACAATTCCATGTAAGTCGTAGAGCCAAGCCCGTTCACCATGACGGCCACACGTTCACCGGGCTTCAACGGCATATCTTCCAGGATTTTGTCGATCAGATCGTCGGTCGTTTCATCGGCCGACTTTAATTTCCCACGCAGGACGCCCGGTTCGCCATGGATCCCAAGACCGATCTCCATTTCATCCTCTCCCAGATCGAAGCTGGGCTTCCCTGTCTGCGGAACGGCGCATGGGGACAAGGCGACCCCCATCGTACGTATGCTTTCGTTCGCTTTCTTCGCAACCCGGACCACTTCGTCCAGTTTCATTCCCATGTCCGCCGCGGCTCCCGCGCATTTGAAGACGAGGAATCCGCCTGCGATACCGCGGCGCCGCTCTACTACCGGTGAAGAGGCGACATCGTCCGTAATGAGTACGGTTTCTACTCGAATACCTTCCATGGCGGCCAACTCGGCAGCCATATCGAAGTTCATGCAGTCCCCGGCGTAATTGCCGTACATGTAGAGGACGCCTTCGCCGCCGCTAACCGCCCTCGTACAAGCCAGAATCGGGTCGGGGGGAGGAGAAGCAAATACGTTGCCCACAGGCACAGCGTCGACAAATCCTTTGCCGATAACGCCCATGAAGGCCGGTTCGTGACCGGAGCCCCCTCCAATAATAACGCCCACTTTCCCTTGACGGACCGTATTCACGCTTACCACCGAACGCTTGTTTTCCGGCAGTACCCGGACATATTGGGGATAGGCCGCGGCATAGCCCTCAATCATCTCGTCAACAACCAGATTCGGAACATTGATGAGTTTCTTCACTCCATTGGCTCCTTCCCATCTTCTCTTCGATGTCCATGATTTTTTCTACTTTCCGAGCCGAATTGCCGCCCTGAAACTCCGAGTTCAGCCAGGCTTCTACCACCTTAAGCGCGGCTTCCGGACCAATCACCTTCGCTCCGAGCGTAATAATTTGCGCGTTGTTGCTCTTCCGGGCGCGCTCCGCCGAATACGTATCGTGGCATTGGGCCGCCCGAATGCCGGGTACCTTGTTGGCGGCAATCGCTACACCGATGCCCGTACCGCAAATCAGTATCCCGCGTTCCAGACGGCCTTTCTTGATTTCCAGGGCGACCGCGGATGCCACATCGGGATAATCGGTTTCTTCGCAAGAATGGCAGCCCATATCTACATAGTCTATTTTCTCTCTTTCCAAATATTGTTTGATCCGTTCTTTCAATTCATAGCCGTGATGGTCGCTGCCGATCCCGATTCTCATACAGAATCTCTCCGTTTCCTCTCTATTCTTTTTTCTTTTTTCTGCGGTCTGCTTCTTCCTCTTTACTCCATAAACTCGTTAACGTTTTCGGCTGTTACAAGCTGGAACGGAATCCAATATTCCTTCTCGATCGGTTCGCCCTTCAGATATTTCACGGCAACCTCTACCGATTGCGCGCCTTGACCTTTCGCGTCCTGGAATACCGTTGCGTTCAAGCGCCCGTCTTTTACCGCTTGCAAGGCGTCGGAAATGGCATCGACACCCACAACCGGAATGTCGTCGCGGTCGGTTAAGCCCTTTCCTTCCAGAGCCTGCAGAGCACCAAGTGCCATTTCGTCGTTTTGTCCTACGACAGCGTCGATCTGTCCTTCGAACGTTTGCAGCCAGTTCTCCATCAATGCAAGACCTTCGGCGCGGGACCAATTTGCCGTTTTTTCCGCCAGCACCTTGATGTCAGGGTATTTCGCCAGCACATTATGAATGCCTTCACGGCGTTGAACCTGAGCCGAGCTGCCGATCGGGCCTTCCATGATCACGATATTGCCCTTGCCTCCGATCTTCTCGGCAATGAAATTCATTTCGAATTCGCCCGCCGTTACGTCGTTCGAACCGATATAGGACGTAAGCTTGTCGCTGTTGACGCGGGTATTGACACCGAAGACCGGAACACCGGCCTGGACCGCTTGCTCTACGGCGACGGCCATAGCGTCCACATCGACAGGAGAAAATATAATGGCGTCGAAACCTTGTGCGACCATGTTCTCGAATTGGCTGATTTGGGTATTCACATCGTAGTTGCCGTCAAAAATCTCGATATCCACGCCCAGCTCTTTTGCTTTCTCCTTCTGCGCGTCGCTGATGAGAACCGTAAACTCGTTTTTCAAACCGTAATGCGTTACGCCGATTTTAAACCGTTTTCCTCCGGTTGCGGTGTCGCCCCCGGCTCCTGACGGCTCGCTGCCGGAAGACGGCTCGCTCGCCGAACCACCTTGGGAAGCGCAGCCCGTTATCGCGAGCATCAAGGCCAGCGCCAGTATCAGCCATGCTTTCAAACTGCCCGTCCGTCTCATTTTCCCATCCCTCTCTCTTTCATTAGTGGATTGTGTAACCACCGTCTACCAAATAAGTGGCCCCCGTCGTGAAGCTTGAAGCGTCCGATGCGAGCAAAACGACGACCCCGCCAAGCTCCTCGGGATTACCAAGCCGCTTCATCGGAACGAAATTCAAAACATGCGCCAGTTCACCACCTTCCTCGAAAATCGGTTTCGTCATCGCCGTCTTCATGTATCCAGGCGCAATCGCGTTGACGCGGATGTTGTATTCCACCCATTCAGAGGCCAGACATTTGGTTATCATCATGACAGCGGCTTTGGAGGCATTGTACGCGCATTGCGCTTCCGTATTGGCGATAAAGCTGGACATGGAAGCAATGTTCACGATCGATCCGCCGCCATTTTTCATCATGTGAAGCGCCGCATATTTGGCGCAGAGAAATACGCCGTTGACGTTTACGTCCATCGTGCGCTGCCAATCCGCGAGCGATTGGTCAAGCGCTTTGATCTTTTGACAGATGCCGGCGTTGTTTACAAGGACGTTGAGTTTCCCGAACTTTTCGATAATTGAGTCGAACATGGATCGAACCTGGCTCTCGTCGCTTACATTCACCGAGATCGCATACGTCTGTACGTTATGCTCGTTCGCAATCTCCTCGGCGGTTCGTTGCGCTTGCTCATAATTCATATCGCCAATGACAACCGATGAGCCGAATGAAGCAAGCGCTTCGGCCATCGACTTGCCTAGACCCGTCGCGGCGCCTGTAATCAGAGAAACCCTGCCCGTCAAATCAAACAGTTTTTTGTAATCCATTTCTTATTCCTCGCTTTCCGGAGTTTAAGATTTATGATTTGTTTGGGAATCGATCAATACCGCAATCACAATAACCAAACCTTTTACAATGAGCTGATAATAGGAAGAGACATTTAACAAGTCCAAACCGTTATTGATCACGCCGATAAGCAATACGCCGATCATCGTCCCCCACAGCCGGCCTTTGCCCCCGGCCAGACTCGTGCCTCCGATTACAACCGCGGCTATGGCATCCAGCTCATATGAACTGCCGGCTTGCGGCAAACCGCTGGTGACGCGGGAGGTTAAGATAATCCCGGCCAGACCGGCCAACAGTCCGCTTATCGAATAGACGATGATCTTGACCCTTTTCACATTCACTCCCGAGATCAAAGCCGACTCCTCGTTGCCGCCCACAGCATATACGTAACGGCCGATTCGGGTCCGATATAACAAGAATGAACTTAAGGCGAATACAATTAACAATATCCAAACCGGAACCGGGACGCCGATCCACGTGCCTCCGCCAATCCATTTGAACGATTTCGATAATCCAGGGATCGGACGGCCGTCGCTGTATACGAAGGTCAATCCGCGCGCAGCGCTCATCATTCCGAGCGTCACGATAAATGGAGCCACATACCACTTCGCCACAACAAAACCGTTAACCCACCCGAGAATCAACCCCGCCAACAACCCCGCCGCAATGGCGATCCATTCGGGGTAAGTGCCGCCTTGCACGAGACTCGCGGTCACGACGCCTGAGAAAGCGAGAATGGAGCCTACAGACAAGTCAATCCCTCGCGTCAGGATAACGAAGGTTGCCCCGATCGCCAGTAACCCGTTGATCGAAACCTGCCGCAGGACATTCATCATATTGTTAAAAGTGAGGAAGGCAGGGCTAATTACGGATAACAAACAGATAATCAGAATCAGTGCAATAACGATGCCGTATTCTTTAATAAAGATTTTCGCATCCCATTTTTTGAGGTTCATATTCGCCGATTCCGTCAACATTTTAGGTGGCACTGTCGACATATTCTTCACTCCTTAAAATGCGTTGGCCCGTCGCCAATTCCATAATTTTCTCCTGTGTCGCCTCTTCCTGGTTCAACTCCCCCGCCACAGTGCGATTATGGAACACAATAATGCGATGGCTCATGCCGATCACTTCCGGCAGCTCGGATGAAATCATGATGATTGAGCATCCTTCGTGAACGAGATCGTTCATTAATTTATAAATTTCCGTTTTCGCCCCGATATCGATCCCCCGGGTTGGTTCGTCCATAATCAATATCCGAGGGTTTGTCATTAGCCATTTGGATATGACCACTTTCTGCTGATTTCCGCCGCTTAAATATTGAACCCATTGATCCCGGCTCGTGGTTTTGATCCGAAGGGATTCAATATAGTAATCCGCAATTTTGTTTTCCTGCTTCGGTCGAAGAATTCCCGCACGATTGGACACCTTTCCAAGCGAAGAAATGGTTATATTGTGCTTAACCGATGACGGAAGGTTTAACCCTTCGACCTTTCGGTCCTCGGTGATAAACGCGATTCCGTTCTTTATGGCTTCGGACGGCGTTTTGAAATGAACCCGTTTCCCTTCAAGCGAAATTTCGCCGAAATCATAAGGAGTCACACCAAAAAGCGCTTCCATTACTTCTGTGCGGCCCGAACCCATTAAACCCGCAAAACCTAATATTTCGCCTTTTCTTAGTTGAAAGCTGACGTTATGGAACAGCTTCGATTTGGTAAGCCCCTTAACTTCCAGTACAACTTCTCTCGGGTTCGATTTTTTTACGGGGAAAATGTCCTTCAATTCTCGTCCGACCATCATTGAAATTAATTCTTTATTGTTGGTCTCACCGGCCGACTTCGTACCGATATATTGACCGTCCCTTAGCACCGTAATGTCATCGGATATTTGGAAGATTTCGTTCATCTTATGGGAGATATAGATAATTCCTTTGCCTCTCGATTTCAAATCCTGAATTACCCGAAACAGTTGGCCCACTTCCCGATCCGTGATCGCCGAAGTCGGTTCGTCCATGATAATGATGTCGGCATCGTATGAAACCGCTTTAGAAATTTCCACTAATTGAATGTCCGATACTTTTAGATCTTTCATTTTGGTTTGCGGATCAATTTGAATGCCGATTTGATCAAACAGTTTTTTTGTCCAGCGATTCAATTCCGCATACCACAACACTCCCATCCGAGTAGGCTCGCGTCCCAGGAAGATGTTTTCGGCCACCGTCATTTCGTTAATCGGCGTAAGCTCCTGGTGAATCATGGAGATCCCAAGCTTCAATGCATCCTGCGGACTGTTGATTGTGACACGGTTACCCTTGATAAAAATCTCGCCTTCATCCGGACGATGGATACCGGATAAAATTTTCATCAATGTCGACTTCCCTGCACCGTTCTCCCCCATTAGCGCAAGGACGGAACCCGGCCGAAGACGAAGGGACACGTTGTGTAACGCTTTCAATCCTGAGAAGCTTTTGGATATGGATTTCATCTCCAACAAATATTCCACCACAACTCCTCCATTCGAAAACAAAAACAAGAAAATGAAAATATAAGGCCCGTTTATTTATCTTCGTATTCTTACGTTTAATTTAAATAATTTATTTCTTATTGTCAACAACCTCTTTTGTTTTAATGCATTTAACTTTCTTATACTTTCGTTTTTTTGTTTACGCTTCTTCTTTTTTGTGATAATTTCAATTGTATGAGGCGGCACAGTATACTTAGATATAAATGAGTGAGTATGAAAAATAGCAGGAAAAAGTAAAAATTAAATTTTTGGGAGGTTACTATGAAAATGTTCAGCGAAGAAAGGCGAAAGCGGATTCTTGATTATTTGATACGCCATAATCGAGCTACTGTAAAAGAACTCGCCGAGCTCTTGAATGTGTCCAAAGTGACATTACGTGCCGATTTAAACTTCATGGAGTCGGAAGGACTACTTCAAAGAACGCACGGCGGAGCCACCTTAATCGAATCGAGACCAGAGCTTCAGCCTACGACAAGCTTCTCGGTACGGGAAAAGACCAATCAAACGGAAAAACGCGCGATCGGCAAAATTGCCGCCGATATGGTAAGCACAGGGCAATGCATCATTTTAGATGCAAGTTCTACTTGCCTGGAGATGGCCCGAATCTTAGTCAAACAGCAAAAACGATTGACCATTCTCACGAACGGAATTATGACCGCCTTAGAATTAAGGGAGAATCCGCAATTTACGGTGATATTAATCGGCGGAATCCTGCGGCTGGGAAGTGCGGGGCTGGAGGGCAATCTGGGCAGCCATATCTTAAAAGAAATTCACGTGGACACGATGTACACATCCGCCAACGGATTCGTTTACGATGACGGTTTAACCGATTTCAACGTGTATGAAGTGGAATTAAAAAAATCTATGGCTTCAAGCGCCCAAAGAATCGTCGCTCTTCTAGACCATACCAAAATCGGACATTCCTCCATTGCTTCGTTCGTCGCCCCCCAAGACATCGACCTCATCATTACAGACTCCGGCGTAGCCGAGGAGGACCTCGTTAAACTCCGGCAAATGGGACTTGAGGTGGTTGTCGCCTAGCGGGATCAAACTTTTCGGCTCTTTCCCTTCCCAGCGGGAGGAGGAAAGGGCGTTGTTTATGTTCTGGGGAAACACCAAAAAGCCGACCTTTTGCGGTCGGCTTTCCTGATGGTGGAGGCGAACCGTGGTATGGCAAATCCACAATTCGCCGATGTATGATGTCAGAATGCATAAAGTACATTTCAATTGCTCGCCTTACCCATATTTCGCTTGAAGAAAAACCGACAAAACAAGAGAAGGAGAGCGGCGGCACAACAGAAGTGACTCACGTTTATTATGCCGAACTTGACCACGAACTGGTCCACGTATGAACAGTCGGAGACACCCGTTCTCGAATTTGTTGTCTGCGCATCCATTGCGTAGCCACCCATTTTTCACCGCGGATAACAGGTTCGCTGCAATGTAAGGTCAGTTCATTTAACTTGGGATTGCTATAAAAGTATTCAAAGTATACAGCAGATCCTTTAGCCGGCTTAACCGAAATTCCTAAGTATGGAAATGTGGTTTCTCCTCCATCTTCTACATCATTCAAGTACATGACCAATGTGCTGATTCGATTGTTCTTGCTGGAAGGATGGTTGGGACCGAAAAAATCAACATGTTCCTTAAATTCTTGCCCGGGCTGATAGTGTAAGACTTGTAATCCTTCAGCATGTGAAACAGGTACATGCATTAAGCTTGAAATGCGTTTCTCCATTTCATCAATGAAAGGACTTTCATTTTCATCAAAAAACATCCCGCTGCTCGTCCGAATTGGACTAACTTCTTTATTCGCTAATCTGGATCTCTTCAAACGAGGGGCAGCAGATGTGATTAGTGCTTTGCATTCTTCATCGCTTAGTACATTCTCCAATTTCATAATCAAAGGTTCTTCATTTAAAACTGCAGCCGTAATGATGCGACCGTCAATAGAATAAACAGATTGGACAGGTAAGATTGAAGTTTCCGTTTTCATTCTTTCCATCTCCACCTTATTCTCTTGACTGCGACAAAGAATAACCCTCAACTATAATATATAAAATGTGACCGAAAAAATAGTAAAGTCCACTCCCCACTACCCGCTGACTCTAACCTTATGAATCAAGTGAAATAATATGATCTACTATAGCATCATCATTGATAAGATATCTTAAAATGGATTTCCTCCTGTGGAATGCCGCATCTACCAATTCAGCTTTACTAATTATCATAAGAGATAGTATTGATTTTAATAACAAAACTAATTGATTTAGCTTTGTCTCAAGCCCCTCGATATTTTTAGGTTCTCGAAATGTATTTATGTAATACTCCGCCAACTCCATATTTGCATTAGAATTTCCATGCACATATAGACAGGCCTTGCTATACTCATCATGAATGATATCTGTATTTACTGCACAAACATGACTAACATTCTCTTTCACAACCTTTACTTTTTCCATTAATTCAATATTTGTAATAGTGCTGGTATCTTCTATATCTGCAACTATTCTCATAGATTGTTCAATTATCGAACGAACATTCAAATAATAATATCTAAGTTCTCCACGCTCTATACTATTTAATAGATAACATAAATCAGATAACATTGCTCTGTATCTATAATCTGAAGGATGTTGTCTCACCAAATACTTTAATAAAACGACTTTTTTACAGATATTAATAAAGTAATTTTTCACATGCTCAGATGCAGGATTAAAGACTTCAACAACAAAACTTTGTATTTCTTCCTTAACCCTTCTTAACTCCTCAAATGTCGGATCTGCTATTCTATTCATTTAATCCATCCATCCATTTGTGAAAACTATCTTGTTTCTTTTTAGAATTTGGTTTAACTTCATTATCTGATTTTACATAATCTAGAAGTTTCTTGCGGTATTGTTCAAATTTTTTATCTTCAGTTGTATGTATATCTCGGATACATCTAGCCAATATAGTAGTTCTTGACTTTAAGACATATTCTTTATAGCTAATACCAAATACATCTCTCAAAAAAGCTGGTATATCTTCATTTCTCGGAAACACTTCTTTAGAAAGTAGGATTTCAGTAACAATACCTACTACCTTATATTTCGGAATATTCTTTGACCGAAGTTCACTCTGATATATATGAAACTTATTTTCCATCTCTACTCTCCTTTCAGTCTCGATAGTAACTCACACGATACTACTTGAATATCTTCTAATGATCGCTTATATTTAGTAGGTATAGGTCCTTGCAACCCAACTTGTAAATCTTTTACTATAGATGAATATCCAGTAAAGACGTATATTCCCTCAACGTCTTCCTTTTCTTCAAAACTGGCTTTCATCCTCTCCTGCTTTTGAGACAGTGTATCCTCTCTCATCGTGTACACAAGACCGATACATTTCAAGTCTTTATCTTCTTCTCTTGTTAAGTTACGTATAGCTTTTTGCAGAGATGAAATACCAATTATCGAATACCTATCAATTCTATTTGGAATCAGATAATAATCGGAAGCAAGGAGAGCACTATCCGTATATATTGTTAGGGTGGGAGGACAATCAATAATAATAAGATCATATATTGTTCTTAGTTGGTTATCATTAATGAACCTCCTCAATCTTTTTACATGAGTGTAATCGCTCGATTTATTTGCTAAAACTAAGTTTAAATCCCCACAAATAATATCCAAATTGTCTGTTAAAGAGAGTATTAAACTTTCCTTAGAAGGTGAAGTATATCCCTCTCTAAAATCAACCTGTGGCTTAAACAATTTATTTATTGTCTTCTCATAAGGGAGAATATCCGTGAAGTAATCACCTTTGTAATAGGCATCTAGCAAAGCTTGGGTTGCATTAAACTGTGGATCAACATCAATTACAAGTATTTTTTTCTTTTCTTCATGATAATTTGCCAAGTAGTCGGCAACTCCAATGCTAAGAGTCGTTTTGCCAACTCCTCCTTTCATATTAATAAATGATATTATCTCACCATTCTTTACATCGCACATTTACTTGTCCTCACTTTCACTTCGGTTATAAGTTTTATGAAAGGTTTGGTCAAGCCACACCAATCTTGATTCTTTCCCATAATTACAAGATATATTAAGTTCGATTTTACAGATCATTATCAATGACCATAAATAAAACATGTTCCTAGTAAACTAGTTTTCTAGCATATGAATTCTTTTATTAATCCTAAAGCTAGGCTAAGCTTACAACTTAATCAGTACTTTTCGACAAACATTTCCATACATACACATGTTCTCACATCGACTAAGGTCTGTAAATAGAGTTGGCAGATGATTTCGATGCTAATGATCTACATTTCTGCTACTACCGTCTTATCTAACACTACCTCATTATCCATCCGCAACTACAAAATCATATACATCATACATCAGCTTCGTTTTCGTCTCCCCCTAAATAAACACCTTCGAGACAAATTTTCTCACCAGATGATGGCCTGATGAAGACTGGTTATTGGTCAATAAAATATCCCTTTTCCACTGCATTATGTAGTTTGTGGCTGAAGGAATAAAAAGTTATTGAGGCTCCCGCACCTAGGAAAAGAGCGTTGGGAGAGTTTCTATTTATTGTTATAGAACGTACAAACGCGTCCAATTAATCTTATTTTTAGTCATAAACTCACCTGCTCTACTTATAAAGTTTTTCCTAATTCTTATAATGTCGTTTATAAACGTCAATTTGTACAATGAGATGAGTCCCTGGACCCATCCCACTACCGATATCCTTAATTTCCACATTATTAGACAAATTCCTGCTTTTTAATAAGCTATTACCATTCATCAACGATCGTTTTCTCATAGACTTCAACATCATTGAAGTTAAATCGAATCATCAAGTACATCTTCTTCGTCTCCCGCTGAATAAACAACTTCGATATGAACTTCCCAGCGAGTTGATGCAACATCTGCGGATTGGCTACCTCATTGTCCAACAGACTAATAAAAGTCTGAATGTCGTACTTCACAGATGCAATATACTCTTCCGGTACATCTACCGCTTTCACATACTGAGCAATTGCTTCGTACTCCGCCATCTTCATCTGCAACTCCCGATTCATCTCGTCAAGCATCTCTTGATGGTATGGCTTTCCTTTGCCCGATTGTATGTCCGCTTCGATGACTTTAACCTTTTTCTTCAGAAAGCTGATCTCAGCCTCTAGATTCGATTGTTGGACAATTAGATGTTTATTTTTGTCGTTATGGTACAAACGGATTTCATCTGCCAAATTATTGTCCATCGACAACCTCAACAAAGTGGTACGCAGTTTATTTGCCACCAATTTCTCAACCCGCTCTTTCCGCCATCCGACATAAGGACAAAAATCTTTTCCCTCCCTTAAATAGCCACCGCAAGTGTAGTAGCGTTGTCCGTCGCTCTTTGTTCGCGTTGAAGCTGAATTGCCAACCATTTTAGTGCCGCACTTGTCACAGACCATTACTCCTCGAAGCCAGAACGGAGACGCCGGTTTTGAACCAAACGGCTTATGAGTTTCTCCGCCGCCATTGTGCCGCTTCTTGGCGATCTCTTGGCACAGGTCAAACAATTCCTTGGAGATCAAGGCTGGATGAGCATTCTCAGTGATAATCCATTCTGAACGGTCTCTCCATTTCTTGCCCTTGGTCTGATAATCCTGTTTGTTCCACACCTTGCGGCCAATATAAGATTCATTGTAGATGATTGTACGGATCGTGCTTGCCGACCACGTACCGCCTTTTTGCGATGGAATCTTTCGCTCATTCAGTTCGGACGCAATTTTATGATATCCCTTATTCTCGTAGGCGTACTGATTGAATATCCACCTCACAACATCCACTTCTTCACGCGGCCCCGGAACCCATACAGCTTTGGTTTTCTGATTCCCGAGAGCAATATGTTCAGTCCGGTATCCATAAGGCGGTGTGCCGCCATTGTTGTAACCTTGCTTGGCATTCTGTTCCATACCCTTCCGTACTTCAGTAGCCAGGTTTGCATTGAAAAATTCGGAGATAACTTCAATCATGCCTTCAAGCAATAAATCCTGCGGTGTTTCCGCCTCTGTCTGCTCGGTAACAGAGATTACCTTTACTCCGAATTGGTTCAACAACGCTTTGTAGATCACATGATCGTCACGTTTCCGCGAAAACCGGTCGAATTTATGCACGACAACCACATCAAAGGGGCGATTCGGACGCTTTGCCAGAGCGATCATCTTTTGAAATTCAGGGCGATCATCGGTCTTGGCTGATTTGCCTTTCTCGATAAATTCGTTAACGATGACCCAACCCTTGAGCTGGCAATACTTTAATCTGTGCCGGGATTGACAATTCCTTGTCAGCTTGACGTTCCGACGATACACGGGCGTAAATAGCAACTTTCATGAGTGAATATCTCCTTTGTATAGTGATTTTTGGGCATAAAAAAAGCAGGTACACCGATGTGAAACCAGCATACCTACGAATCTGCTTACAGTTTATTTTTGCTTCCGCATCATCAAGGATGCTTTGGCGTCATTCCATAGTTTTTCATCAATAATTGCTGGATGTGCATTGTAGAAAACGGTGTTAAAATCCCCAATAGAATCGGTTGAAAATTCCCCACCTTTGCCACAAACTCTCTCCTTGGAGGAGAGAGGCAACATGATCAAGAATGGGGAGTTTATCCACGAGATGAAAAAACGCGGAATGAACATCACACAGATTGCCGACGAATTGGGAAGAGACCGTAAAACAATCCGAAAATGGCTGCAGAAATCGGAGCTGGTTCCCTGCCAGCGTCAAATTACCCGGCCCGGCAAGCTGGAGCCTTTCAAGGACTACATTCGTCAGCGGATGCGGGAAGGATGCCTGAACGCCAACGTCATCTTCGATGAGGATCCGGGCCAAAGGTTACACCGGCCGCAAAACCATTTTACGATCGTTCATGCAGCCACTCCGCCCGACTGTCATTCAAAAAGCCACGGTGCGTTTTGAAACACCGCCCGGTTATCAAGCCCAGGTGGATTGGGGTCGGTTTCAGGTGGACTGGAACGGAAAGCCGAAGCGGCTCTACGCTTTCGTCATGGTGCTGGGATATTCCCGCATGATGTACGTGGAGTTTACGGAGGACGAAAAGCTGGAAACCCTCATTGGCTGCCATTTGCGGGCTTTCGAGTACTTCGGCGGACGGCCGGAAGTCCTCTTGTACGACAACATGAAAACCATCGTCACTGGCTTTGACGAACGGGGAAACGCCGTCTGGAACGAACGGTTTTCCCGTTTTGCCGCCCATCACGGGTTCGTGCTGCGAAACTGCCGGCCTTACCGTGCAAGAACCAAAGGCAAGGTCGAAAACGGAATCCGGTACGTCCGCCAAAACTTCTGGCCCCGTATCCGGGAATTCACCGGTCTTGACGATTTGAATCAGCAGGTCCGTCACTGGCTGGACATGGTTGCCAATGTCCGGGTGCATGGGACCACCCATGAAGTACCATACGTCCGTTTGTCCGCGGAAAAGCTCAAACCGATCAACCGGACGCCTTTTGCAGAAGTGGACCGGCATGCGCGGAAAGTCTCGACCGACGGGATGGTTTCGTACGGGAATAACCGCTATTCCGTACCTTTTCTTTGGGTCGGCCAAACCGTACATATTCAGGACCAGAAGAACGGCCGGATCCGCATATTCAGCGGGGATCAGCTCATCGCGGAGCACCCGAAATCGCACGGAAAGCAGCAGTGTGTCATCAATAAAAAACACTTCGAAGGGCTTCGAACCACAGGTAAGCATAAGGTCCCCAAATCCATGCCCCGAATGGTTCGTCAAGCGACCCCCGAAGTGGCCGAACGCGACTTGTCCGTCTATGAGCAGCTCCTGAATGAGGCGGTGACCGTGCAATGATCCTGCAGGAACGCCTCCAGGACGCTTTCCAGCAGTTCGGATGGAGCCGGATACCGGAAATCCTCCATACCCACGCTGAAGAAGCGGCTAAACACAATATATCGTATCTGGAGTTTTTGGACAAGCTGCTGCAGGAGGAGCTTGCGGCCAAACGGGAACGGTTTATCCGGATGAAAACGCGAATGGCCCATCTGCCTTTCCATAAGACGCTGGACCAATTCGATTTCGGATTCCAGCCGTCCATCGATGAACGCCGCATTCGGGATCTGGCCGCCCTGCGGTTTATCGAGCATCAGGAGAATTTGATCTTTCTGGGACCGCCTGGAGTCGGGAAAACCCATCTGGCCGTTGCCTTGGCGCTGGAGGCGATTAAGCAGCGGTACACCGTTTATTTCATCACTACCCATGACATGATCCAGACGCTGCAACAGGCGCACCAGAACCACACGATTAAACAGAAAATGAAGATCTTCACCAAGCCGAATCTGCTCATCATCGATGAGATCGGGTACCGGAAGATGGAGGATACTGCAGCGCATTTTTTCTTCCAAATCATCTCGGAACGCTATGAAACGGGTTCCATCATTCTCACCTCCAACAAATCTTACGGTTCGTGGGGTGAGATATTTGGAGACTCCGTGCTGGCAACTGCCATTCTGGACCGTCTGCTTCATCATTCGACCACGATCAACATTAAGGGGGAGAGCTACCGCATTAAGGAAAAGAAAAAAGCCGGCTTCTTCAGACCTGAACCAGCAAGTGACAAACCGGCACAAACCGGTTAATTCGATTGCCGCGCCGTCCCCCTAGGGGGACGCCCTCTCTCGCTCTTACTGAGGAATTTTCAACCGTTTATTTTGAGGAATTTTCAATCGGTCTTGACAAAATAAAACCCTCCGACCACTTGTAAGGATACGATGCACACCATAACGATCATAGCGGACAGCAGATGAATCCGAAGACCGCGCTGCAATGGATGCGGGGCGGACGCGCGCGAATGACTGTCTTGCTTACAGGCACAACAAGCAACACGAACGCAAATGCGGCGATCAGCAATAATACGCCAATATATAGCGGCCAGATCAGACCGATTAGCGCAAAGACCTCGGCGATTGCGGGTCCGAGTACCAGCCCGAGACCATTGGCCGCGCCGATCAGCGCCATTCCCGCCGTCCGTCCCTGTTCATCCGTAACATCAGCCATGTATGCTTGGGCGGAAGAAGGCACAGCGGGAATGAATGCGCCGATCAGCGCTCTCGCCACAATCAGCAAAGCAAGAAGATCGCCGCCGTTCAACTGATCGTGAAGACCCGCGTATATAACGACTGTAAATAAAGCATAACTGACGAACATCCCGGCGAATCCGACGAGGATGACCGGTTTTCTGCCGAACTTGTCATTCCATCTGCCCCATAACGGCGACATGAACGCCATGGCGACAGAGCCCATCGAAACGATCATTCCCGAGTGCGTCTCGCTTAGCCCTAAATCCCGCTCAAGCGGAGGCATAACTGGCGCAACGGTTGATGCGTCTTATTACTTGATCCTCCAACCCTCCGCGCTTTGCTGCAAATGCCATAGCTCCGCGTACAGGCCTTGCCGCGACAACAGTTCGTCATGAGTGCCTTCCTCTGCAATCCTGCCCTGATCCAGCACGATAATGTGATCCACATACCGCGTCAGTTCCCCGACTTCTCTCCGCCTTGTGGCTTACCGAGATCCGAACATCTAATCGTTCCTTCCTCCATCACTTCGGCTCCAAGCCATTCCCGTATGAGATTAAGTATTGCGCCTGTCGCTGATGCGTATTTCCACCAGCTTCATGAGCTTCTCTTGGTTGATATTGTCGAAGTAACCCTGGATGTCGACGTCGACCACCCAATTGCCTTTGCGGTTGCACGCTTTGCGTATTCGCTCCAGCGCCCCTTTCGCGCTGCGTTTCGGTCGGAAGCCGAATGAGCTCTCCTGAAAATCGGCTTCAAAGACCGGTTCCAGCATGAGTTTGACCGCCATCTGTACAACCCGGTCTCGTACCGTTGGAATGCCGAGCGGACGCATCCGTCCGTCTTTCTTTGGAATGTATTGGCGTCGTACAGGCTGAGGGCGATAGCTCTTCTTCAGCAACCGTTCTTGACAGGCCTTCACGAACTGGTCTTCGCCCATCTTCGCAATATCTGCCATGGTCTGGCCGTCAATGCCTGCCGCTCCCTTGTTTGCCCGCACTCTCCGCCACGCCTCTTGTAGCACATCCATCCGGCACACCTTGTCGTACAGGGCATGGAATCTTCTGCTCTTGCTTGTCTTGGCAACATGACCTAGCTTTTCTTGGAGTTGTTGAACTTTTTCCACTGGTGTCGTTTGCCTTATGGCATTCACTCACTCGTACCTCCTCGAAAAGCTTGAACAAAGCAGGGCCCCTTCCCTCCCGCAGGTTGTGTTGTCCTGCGTTCTCGGTATTATGGGCCCCTCGGACTCCCTTCCTGCTGATGGCTCACTTCACCATTTGGCTTATAGAGCATCTCTGCTACGAAAACAAAACGTTTCGTGCAGGGGAGGGTCTCCCCAGTTCACTTCATCTTCTTTCATGCCATGCCGATCCCCTTACGCCGGCTTGGAGATCGTAAAATTCGGAACGCTCCAGGTTTATTTATTCGCTTGCTCTGAACATAAAAAAACCTGAGACTAACTCTCAGGTTCTTGGTTTTAAGTATGGTGCTGGTGAAGGGACTTGAACCCCCACTCCCTCGCGGGAAGCGGATTTTGAGTCCGCCGCGTCTGCCATTCCGCCACACCAGCAAATAAATGGCGCGCCCTAAGAGATTCGAACTCCTGGCCTTTAGATTCGTAGTCTAACGCTCTATCCAGCTGAGCTAAGGGCGCGCGTATGAAATTCGATGGAGGCGCCACCCAGATTCGAACTGGGGGTAAAGCTTTTGCAGAGCTCTGCCTTACCACTTGGCTATGGCGCCATATCGTTTAGATGGAGCGGACGAAGGGATTCGAACCCTCGACCCTCGCCTTGGCAAGGCGATGCTCTACCTCTGAGCCACGTCCGCGCAATCGATTTGAAGTTTTTGAAACCAGCGTCTTGTCCGACAACCAACCGTTCGGACGGTTTAAGGAATGGAGCGGACGAAGGGATTCGAACCCTCGACCCTCGCCTTGGCAAGGCGATGCTCTACCTCTGAGCCACGTCCGCAAATTGGCTGGGGATCTAGGATTCGAACCTAGGAATGACGGAGTCAAAGTCCGTTGCCTTACCGCTTGGCTAATCCCCAAAGATTGTTTATGGGGCGATCGATGGGACTCGAACCCACGAATGCCGGAGCCACAATCCGGTGCGTTAACCACTTCGCCACGACCGCCATATCTCGTTGTACCGTACTGGCAGGGGCAGCAGGAATCGAACCCACACTAACGGTTTTGGAGACCGCTGTTCTACCTTTAAACTATGCCCCTAGAAGGTAAATGGTGGAGGGTGATGGATTCGAACCACCGAACCCAAAGGGAACAGATTTACAGTCTGCCGCGTTTGGCCACTTCGCTAACCCTCCATGTAGCACATCCCAGGCACACGTGGTGCCGGCGAGAGGACTTGAACCCCCAACCTACTGATTACAAGTCAGTTGCTCTACCAATTGAGCTACACCGGCATGTCATTCGGCATCAGTAATGGTGGCTCGGGACGGAATCGAACCGCCGACACGAGGATTTTCAGTCCTCTGCTCTACCAACTGAGCTACCGAGCCTTGCTTGCGGCAATCGGTCCCTTCAACGTTCAGCAGTATATCGTAAATCGCTTGTTTGTGGGATCAAAATGGCGGAGCTGACGGGATTCGAACCCGCGATCTCCTGCGTGACAGGCAGGCATGTTAGGCCTCTACACCACAGCTCCACGATAAACTCGGATAGCTCCGAAGGTAGATGTTTGGTTGCGGGGGCAGGATTTGAACCTGCGGCCTTCGGGTTATGAGCCCGACGAGCTACCGGACTGCTCCACCCCGCGTCGTTGGCTTTCTTCAGGCGACCTATATATCATAACCAATCGCCTGAAGTTTTGCAAGCCCTTCAATTTGCATTATTTTAATCAAAAGTGGTGACCCGTAGGGGATTCGAACCCCTGTTACCTCCGTGAAAGGGAGGTGTCTTAACCCCTTGACCAACGGGCCGCGAAGCTGGCGGAGAGAGAGGGATTCGAACCCTCGAGACGCTTTTGACGCCTACACGATTTCCAATCGTGCTCCTTCGACCAACTCGGACATCTCTCCGTATGGCTCCCCGAACAGGACTCGAACCTGTGACAACTCGATTAACAGTCGAGTGCTCTACCGACTGAGCTATCGGGGAATGTTGATTTCAAGGCTTACACCTTGATAACCGGATACGAAACGAAGCGCTGTTGTCGAAGCTTTAGGATAAGCCCTCGACCGATTAGTACTCGTCAGCTCCACGCGTTGCCGCGCTTCCACCCCGAGCCTATCAACCTGGTGTTCTCCCAGGGGTCTTACGTATTGGGAAATCTCATCTTGAGGCGGGCTTCGCGCTTAGATGCTTTCAGCGCTTATCCCTTCCGCACTTGGCTACCCAGCTATGCTCCT
>Ga0310825_100683_pt1 | contig 22761 bp, 26 predicted proteins | sample WT_ome_9_FD_202243 | JGI IMG/M metagenome (GOLD analysis project Ga0310825, IMG submission 202243) | Sorghum-adapted microbial communities enriched on wild type (WT) sorghum from Joint BioEnergy Institute, Emeryville, California, United... ... | reverse complement strand
CAATCAGCCTGCCCGCGGCCCGGCGGACGGACGACGACGGGCAATGAAGAACCCCCTGCGCTTCGCACAGGGGGTTCGGGCATTTTGCCGTATTGAAGATCGCAACTTCAGGATTCGCTGCCGCCCGCGGTGCCGCCGCCGGATACGGTCAGCGCTTCGACGGCATCCGTATCCGTGAACTTGCGGATGATGGAGACTTCGACGCGCCGGTTCTTCGCCCGGCCTTCGGGCGTGTCGTTGGTCGCCACGGGCCGGAATTCCCCGTATCCGGTCGAGCTGACCAGGCTGGGATCGAGATCGCCGGCTTCGATCAGCACCCGCATGAAGTTGATCGCGCGCTTCGCACTCAGTTCGTAGTTGGATTCGAACTCGGGCGTGTTGATCGGCTGGTTGTCGGTATGCCCGTCGACGGAAATTTCGTAGCCGGGGAAGTTTTTCAACATCTGGCCGATCGCGACGCCGAGCTGCCGGGCTTCCGGGGTGAGATCCGCCTTGCCGGACGCGAACAGCGCGTTGTCGCTGATGACGATGAGCAGGGACGAATGATTCAATTGGACATCGAGCTGTGTCGTCAGATTGTTCTGCTGGATATACTGACTGAGCTGGTCGCGCAGCCGCTCGAACTCGTGCAGTTCCTGCTCCGCCTTGCGCGCCGCCTCGCTGGGCGTGCCGCCTTCCCTGGCGTTGCCCTTCGAGCCGGACATCCGCAGCATGTCGGTCGTGTTCGACATCTGGTCCACGGACATGACGACGGCCGATTGATCGAGAAGGCCGATGCCGGAGTTGAACGCGATGTTGAACGCCTGCCGCATCTCCTGGAACTTCTGCGCATCGACGGAACTCATGGCGTACAGCACGATGAAAAGCGCGAGCAGCAGCGTGAGCAGGTCCGCATACGGCACAAGCCAGGTCTCGTTCGGATGCTCTTCATGCTCCTCGTGTCTATACCGCTTGCTCAACGCCTCTCGCCTCCCTCTCGCGTTCCTGCCGCTCATGCAGCGCCTGCCGCTCTTGCGGCGTCAGGAAGACGGAAAGCTTCTGGTTGATGGCGATTGTGGAGACGCCGGATTGGATCGACAGCAGGCCTTCGACCATCATGAGCCGAAGCTCGGTTTCCCGTTTGGAGAGCCGTCTCAGCTTGTTGGAGATCGGATGCCAGAGCACATAACCGGTAAAAATACCAAGCATCGTCGCAATGAACGCGGCGGCGATCGAGTAAGCGAGCTGGGCCATGTCGGTCATGTCCGACAGCGCGGCGATCAGGCCGATGACGGCGCCGAGGACGCCGAGCGCCGGAGCGTACATGCCGGCCTGGGAGAAGATTTGCGCTCCCGCCTTGTGCCGCTCTTCGGTCGCGTTGATTTCTTCGAGCAGAACGTCGCGGACGAAGTCCTGGTCCTGGCCGTCGATGATCATCCGCATGCCGTTGCGGAGGAACGGATCCTCGATGTCGTCCACCCGCGACTCGAGCGCCAGCAGGCCTTCGCGGCGGGTGATCGTCGCCCATTCCATGAACAGCCGGATCAGTTCTTCGCGCGAGACCAGTTCCTGTCTTTTGAAAAGAATGCGGATCAGTGCGGGAAACTTCTTCAGTTCGGACATCGGAAACGCCATGAACAGCGATGCGGCCGTACCGACGAGAATGATGACGTAGGCGGCGGGGTTGATGAGCTGGGCCAGAGGCGCATGCTTCAGCACCATGCCTCCGATGACCGCCACAATGCCGAGAATGATGCCGATAAAGGTCGATTTCTCCATAGGACACCTCGCACTGACTATAAGAAATGTTGAATGGACCGTGGCCGGAGTGCGGCATAAATCATGTCCGATCGACACATGCCATATAGTATTTATCGTCATTCTTGCGGAGATTGTTAGATATTGAGCCGACAAAATTGGCCGCAAGGGCGGGGCGAGCGGCGGAATGCGGCCTTCAGGCGAGAAAAACGACCAGGCGGCGAAAGGAAGGATGTACATGGGAGTCAGACACGGCCGGGCATACGGCGACATTTTGCGGGAGCTGGCCGAGGCGGTCGGCGACATCGGGGACGGCTACCGGATTTGCGGCATGGATGCGGAAGAATGGGCCGGGCTCGGGGAGCGGGAGCGGCGCGAGACGCTGGAGGCGATCGCGGATGACGTGTTCTACGGACTCGGCGCGCAGCCGGTCATTCCCGTGGGCGCGGGCAAGGTCGTCTACCGCCCGAAATTCCATGTCATCGAAGTTTCCGTGAGCGACCGGGAAAGTCGAATCGTGCGGCTAATTTGAAGAATGCGTGAACGAATGCTTTACTTTGCATTACAAAATCCGTACAATCGAGGTAATATCAGCATGTAAAAATAGCTGACATTTCCGCCTTGAGGAGTCCGAAGCCATGTCGCTGAAAAGTACGGTGCTTCCCGGCATGTTGGACGAACGCGACCTGTTTCCCTGTTTCCAGCCCATACTGGCCCTGGACAGCCGGCTCGTGGTCGGATATGAGGTGTTGGGCCGGTACCGCACGGCTGAAGGCGCGGCCAGCCTGGGCCCGTTCTTCACGAACGCGAACGCGGATGTCCGGGAGCAGGTCCGGGTCGACCGCATCATCCGGGAACGCGCCATCGCCCGTCTGGCGCAGACGGACGGTGCGCAGCGCCCCCTGCTGTTCCTGAACGTCAAGCCGTCCTGGATCGACCGGACTTACCAGCACGAAGGGAGGCTGCACACGCTTCGCATGCTGGAGCGGTACGGGGTCGCGCCGGACCGGGTCGTCATCGAAATTACGGAGGACAGCTTCGCCGGCTCCATCGAGCGGCTTGGCGAAATCGCGGGCATCTACCGCAGCGCCGGCTGCCGGATCGCGATCGACGACACCGGCACGGGTTTCAATTCGGCCGACCGGATCGCCGAGCTCAACCCGGACATCCTCAAGGTGGACATTCACCTCATGAAGCGCAGCGCCAGCCACAGCGGGTATCTGGCCGTTCTCCGCAGCTATTCGGTCCTCGCCGAGCAGATCGGGGCGTCGCTCCTGATCGAAGGCGTCGAGACCGAGGACGATCTGCAGCGGGCGATCCAGCTCGGCGCCCGGTACGTTCAGGGGTATCTGTTCTCGCCGGCCGAGCCGGATTTCCAGCCGAAGGACCGGTACGCCGGCATCGTGGACCGCGGGCTTTCCCGGCATCGCCTGGGGGTCCGAATGTCGGAGGCGCGCTGGCGGGAAACCGGCGAGCAGCTGGCCGACTGCCTCCGGTCCGCACGGCTCGGCGAAGACGGCGCCGGCGGGCCGGAAGGCGCGGCCGACCGGTACGACCGGCTGGTCGAAGGGCTGCTGGACCGGCTTCCGGACACGTGCATCCGCGTCTATCTGTGCCGGGAAGACGGCGAGCAGCTGTCGTCGAACTACCAGCGCGAGGACGGCCGTTGGGTGAGGCAGCCCGAGTACCGCGGCTCGAACTGGAGCTGGCGGCCGTACTTCGTGGCGGACATCCTGCATCCCGCGGTCGGCGTGAACGCGAACATCTCCCGAAGCTACGCGGATCTCGGGACGCGCAGATGGATCCGCACGATCTCCGCTTCGCTTGACAGGGAACTCATCGTGCTCTTCGATATCATCGACGTCGAAGCGGCGTTCAGGAGGGACGGCTCCGCGGTTTAGCGGGCCGGTAAACCATGCAGTGAAAGATGTCCGGGCCGGCCGGTGTCTGGCGGCGGTAGGTGTCGTCCAGCACGAAGCCGGCTTTTGTGTATGCGCGGATGGCGCGGAAATTCCAGGCAAGCACTTCGAGATCGACCTCGATACCGGGGGAGCGGCGGAGCGCTTCTTCCGCGGCGAGCCGGGTCAGGACGGCGCCTCCGCCCATGCCGCACAGATCCGGCCGCAGGCCGAGGCCGAGGCGGGTGGCGTTCAGCAGCGGGAAAAACTGGACGTAGCCGATCAGCTCGCCCCTGCCGTTCAGCGCGGCGGCGTATTGCGTCTCCCGGATCCGGGGATCGCCGATTTCCATGCCCCGGGCGGCCAATACTTCCCAGGACGGCCAGTTGAACCGGTCGTACGGCGGGGGATAGCGCCACGCGCAGATCGCTTCGGCGTGGGCGGCCGACATCGGCGCGAGATGCATGCCGCGCAGCTCCTCCGGAAGCGCGTCCCCGCCGCGTTCCGCCGTCTCGTCGTTCATTCGCGGATACCTCCTTGCGGCCCGCGGCCAACGTCAACGAAATCTTCACGAAAATGATTATAGCATTGCCGTCCGGTCGTGTTATGATAAGGTGGAGTCGGCGGAAATGCCGCCGGATCGCATGGGACACGGAGATGAACGGGGAGCTGGCTATGAATCGTCTGGTATGGCTCGGCTGCCTTTCCTATATGGTCATCGGCATGGCGCACGTCGTGGCGGGCGCCGTGCTTGTGCCGCTGATCGGCGCGTACGGTGTCGAATACGGGGACGGCGGCCAGTTCATCATGAATCAATTTCTCGGATTTCTGTTCGGCGTGCTTGCCTCGCCCTTCATGACCAGGAAACTCGGCCGGCGCAGCGCGCTGATTCTGGCGCTCGGCTGTCTGACCGCCGCGGAGGCGGTCTACAGCCTGCTGCCGCCATGGGGCGGTATGCTGGCCGTCGCGCCGGTGGCGGGCATCGGATTCGGCATGACGGAAGCGGTGCTCGGCGCGATCATCATCGAGTTCGTGACGGACGGCAAGGCGTCCGCCATGGCGAAGCTCGAGACGTTCTTCGGCGTCGGGGCGCTCGTCATGCCGATGCTGGCGGGGCTGCTGATCCGCGCGGACATCTGGCAGATGGCGTTCCCGTTCATCACGGCGCTGTCGGGCATCACGATGCTGCTGTGGATGACCGTGTCGTTCGGGAAGGCGGACGCGCTCATCTCGAGCCGCCCCTCCGCCGCGCCGGAGCGGCCGGTCGGGGAGCCTGCGCGCTATTCGCCGGCCGCATGGCCGCTGCTCGTTGCGGGCATGCTCTACTTCGCGCTTTACGTCGGCATGGAGATGAGCTACACCAATTATCTGCCGGCCATCCTGCTGGAGCGGACCGGCATGGATGAAGCGGCCGCCTCGGCTTCGCTGAGCGTGTTCTGGGGGCTGATGGTCGTCGGGCGGCTGTTCGCGGGCCGCATCGCGGACCGCGGCGGCTATTTCCGCTACCTGCTGGTGTCGACCGCGGCCGGGACGGGCATGCTCGTGCTGCTGGCGCTTACGGGCCACACCGTCGTGTCGCTGGTCTGGGTCGGACTGGCGGGCCTGCTCTGGTCGGGCGTGTTCGCGGTCGCGCTGCTGTACGTGAACGAGCACATTCCCGGCATGACCGAGCGGACGACGAGCCTGCTTATCGCGTCGGGAGGCATCGGCAGCACCCTGCTGCCGCGGGCGGCCGGCTGGTTCATGGACCATGTCGGGGCCGACGGCACGCTGTGGCTGATCGCGATCGCGGCGTCGATGCTCATCGCGCTGCTGGGCTTCATGGCGGCGACGGTCCGGGCGAACCGCCGCCGGCCGATGCCGGGCCATGTCGCGGAAGCCGGCCGGCCCTGGATCGGTCCGGACGTCTGAGGACGCCCGACTAACATGTTCGCAATCAACCGGAATCCGGATCGACGGGAGGCGAATTTGGATGAAATCGATCGTCAGCATGCGATGGGTGCTCGCGCGGCTCTACGAGCCGGATCTGGCCATCGTCGACTGCCGGTTTCAGCTCGGCGACCCGGAGGCCGGCCGGCGGAGCTACGCGGAATCGTACATCCCCGGCGCCGTTTACATGGACCTGGAGCGCGACCTGTCCGGTCCGGTCGGGAAGCACGGCGGCCGGCATCCGCTGCCGGATATCGCCGAACTTGCGGCGAAGCTCGGCAAGGCGGGCATCGACCGCTCCATGCGGGTCGTCGCCTATGACGACCAGGGCGGCGCGATGGCCGCGCGGTTCTGGTGGCTGCTGCGCTACATGGGGCACGAGCGGGTCTATGTGATGGACGAGGGGTTCACCGCCTGGAAGAAGGCCGGGTTTCCGGTGACGGACGCCCCGCCGCCGATCCGCGTGCCGAAGACGTATGCGCCGGACGTGCGGCCGGAGCTGCTGGCGGATGTCGAGGCGGTCCGGCGCGCCGTGCGGACCGGGGACAGCGCGCTCGTCGATTCGCGCGAGCCCGCCCGCTACCGCGGGGAGACGGAGCCGATCGACCGGGCCGCCGGCCACATCCCGGGCGCCGTGAACCGGTTCTGGAAGGACAATCTGGACGAAGCGGGACGGTGGCGCAGTCCGGAGGAGCTCGCCGCGCGGTTCGCGGCGCTGCCGAAGGACAAGCCGGTCATCGTCTACTGCGGCTCGGGCGTGACGGCCTGTCCGAACGTGCTGGCGCTCATGGACGCGGGCTACCGCGACGTGAGGCTGTACGCGGGCAGCTGGAGCGACTGGATCTCGTACGAGGAGAATCCGATCGCGAAGGGCGATCACTAAAGTCACAGACCCCGCGTCGGGCGCGGGCTTTCGGTTAGTGGGACGGCTGTCGCACATGGCATCAGCAGCCTGTTGAATGCCCATCGTTCAACAAGCTGGGCAAGGCAGGGACAGTAGTGGGGGTCAGACTGTCTGTCAACGGGGGCGCTCGACACTGTGCTGTTCAAGTATTTCCGCTATCATTTTCAAATCCATCATCCCTTTCGCGACATTGACGACAAATTCCACGGCAAATTCGCGTTCCATCCGCAGATGAACGCCATTGATCATGAGAAACGATTTTGTGACAAGATATGCCGTTCGTTTGTTCCCATTGTGAAAGCAATGATTCCTGGCCAGAGACTCCAGAAGCGCCGCCGCCTTGTCAAACAGGGAGGGATAAGCGTCTTTTCCCATCACGCTTTGTTGCGGCCGATTCACCGCGGAATCCAGCAATCCGTGATCCCTCACACCGGCCTGGTCTCCGTCATTCATGGATTTCATGATGAAGTAGTGAGCCGTAATGACCTCTTCTTTCGTCAGGAATATGGTCATCTCAGCGATTCCTCAAATCCTCGAGAATTCCCCTGTCTTCTTCGAACACATCATAAAAAACTTGCAGCACTTCGGGACGAACGCCTTCCGGCAAGTTTCCTTTGCGCGCTTTCTTCAATACCACTTCACCGCGATCGTTCTCGATGAATTCCACTTCGTCACCTTGGGCAATACGCAATTTGTCCGCGAGTGCTTTGGGCAGACCGACGCCAAGACTGTTCCCGTACCGCCCGACCTTGCGGACAAATCGCGTTTCAGCGCGCTTGTCTTTCGGCAATTTGATCACACCCGCCACAGAATACTTCCTCCTTTCCATAGTATGATTATCGAAGCAGCCGGTATACCTTATGACCGTTATAACTTTGAACAGTACATACATTATAACAAACGTCTTGCATCTTCACCACCGGTTCACCGCGTGCTCCGCGAACGCCGTCAGATCCATCACATTCTCCGGCTTGTGTGCCGTTCCGTCAAAGAAAAGGATGTTCTCCGTCGCAGCCGACGCGGCATCATTCTTTTCTCGCATGGATGCAAAAAATACCGCCAGCATATGGAGGCGGTGTCCGGATTGCTTCAGGATATTTTGACGTTTATCCATCCAAACGGACAAGACATGGGGTGTTGCCTTGTTGAACGCGGAAACGAAAGACCCGCACGCCAAACCGCATGGCGTTGCGGGCCTGTTCGCTTTACTGCTCGATCCGGATGCTGCCGCTGTCCGTGCGAACCCGGATCACTTCGCCCGATGTGCCGGCGGGCTCCGGGTGGCTGACCGAGCCGGTGTCGGACATCAGGTCGTAGGTTCCGCCGTAGGAGGCGGGCACCGTGATCCGGACGCTTCCGGAATCGGTGGTCACGGCCAGTCCGGTGTCGTCGTCCTTCACGACGTGCACGGAGCCCGAAATGGTCCGGATCTCGCCGTAGCCGTTCAGACGCTCGACCCGGATGCCGCCCGAATCGGATCCGGCTTTCAGGCCGGCGTTGACCGTTCCCGCATGGATGCCGCCGGAATCGGACCGGAGCGACAGGCTGCCGCCCTCGAAGCGCTCCAGCCGGATCGACCCGGAGTCGGTCCTCACCGTCGCGGCGTTGCCCTTCAGGCTGCCGATCCGGATGCTGCCGGAATCGGAAGCGATCACGCTCTCGCGGGCGACGGCGCCGCTCACCTGAAGCGAGCCGGAGTCCGCGTCGGCCCGGAACGACTCGAGCGCGGCCATCGCTTCATCCGTCAGCTCGACCGTCACGGTTTGCTTCCCGTTCAGCGCCCGGAACGGGAAGAAGTCCCATCGCCAGCGCCTGGGCTCCTTGAATTGCAGATGCAGCACGCCGTTCTCGACTTCCGCCGACCGGATCCGCTTTACGATCCCCGGCGAGGCTTTCCCCTCGATCTTGACGGCGTTGTCTCCGGACGCGCTCGCCGCGAAGCGGATGTCCAGATCCAGGTTGCCGCTGTCGATCCGGATTTCCCGTACCCGATCGCCGAGCGGCAACGTATGCTCATAGAACTCGCTTTTATCATGTCCGGCAATATAATACACCAAGGCGGCAATTCCGATCACGACGAGGACGATGCCGGCTGTTGTTCTGGCGTTTCGGTTCATGGCGGTCGATACTCCCTTTCCGCGCAACGGTTGCTAAACCCAGTGTACACCCGCGTCGGCCGCCCGGTAACAGGCCACGGGCGGATCGCCGGCCCGACCTTGGTCGGGGCCTCCGGCGGGACCGGGACGGACCGGCTCCGGCCCGGCCCGCTCCCGGACGGGTTGCGGAAGCAGGGTGATGGGCACGGCGTCGATTATTGCCAATTTAGAAGGAATTCACCGAAATTTGTCGAATCTTTTCGCTTATTGGCAATTCGAAAAACGGTGAGTTTCCATTGAGCATGACGCACGTCTTCGTCCCTCTGTTCACCCACTTCCTGCCGATCCTTTTCTTTTTCTACATGAGCCTGGACATGCTGATCCGGGATGCCCGGAAGGTCGAGCATCGGCTGGTCGCGGTAACCTCGTTCTTTTTCATCAACCTGTTTCTCGCGGAGTATGTCCGGCACCAGCTTCCGATCGAATACAGCCCGGTCATTTCCGCGGTCTGGTTCAGCACTTCGGGCATCATGATTCCCGGCCTGGGCTTCCACTTCTTCGTCAAGGTGGCGAAGCTCGACCGCAGGATGCCGAAATATCTGTATCCGTACATCTTCTATGTGCCGGTCGTTCTGGTCGTCATCAACATCCTGCGGATCGACGAGACGATCGCCGTCACCCGCTTCCATGAAGAGGGGATCTGGAAGCTTCCGGTCTACCATGTCCCGTACTACATCACGATGGTCGCGTGCGTCGTGAACAACCTGCTTTATCTGATTCCGGTCGTCATCGGCTACCGGAACGCCGGCAATCCCGGACTGAAGGGCATTTACCGTCAGCTCGCGGTCGGCGTCGTGCTGTCCGCCGCCTGGTTCGCCGTCTTCGGCATGATCGATTTCGGCGGGATCATGCCCCCGTATCCGTATCTCTACGGCGGCATGGTCTGGTGTTATTTCATGCGTCGCACGATGCGCCAGTACGACTTCCTCAACTTCACGGACAAGCGGTTCGAGCGGCTGTTCCAGCCCGGCCGCCATCCTGCTCGCGGACATGAACGGGCAGATCAAGGAGGCCAACCCGAGCGCCCGGCAGCTGTTCGGCTCCATGAAACCGGACAACCTCTGGTCGATCGTCGATGACCACTTCCGCGCGCTCGTGGAGCGGCAGCAGGAAATCAAGAACTACGAATTGACGATCGCCGGCGGGGACAGGCCGCTGAACGTGCTGATCGACGCGGGGCACGTCCTCGTCGAGCATCAGCCGCACATGGTCATCATTTTCCGGGATGTCACGGAGCTCGTCGAACAGCAGAACAAGATCGCCCATCTCGCCTACCACGATCCGCTTACCGGACTTCCGAACCGCCGGCATTTCCAGGAGAAATTGCAGGAAAGGCTGCTCGCGCCGGACGGCCCGGACCGGCAGCTCGCGGTCGTGCTCATGGACGCCGACAACTTCAAAGCGGTGAACGACCGGCACGGGCACCAGGCCGGAGACGACGTGCTGGTGAAGATGGCGTCCCTGCTGCGCGAGACGGCGGGAACGGAAGGGATGGCCGCCCGGCTCGGCGGCGACGAGTTCGTCGTCTATCTGGACGGCATTCCGGACGTGGGGCATGTCGAGGATTGGATCGCCCGGCTGCAGGAACGGTTCGCGCAGCTCAAAGATCAGAACCGTCCGGTCATGTCCCCGGTCAGCCTGAGCATCGGGGTCAGCCTGTTCCCAACCCACGGCCGGACAATCGACGCGCTGCTGAGCCAGGCGGACAAGGCGCTGTATGCCGTGAAGCGCGAAGGGAAAAACCATTACCGGGTGCAGACGGCGGGATCTTCCTGACGAAGCCGGATGCCGGGTCCGGCAAAATGCGCGGGCCGGCGCCCCGTGAACCGGGGCCGCCGGCCACTTTGCTCAACGTTTCCGCACCTGGAAGCGGAGCACCGTCCTCAGCTTCGACGGAGCGGTCTTGCGCGGATCGGACAGGTAGATTTCCCTGTGCGTCTGCGAAATCCGCTCATAGCCCAGTTCGGCGCAATGCGCCTCCATGCGCGCGAAGCTGGCGGGCTCATCGCCGTAGCTGCCGATGTGCAACATCTGGCAGCACAATCCGTCCTCGACCAACCCGAACCGGAGCCGGTCCAGGTAAGGATTGGGCTTCTTCCGCTTCGTCTGCTCGAGGAAGCGCCGAAACCCTTCTTCGGTCAGGAAGTCCGGCTGGCGGATCATGATCGTATACTTGAAATTGCTTTTGTCCGTCGCCGGTTTGGTGTAGTCCGCGAGGTCCCAAATCCCCTCCAGCGGAAACACCTTGTAGTCGTAATAGCCGGCGGGCACTTCGTCGCCGCGGTACGACATCTTGACCGCGTAGCTGAAGGCGTACAAAGCCTCCGTCTGCCTGCCGAATTCCTCGCCGTTCGGATCGCCGGAGCCGTCCAGCATGACATACGGCATGCGCGGCACTTCCAGGATCACCGGCTCCGCGGGCGGAAGATAGAGGTGCTTGTAGTCCTTCTTGTAATCGACCGTATTCGGCAATGCCGTTCACTCCTTTGGTCCCCGGATTTCTTCGACTTCAGCTTAACCGAACAAATATGACAACAGTCCGTCATATTTGTTCGCCTTTCTGCGCATGATCCGGCATGATTCCAGGGCGGCAGGGTTCGGGGCGCCGGAAGCGAATACATTAGAGACCATCAAGCCGATACACGGGGAGCTGCGCCATGACTTACAATGTGTTGCTCGTGGACTAAACGCGGCCGCGGTCTTCCGTCTGGTAGCGCTCCAGCATCCGCTTGAGCCTCGCCCGCACATTGTCCCGGACATGCGCCGGGGCGAGCACTTCCGCCTGGTCGCCGAAGGACAGCAGATAGCCGTACACTCACTCGTCCTCCGGGAACGACACCCGGACGATGAACCGGCCGTCCTCCAGCCGCGTGGTTTCGGATTCGTCGAATTCGTCGTAGACGCGGTGCGCGGCGGCGGGCTCGAGCCGCAGCGTCAGCTCCACCTCGGGCCGGCGTCCGGCGTCCGCGGGGTTCGGCCATTCGGCATCGTCCCAGGCGCGCTCGAAGGTCTGCGGCGTTACGCGCACATTGCGCATGCGGGAAAGCTTGAACAGCCGGAAGGCTTGGCGGGTTCTGCACCAGGCTTTCACGTACCAGAACCGGTTCTTGAACCAGAGTTGGAGCGGCTCCGCCTCCCGGGCCGATTTCTCCCCGGCAAGGCCGACATAGTCGAACGTGACGACCCGGCGCTCGAGGACCGCCGTCTTGAGCGGCGTGAAGACGTCTTCCCGCCGGTTCCCCCAATTCGAGAAGTCCACCTCAAGCCAGCGGTAGTCCCGCCGGCCGAACAGCGCGCCCAGCCGCGACAGCACCGCGTCCGCATCCGGGTCGCGCACCGCTTTCAGGCCGTGCAGAGCGGTCAGAATTTCCTGCTGCTCGCGTTCGGACAGCAGCGATTTGTCCAGCACGAAGCCGTCGAGCAGGCGGATGCCGCCGCCCCGTCCTTTGCTCATGTAGACGGGGATGCCCGCGCCGCTCAACAGCTCGATGTCCCGATAAATGGTCCGCACCGAGACTTCGAGCCGCTCGGCGAGCTGTTTCGCGGTGACCGTCTCCCCGTTCAGGAGGACATACACGATCTCGAACAACCGGTTCAATCTCATCCGCATTCACCCGATTCGCCGCGGGCGGAAGCCGCGCCTTCGATTCCGCCAACCATTATCGCCGAAAAGCCGGAAGCCGGGAACCCTGCGGCGGGCACCCGGCTTCGCGTCATTTCGCGTGCATCTTGAACTCGAGGAACAGGTCGTTGTAGTAGGCGAGCATCCGCTTGCCCAGGTTCTCGTACACTTCCAGCCGCGCGGTCAGCTCCTCGCTCGGATAGAACCGCTCGTCTTCCCGAACATCCTCGGGCAGGAGCTCCAGCGCCGCGGCGTTCGGCGTCGCGTAGCCGACATATTCGGCGTTCCGCGCCGCAACTTCCGGATCGAGCATGAAGTTGATGAACCGATGCGCCCCTTCGATGTTGCGCGCCGTCCTCGGAATGACCATTGTGTCGAACCAGAGGTTCGATCCTTCCTCCGGCACGATATAGTCCAGGTCTTCGTTCTCCCACATGACCTCCGCCGCGTCGCCGGACCAGACGACCGCCGCCGACGCTTCATTGCCGGTCATCAGCATCTTGATTTCGTCGCCGACGATGGCCTTCACGTTCGGTGTCAGCTTCTTCAGCTTGGCGAGCGCCTCCTGCAGATGCCCCTCGTTCGTATCGTTCAGCGAGTACCCCAGGCTGTTCAGCCCCATCCCGATGACCTCGCGGGCGCCGTCGACGAGCAGAATGTCATTCTTGAGCGACGGATCCCAGAGGGCGTCCCAACTGGCGGGCGGTTCCCCGAACGCTTCCGGGTTGTAGAGAATGCCGACCGTCCCCCAGAAATAGGGCACGGAATAGCGGTTGCCCGGGTCGAAGGACAAGTCCATGAACCGCGGGTCGATGTATTTCATGTTGGGCAGCTTGGAGTGGTCCAGCGGCACCAGCATGTCGTCTTCCATCAAGCGCTCGACGGCGTACTCCGACGGCATCGCGACGTCGAACGTCGTGCCGCCCTGGGCGATCTTCGTCATCATCGCCTCGTTCGAGTCGAATGTCTCGTAAATGACGGTGATGCCGGTCAGCTCCTCGAACTCCTCGAGCAGCTCCGGATCGATGTAGTCGCCCCAGTTGAAGACGGTGATCGTGTCCGCCCCCGCATAGCCCGCGCTCCGGTTGAGCGCGTTCGCCCACGCCATGAGGCCGAGCGATGCGACGAGGATGACCGCGAACAGTTGCACGAGCTGCCTCACCGGCGCTCACCGCCCTCTGCCAGCCGCGCGTTGCGGCGATTGATGAAGTAGTAGCCGATGACGAGCGCGACGGTGAACAGGAACAGCAGCGTCGAGAGCGCGTTGATCGAGAGCGAGACGCCTTGCCGCGCCCGCGAATAGATCTCGACGGACAGGGTCGAGAAGCCGTTCCCGGTGACGAAGAACGTCACGGCGAAGTCGTCGAGCGAATAGGTGAGCGCCATGAAGAAGCCGGCGAAAATGCCGGGCTTCATGTACGGCACGATCACCCGCGTGAGCACCTGCCAAGCGCTGGCCCCGAGGTCGCGCGCGGCGTCGAGCATGCTCGCCCGCATCTCCTGCAGCTTCGGCAGCACCATCAGGACGACGATCGGCACGCTGAACGCGATGTGGGACAGCAGCACCGACACGAAGCCGAGGCGGATGCCGATGATCGTGAACAGAATCAGGAACGACGCGCCGATGATGACGTCCGGGCTGACGATCAGGACGTTGTTCAGCGCGAGCAGCGCGTTCTTCCGGCTGCGGCGCTTCACCTCGTAGATCGCGAGCGCGCCGATCGACCCGATGATCGTCGAGACGAGGGCCGAGAGCAGCGCGATGATAACCGTGTTCAGCACGATGATGAGCAGCCGCGTATCCTGCAGCACTTCGGCGTACCATTCGAGCGTGAACCCGTCGAAGCCCTGCATCGTCCCGCCGCTGTTGAACGAGTAGACGATCAGGTACGCGATGGGCGCATACAAAATGACGAAGACGGCCGCGAGATACAGATTCGACCAGCGCCATCTCCTAGCCACGGAGCGCACCCCGCTTTCCGATGCCGGTCGCGAACATGATGACCGCCATCGCGATGATCAGGAACACGGCGATTGTCGCGCCCATCCCCCAGTCCTGCGTCACCAGGAAATGCTGCTCGATCGCCGTGCCGAGCGTGATGACCCGGTTGCCGGCGATGAGCCGGGTGATCATGAACAGCGACAGCGACGGAATGAACACGGCCTGGCAGCCGGCCTTGACCCCGTCCAGCGTCAGCGGGAAAATGACCCGCCGGAACGTCGTCCACGCCGAGGCGCCCAGATCGCGGGACGCGTCGATCAGCGCGGGATTCAGCTCCTCCAGCGCGTTGTAGATCGGCAGGATCATGAACGGGATGAAAATGTACACCGACACGAACACGAAGCTAAAGTCGTTGAACAGGAGCTGCCTGCCCCCGACGCCGATCGTCTCGAACACCGCGTTCACGAGTCCGTATTTGCCGAACAGGCCGATGAAGGCGTACGCCTTCAGCAGCAGGTTGATCCAGCTCGGCAGGATGATGAGCAGCAGCCACAGCTGCTTGTGCTTGAGCTTCGTCAGGATGAGCGCCGTCGGGTATGCCACGAGCAGCGAGAACGCCGTGATCAGGAACGCGTACCAGAACGAATGGAGCGTCATGCGCAGGTAGATCGGCGTGAAGAATTTCGCGTAGTTGCCCGGCGTGAACTCGCCTTCGACGTTGAAGAACGAATAGTAAGCGATCAGGATGATCGGCGCCGCCACGAACAGGACGATCCACGTCACGTACGGGATGAGGTAGAAGTTGCGCGTCCTAGCCATGATGGCCATCCCCGTAGGCTTCGAGCCGTCGGTCGAATTCTTCTTCGGTCTCGCCGAACCGCATGACGTGGATCGCTTCCGGGCCGAAGGTCAGGCCGATCTGCTCGCCCACCTCCGCCTTGCGCGTCGAGTGGACCAGCCACGAGTTGCCGGATTCGTCGCGTCCCTTGATCTCGTAATGGACGCCCCGGAACAGCTGCGATTCGACGCGGATGCGCAGCTTGCCGTTCTCCGGTTCGGTGATTTCGAGGTCTTCCGGACGGATGACGATCTCGACCGGCTCGCCTTCGCGGAAGCCGCCGTCGACGCACTCGAACGGCTTGCCCGCGAACTCGACCAGGTAGTCGCGGACCATCCGGCCCGGAATGATGTTCGATTCGCCGATGAAATCCGCCACGAAGCGGTTGATCGGCTCGTCATAGATGTCGTTGGGCGTGCCGGATTGCTGGATTCTCCCCTGGTTGAGGACGAAGATCTCGTCGGACATCGCGAGCGCCTCTTCCTGGTCGTGCGTGACGAAGACGAACGTGATGCCGAGCCGACGCTGCAGCTCGCGCAATTCGTACTGCATCTCCGTGCGCAGCTTCAGATCGAGCGCCGACAAAGGCTCGTCCAGCAGGAGCACCTCCGGCTCGTTCACGATCGCCCGGGCGATCGCGACCCGCTGCTTCTGACCGCCGGACATGCCGGCGACGTCGCGGTTCTCGTAGCCTTCGAGGTTCACGAAGCGCAGCGCTTCCTTCACCTTGGCGTCGATGGTCGCGCGGTCCAGCTTCTTGATCCGCAGGCCGAACGCGACGTTCTCGTACACGTTCAGATGGGGGAACAACGCGTAATCCTGGAAGACGGTGTTGACCTGGCGCTTGTTCGCCGGAACCCGGTTCACCAGCTTCCCGTTGATGTAAATGTTTCCCTCAGTCGGCTCCATGAAACCCGCGATGAGCCGCAGAATGGTCGTTTTGCCGCAGCCCGAGGGACCGAGCAGCGTGTAGAATTTGCCCCGCTCGATGTCGAAGCTGACCTGGTCCAGGACGGTGACGCCGTCCTCATAACGCTTGGTTACGCGGTCGAACCGTATGATCACGTCATCCGCCAACTTGCTTGCGCCCTCCCTTTCGTCCCGCCGAATTCGCGAAGCCGAGACCGGCCCGATGTCCGACTCTGCCGATTGGTGAATTACGATGTTATATTATCATGGATTTCGTCGAGTGGGGATATTAAAAAATTAAGCATTCGCGGGCCGTGTGGAGCGCAGGAAAAAGCTGACGCGATTGCCTGCCCGTGCTATGATGTAAGCGGTAACACCAAAGCGGCCGGAATTGTAAGGAAAAGAGGAGGGTGACGCGTGGGAAGCCGATGGATCAACTCGCCCGCCGCGTATGCGCTCGGGATGTTCGCGATGATGATTCCGACGCAGGCGTTCAGCTCGTTCTATTTCTACTTCTACGTGGATAAGCTGGGGCTCGTCGTCGGGCTGGCCACGATCGCGCGCACGATTTTTCTCGTGTGGGACGCGGTGAACCAGCCGATGGCCGGCTGGCTGTCCGACCGGACGAATACGCGGTTCGGACGGCGACGGCCGTGGCTGCTCGGCGCCGTGCCCGCGTACATGCTGACGTTCGTGATGGTGTTCGCCGTTCCGCCGGGGTTGGGCGAAGCCGGCCTGTTCGTCTGGTTCCTCGCCGCGCTCATCCTGATTGAAGCGGTCGCGACGATCATCTGGGTGAATTACGGGGCGCTCTTCCCGGAGCTGTTCCGGGGCGGACCGCAGCGCGCCCGGGCGTCGGCCGTGCAGCAGGGCTTCCAGATCGCCGCCATTCTGATCGCCACGGCCGGATCGCCGCTGCTCTATACCTCCCTCGGTTACGGCAACATGGCGCTGATTTACGCGCTGGTGTTCGGCGTCCTGATGCTCGTCTGCATCGCGGGCATCCGCGAGAGCGAGGAAGCGCGGCGGGGGTCGCGGCTCAGTTTGCGGGAATCGTTCCGCACGACGCTGCGCAACGTCCCGTTCTGGCTGCACAATATCGCCAACTCCTTCGCGCAGACCGTGAACGGGCTGATCGGCCTGATTGTCCCCTTCTACGCCAAGTATGTGCTGCAAATTCCGGAGGCGCAGGTCTCCATCCTGCTCGCCTCGATCTTCGTGTCGGTCATTCCCCTCGTCTTCGTCTGGTACCGGATCGCGCGCAACATGGATCCGGTGAAAGTCTGGCGGCTGTCACTCGCCGCCTACGCGGCGAGCGTGCTGCCGCTCAGCCTCGCCCACGACCTCGCGACCGGCATCGCGGCGGGCGTGCTCGTCGGCTTCGGGCTGTCCGGCTTCCTCGTCACGCCGCCGGTCGTCGGCAGCCGGATCATCGACCTCGACTTCGAGGCGACCGGGCAGCGGCGCGAAGGCGTCTACACGGCGGTCTCCGGCTTCATCACGCGGGCGAGCGGCCTCATCTCCGCGGTGGCATTCTGGATCGTGGGCATCGTGTTCGGCTACGAGAGCGGGGACAATCCGGGACCCGATCCCGAAACGGCGTTCGTGTGGCTGAGCAGCTATATCCCGTTCATCCTGCTGCTCGTCGCTTTCGCGATTTCGCTGTTCGTGCGGCTGGACAAGGGAAAGGAGGAGGGGCGTGAAGCCTAAACTGCTGGTCATCAACTGCGACGATTTCGGCCAGAGCCCGGCCATGAACGCGGCGATCATGCACCTGCTCGAGGAAGGGCTCGTCTCGTCGGCGACGATCATGGCGCCGGCGCCGGCCTTCCGGGAAGCGGCCGAGTGGTGCCGGAAGCGTGAGCAGCCGAACATCGGGCTGCACCTGACGCTCACCAGCGAGTTCGACGCGCTTCGCTTTCCGAGCCTGACGGGCGCGGGTTCGCTGCATGACGAGACCGGCAATCTGTACCGGACGGTGGAGGAATTCGAGCGGGGCGCGAAAACCGCGGACGTGATGCGCGAGCTGACCGCGCAGTACGAGGCGGTCCGGGCGAGCGGCGTGCGAATCACCCATGCCGACAACCACATGGGCAGCCTGTACGGGATGGCGACCGGGCGCAGCCACATTCCGCATGTGCTCCGCTGGTGCGCGAGGCGCGGCCTGCCGTTCCGGCTGTTCCGCAAGGTCGATCCTACCGACCCGCTGCTCGGCCCGATGCCGGGCGTGGAGCGCTCGGCCGCGAAGGCGTCGGCGCTGGCGGGCGTGCTCGGCGTCGCGCTGCCCGACTATCTGCTCTCGCATCCGTTCGGGAAGCTGGAGGGGGAAACCTACGATTCGTTCAAACGGATGCTGATCGACAAACTGTACCGTCTGCCCGACGGGATCTGCGAGACGTACATCCACCCCGGCGTCGACGACCCGTGGATGCGGGAGCGCATTCCGCATTGGGAGAAAAGGGTGTGGGAGTTCCGGCTGATGATGGACGATGATTTCCGGTACGCGATCCGCGACGCGGGCGTGAAGCTGGTCGATTACCGCCACATCCGGCGGCATGGCCGGGAATCCCGGCTGCGCGCCGGCGCGCGGCTCGTGGCGGCGGCGCTCGGCCGGTGAAACGTGTGCCGCATGTCCCGCTCACTCGTCGGGTGATCCGGGCAAGCGGCGGGTGTGGTCGCGTCCGGACCCGGTTGGCGGGCAAAGCGCAGCCGCATGTCCGGCCCATCCCCGTGCGGGCCGGCATGCGGCTGCCGCTGTTTGCGCCGGATGCGGGCGGTTCCGCTTTCGGCTAGCCTTCCGGCTGTTCGCCGGGATCGCGCATCAGGAGGCCGACCGGGCAATGGTCGCTGCCCATGACATGGCTCTCGATCAGCGCGTCCTCCAGAAGCGGCGCGAGCCGGCGGGAGACGAGGAAGTAGTCGATCCGCCAGCCGATGTTCCGCTCGCGCACCTTCGGCATGAACGACCACCAGGTGTACGCGTCCGTCCGGTCCGGGTAGAAGTGGCGGAACGTATCGATGAATCCGGATTCGAGCAGCAGGGTCATCGCCTCGCGCTCCTCGTCGGTGAAGCCGGCGTTCCCGCGATTGGATTTGGCATTCTTGAGATCGATTTCCTTGTGCGCGACGTTCAGGTCGCCGCAGACGACGACCGGCTTCCGCTCGTCCAGCTCCTTCAGATACGCGCGGAATTCGGCTTCCCACGCGATCCGGTGGCCGAGCCTCGACAGGTCGCGCCGCGCGTTCGGCGTGTAGACGTTGACGAGGAAGAACGCGGGGAACTCGAGCGTCAGGACGCGCCCTTCCGGATCTTCCCCGCCGGCGAGACCCTTCCGCACCGAGACCGGCTCGAGGCGCGTGAACACGGCGGTGCCGGAGTAGCCTTTCTTCTCGGCGCAGTTCCAGTACTGCCGGTAGCCTTCCGGCAAATCCGGCTCGAGCTGGCCTTCCTGCAGTTTCGTCTCCTGCACGCAGAAGATGTCGGCCTCCGCGCTCCGGAAATAGTCGAGGAATCCTTTTCCGACGCAGGAGCGCAGGCCGTTGACATTCCATGAAATGAACTTCAACAATGGCTTCACCTCAACATGCAGGCCGCCCGGAAGCGGGCCCGGATCGTTTACAGGGTCGAGCGGGAGCCGGCGTCTTTCGACGACGGATCGGCCAGATACCGGCGCAGCACATCGCACAGGAGAAGCACCGCTTCGCGGAGCGCGCGCTCGTCCATGAACGAATAGCTGAGCCGGAAGCGGTGGAGTTCGGGCTCATTGGCGTAGCACGCGATGCCGGGCAGGATCGCGACCCCTTCGCGCTGCGCAAGGAGGTACAGATCGGTCGCCCTGGCCCATTCCGGCATCGTCACCCACAGGTTGAACCCGCCCTCCGGCTCCGTCCAGGTCACCCCCCGCGGCGCGTGCCGCTTCAGCAGTTCCAGCACGAGATCGCGGCGGGATTTCAGCGCCGCCCTCAGCCGCTTCAGATGCCGCTGGAACAAGCCGGACCGCAGGACGGGCAGGATCGCCCGCTGGTTGAGCATCGGGCTTCCGAGGTCCGCGATCGTCTTGGCGGCGATCAGCCGGCTCAGAAGGGTGCCGGAAGCCGCCAGCGCGGAGACGCGGCAGCCGGGCGACAAAATCTTGCTGAAGCCTTTGGCCAGGATGACGTGTCCGAACCGGTCCATCGCTTTGATCGCGCGGGGCGGCTCCGTCCGGAACCAGATATCGCTGAACGCGTCGTCCTCCAGAATGATCGCGCTGTAGCTCTGGGCCAGTTCCAGCAGCCGGGCCCGGCGGGAGGCGCTCATCACCGTGCCGGTCGGATTGTGGAAGGTCGGGACCGTGTAAATGAGCTTCGGCGGATGGACATCGCAGAACCGGCTCAGGATGTCGATCCGCATCCCCTCGTGATCGACGGGAACCGTGACGATGCGCGCGCCCCGCGCGGCGAACACGTCGATGGCGCCGGAATAGGTGGGCCCCTCCATGTACACCGTGTCCCCCGGCCCTACGAACGTGCGGGCGACCAGGTCGATCGCCTGCTGCGACCCGCTCGCGATCAGCACATCCTCCGCATCGGCGGCGATTCCGCAGGTCCGGAAGTAATCGGCCAAGGCCCGCCGCAGCTCCGGATCGCCCTGGGACGGGCCGTAGTTCGCGATAATCGCCGGGTTCTCCGTCACGAGCTGGTGGATGTTCCGGCAGATTTCCCGGTTGGGCAGCAAATCGGGGTCCACCTGCGCCATATGAAGCCGATACCGGAAATCCGAGGAAAACCCCTGGAAATGCCGCCACGTGTGCGCCCGGGGCAAATAGTCAATCGTGGACAATTGCCATGTCGCGGACCATTCCGGCATCCCGGCCTCTTCCGGCTCCGGGCCGACGAAGCAGCCTTTGCCCTGCGCGCAGTGGATGAGCTCCATCCGCTCCAGCTCGGCGTATGCCTTGCTGACGGTCACCTGGCTGACCTTCAGCGTCCGGGCGAGTTCGCGCACGGAAGGCAGCCGGGTCCCCGCCGTCAGCAAGCCGGACCGGATGCGGTCGGACAACGTTTGGGCGATTTGCTTCGACAGCGGCGTGCCGGCATGGCGGTTCAATTCGATGTGCATGGGACAGTCGCCTCCAACTGTTACAACCGTTCCTTTACTGTTATACGGTGTTATGGATAAATTGATCGTAAGTTCACAATATCAGTATAACGGTAAAGAAACGGGAGGTAAATGCCATGAGGAAATTCCGGGGAACGCTTGCGCTGCTCCTGCTGGCCGTCGTCATCCTGTCGGCCTTCGTGGTCTGGAATGGAGTCCGCGGAGCCGCGGAGGGAAGCGGGTCGAATCCCGAATCCGGACCGGAGATCATCCGGAAGCTGGACCGCTGGGCGCCGCTGGCTCCTTGAGCAAACCGGGCGGGGAAGCAGCCCGCCCGGCGCCGGTGTCCGGTTCTGCCCGGCCGTTACACGCGCGCGCGGTCGGCCGGCAGACCGGGCACGTCCACCTTCACGCGGAACAGGCCGCCCGCCAGCGGCTGCTTCTCCGCGTTCTGTTCGCCTGCGCCCCCCGCCGTCGTAATGTACAGCTCGTCGAAGCGCTCGCCGCCGAACGCGCAGGATGTCACGTTTTCGACCGGGATCTCTACCCACGCCAGCTTCCGGCCCGTCACGGGATCCCATCGCCCGGCCTGCCAGCCGCCCCAATGGCCGATCCAGAGCTTGCCTTCCGCGTCGATGCACATGCCGTCCGGGCCGCCCGGCTCGTCGGCCGGGTATTCGATCGCGACCCTCCGGTTCGCGATCGCGCCGGTCTCCGGATCGAAGTCGAACGCCCAGACGATCCGCTCGGCCGAATCGATGTAGTACATCGTCCTCCGGTCCGCCGTCCAGGCCAGCCCGTTCGAGCAGACGACCTCCGTCAGTCTCCGCGTCAGCCTGCCGCCCGCCTCCAGCACGTAGAGCGAGGCGTTCCGCGTCCATTTCGCGCTCATCGTGCCGACCCAGAACCGGCCGGTCGGATCGCATTTGCCGTCGTTCACCCGGTTGCCGGCGTCCGGCTCGTCCGTATGGACGATGAGCCGCGTCTCTTCCGTATCCGGATCGAACCGGTAGAAGCCGTCCGCGAGGCCCAGAATCCACGAGCCGTCCTCGGCCGGCACCGCGCAGCCGATCTTCCGCTCAAATGCGTGGACGGCGACACGGCCGTCCCGCGGCCGGTAACGCTGCAGCCTGCATCCTTCGATATCGACCCAGAACAGTTCGCCGATGCGTTCGTCCCACACCGGGCCTTCGCCGAGCCGGTTCCCGGCCCGGACGACGCATTCCGCCTGATACGTCAGCATCCGCGCTCAACTCCATTTTCCGCTTCATGGTTCTTTACCCACAATAGCAGAACGGGACGGAAAACGCCATCATCTTGTTCCCGGAAGCCGTCTCCGGACGCGGGCGGGACATTTGACGGTATCCAAACCGCGGCCGGATGGGGTAAAATGAAATGGCCACCGTATGGGCAATCGCGGCCATTACACAACAGACGGGAATCGGGTGCAGATGAGGATCGGATTTTTTGACTCGGGGCTGGGCGGACTGACCGTGCTTGCCGAAGCGCTTCGCCGGCTCCCGGCGAAAGATTACCTGTACATGGCGGACACGCTGCACGTGCCGTACGGCACGAAGACGAAGGACGAAGTCAGGCGCTTCGTGCTGGAAGCCGTCGAGACGATGGTCGGTCAGGGCATCGACGCGCTGGTCGTCGCCTGCAACACGGCCACGAGCATCGCGATCAACGAGCTGCGGGAGATCTACAGCATGCCGATCGTCGGCATGGAGCCGGCCGTCAAGCCCG
>Ga0310825_100680_pt1 | contig 23047 bp, 20 predicted proteins | sample WT_ome_9_FD_202243 | JGI IMG/M metagenome (GOLD analysis project Ga0310825, IMG submission 202243) | Sorghum-adapted microbial communities enriched on wild type (WT) sorghum from Joint BioEnergy Institute, Emeryville, California, United... ... | reverse complement strand
AACGGATTGCTCAGATGGTGTTCCAGATCGTTCCCGAGGTGAACCTCGTGCAGGTAGACAAGCTGTCGGAGACGGTTCGCGGCGCCGGCGGGTTTGGTCATACGGGCACGAAGTAAGGGACTGAGGCACGTTTAACCTGAGTAGCATGTTTATGTTCAGGTGTTGAAGAATAAGGGTAAAAAAGGTTCTTATTTTCGGTTAGGAGAGGGATATGGCCGGGAATAGCGGACTTTTTTACCCTTATTTTCATTTATCGCATTCAAAAGTGGCGGTTATGGTGGGTTCCGCTCCAAATAAGGCCTAAAATGTCCTCTATTTTTTGCGCTTAGAAGAATTTCGCTGAAATAAGGCCCGAAAAGTCCCTTATTTTGCTGCAGTAATGATCTCCATTAACTTTTCCATTTGGGCATCTCTTCCGCCGATAATGTCTTGGCGTGTTGTTGGAACATAGATATCCGGTTCTAAGGAGGTTTCGTGGGTCAAGCGTTGATCCGGTCGAGAAAAATGTTTATAAGATACGGTAAATTGAAATCCGGAGTGAGGCATCTTAAACACGAATATATCTCCATAACAAGATGGCTGATTGCCCGTTGGTTCTCCGATCAAAGTGGCCAGCCCATTATCTTTGAAGGTGACGGCAAAGACATTTGCGGCGCTGAACGTTTTGGGGGAGATCAATAGATACAAGTGACCGTTAAACGGGTTAACGGATGAGCTAGCATGGGCCTTCCCATGATTTTTAACCAATGTTCATTTTCAGTTGGCACTACCTTGGACAGCTCGTCTAATAACTGTGGAGGGGTTAGCCCGCCTAACTCAAGTAAAAGGTCGCCCCGTTGTAACAACGGCGTTGATCGAATTACCACCGGGCCTTCCGCAGTCCAGTATAACGGCAGCTCCAAATAGGAAAGGGAAGGGGAATAAGGGTTGATGCTCGTGTGGGCGTCATGCAGTTGCCCGATCATTTCTACAGCGGAGATATAAAAACGGCTTATGGGCAGCGGACCTGCTTGAATCATCCGGTAAGTATCCCGTATTTTTTTTCGTTGCTCTCTCTGCCATCCGTCGATCAGTGACGGGTGAACCTGTTCCAGCGTGCTTATAAGGTAATCGAAATCCGCTTTCATCGTATCGGGCGTCAAGAGAGCACTTTCTGCGGGATCCGCTTCGCCCAGCCTTTGTATAGGCGAGGTGAATGGTTCGACCTCTGACGCTTGCCGCTCCGGTGAGGAAATAACAACAGATCCTGCAAACGCCAATATCAAAAGAATCATCAAAAAAATTGCATAAATCACAGCCCGTTTTCCTGGCTTTCTCAACTCACTCCACCACCTGTAATAATATGGAATACATCCTACAAAATTGCTGTGAAGGCTTGCTATGACGATATACACATCGTCAGCTTCGCAACGCATTCTAGACTTTCACCACTTCGTAGGCCGCGGCATAAGATGGTCTATACTGTGTTGCTTGGAAGGAGTGCCGTCTAAGAATGCTGACCGGAATCACAATTGTATTCCTCGGTGGGGATGCCCGGCAGGTGGAGGTCATCAACAAATGTGTCGAGCTGGATGCTACAGTACGGGTTGTTGGATTCGACCGATGGGAAACACCCCTTAAAGGAGTCTCGCAGGAGACGTTAAGCCCCGGCTTGCTGGCCGGCGCGGACGTAATCATCCTTCCGGTAATCGGTTGCGATGATCACGGTGTCGTCCCGGCGCCGTTCTCTGCAGAACAACTGGTCATTAAACGGGAATGGTTTGCCTCCGTCCGAACAAGCACGCTGGTCTATACCGGTATTGCCAAGAGCTTCCTAAAGCAAATGGGCGAGGAGCACGGCTTCCGGATCATCGAGGTGCTCGAACGTGATGACGTCGCCATTTATAACTCGATTCCAACGGCGGAAGGCGCAGTAATGATGGCGATTCAGAACACGGAAATCACGATTCACGGTTCGAACTGTATCGTACTTGGGATCGGGAGGACAGGGTTTACGCTGGCAAGAACGCTGCAAGGTTTGGGAGCGAATGTGAGGGTAGGGGTACGTCGTGAAGCTGATGTGGCCAGGGCGGTGCAAATGGGCTGGAAGCCTTTTGTGACAAGGGATTTGGCCGCCAACACAGGGGATGTTGACTTGATTTTTAACACAATTCCGACTATGATAGTCACAGCGCAAATCATCTCGAAACTGCCCCGTACGGCGGTGATTATCGACCTGGCTTCGGCGCCCGGTGGAACGGATTTCCGTTTCGCTGAGAAGCGCGGAGTGAAGGCGATTTTAGCCCCTGGCCTCCCCGGAATCGTCGCTCCCAAATCGGCTGGAATTATTATGGCGAACACGATTTGTCAGTCGATTATGGATGAGTATCAATCACGGGGGGATGAACAGTGAATTGGCAGGGTAAAACGGTAGGTTACGCCATTACGGGCTCGCATTGTACGTTTGCTGAGGTAATGCCACAGATCCAACGATTTATTGACGGAGGGGCGAAGGTTGTGCCGATCATATCCCAGTCGGTACTGACGACCGACACCCGTTTCGGTAAATCGGAGGATTGGCGCAAACAGTTGAAAGATATTACCGGGAATGATATTATTTCTTCAATTGTCGAAGCCGAACCGCTGGGTCCAAGCAAGCTGCTGGACGTGTTGGTTATCGCTCCTTGCACGGGAACGACGACGAGCAAACTGGCGAATGCGATAACGGATAGTCCCGTATTGATGGCCGCTAAAGCCCAGCTGAGAAACGGGCGACCGCTTGTCATCGCGGTGTCGACGAATGACGGTTTAGGTTTTAATTTGGCAAATATCGCGAAATTAATTGTGGCCAAGAACGTATATTTCGTTCCGTTTGGTCAAGACAATCCGACCGGCAAACCGAATTCGCTCGTAGCAAATATGGAACTGATTCCTGAAACATGCTATGCCGCGCTTGAAGGCAAACAGCTGCAACCGTTAATTATCGAACGTTTTCATGGATAACGTTGCGCAGCCGGCATACCATGTATGAAGCACCGTTCGGGTTGTTTCACGCCGTGATCTTTACAGGACGGACTCAATATAGGTGGGAAGTATCGGAACAAATTGCTCAAAGGCGCAGCATGGAATGCCGTATACCATCGCGGAGATCATTGCAGCGAAGGGGTATGTTTTCGAAGCTCTGGGTTCGTTAATCTTGCTATTACTAACGGAATGAAGTCATCGCTTTACTCCGCACTTATTAACTGGAGGAATATCCATGCGCATTTTGGTGCAAAAATTCGGTGGCACGTCTCTTTCGACGAAAGAAGCGAGAGAGCATGTCATCTCACACGTACGCCGGGAACTGGATAACGGTTTCCGGCTCGTCGTGGTGGTTTCGGCTATGGGCCGAAAAGGGGATCCTTACGCAACGGACACCTTGCTTGATTTGGTGTCTGAAGGGGATTGCTATTTACCCCCTCGCGAACAAGATTTACTGATGGCTTGCGGCGAAATTATTTCTGCAGCTAAGCTGTGCAGCTTGCTAGCTGAGCAGCACATCTCTTCGGTCGTCTTGACTGGAGCTCAAGCTGGATTCCGAACGGACAGCCAGTTTGGCAATGCGAGAATTCTGGATATCGTTCCGACACGGGTGCTGGAAGAACTGCAGCAGAAGGATGTCGTGATTGTGACAGGGTTTCAAGGTCAAAATCAAGACGGCGACTTCACAACGCTGGGGCGTGGAGGTAGCGATACCTCGGCTACGGCGTTAGGGGCTGCGTTACACGCCGAAATGGTTGATATTTATACCGATGTGAACGGGATCTTAACTGCGGATCCCCGGATTGTCGAGGATGCGAAGCCGCTGGAATACGTCAGCTACGCAGAAATCTGCAACATGGCGCATCAAGGGGCTAAAGTTATTCATCCCCGCGCTGTAGAAATTGCGATGCAAGCAGGAATTCCGGTACGGGTTCGCTCGACTTTTTCGCAAGGGGAAGGAACATTGGTTGCTAACCCCGAAGGTTTTAAGGACGTACAACTGGGGATTGTGGATCGTTACGTGACTGGGATTGCCTATGTGGCGAACGTGACGCAAATCCGGGTGGAATCCGTTGGCAACGGCCCGCATCATCTACAGCTGCAAGTTTTTAAATCCATGGCAGAGAACGACATTAGTGTTGATTTTATTAATGTGACCCCAACCGGTGTCGTTTATACGGTCTTTGATAAAGATTCGGCGAAGGCAGAAGCGGTGTTGAGATCGCTGGACCTTTCACCGCAAATATGCACGGGATGCGCCAAGGTGTCCGTCATCGGCGGCGGCATTAACGGCGTTCCTGGAATTATGGCCAAGATCGTTGAGGCTCTGACCGAGCAGGGCATTCAGATTTTGCAATCGGCTGATTCGAATACTACGATTTGGGTTTTGGTGCGGAAGGACGATATGGTGCAGGCGCTGCGAGCGTTGCATGCGAAGTTCGAACTGGGCCGCTAACCAAGCATGTGAATTCATCGCTTAAGGAAATTGAAGGCATACTGAGAAGACGGCAATAAATAAGCGAAGCGGGAGACGGGAGGAGGATATGGCGTGATTGATTTCGGAAGAATGATTACAGCCATGGTAACGCCTTTTAATGATCAAGGAAAAATTGACTGGGACCAAACCGCAAGCCTGATCGACTATTTGGTGGAGGAGCAGCAATCTGACAGTTTGGTCGTAAGCGGAACGACGGGGGAGTCCCCTACACTAACGGATGAAGAAAAGCTTGAGCTGTTTGCCTTCGCGGTAAAACATGCAGCCGGACGCTGCAAAATTATTGCTGGCACAGGAAGCAATGATACTGCTCATTCCGTTCATTTGACGCGTGAAGCTGAAAAATGCGGAGTAGACGGGATTTTGCTGGTCGCTCCGTATTATAATAAGCCGAATCAGGAAGGCCTTTTCCGCCATTTCGAAGCGATTGCGGCTGTAACCAGCCTGCCGGTTATCGTGTACAACGTGCCTAGCCGTACAGTTGTCAGCTTGAGCGTGGAAACGACGCTGCGGCTGGCGCAAATCCCAAATATCGTGGGGACCAAGGAATGCGCGCCTCTGGATCAGGTTGCTATGATCGTTGCCCAGGCGCCGGAGCATTTTAAGGTTTATTCGGGTGATGATGCCTCGGCACTTCCAGCGATGGCGGTCGGAGCTTACGGTGTCATTAGCGTGGCCAGCCATGTCGCAGGCCGCTCCATCAAAGAAATGGTTGCACAATTCTTTAATGGGAACGTAGAGCGGGCAAGCCAGTTGCATCGCGAGCTTCTGCCGTTATTTAAGGTGTTGTTTGAATGCCCGAATCCAGTAGCCGTGAAGTATGCATTAAATGAAACCGGCCATCCAGTAGGAACGGTTCGTTTGCCGCTGGTGCCGCCAAGTGAACAAGAAGCGCAGCGGATTCGCAGCTTCCTCAAATAGCGGCTGTCTATCTTTGAATAACCAGATATGTGCTGTATTCCCAGAAACCGATGCCTGATTTGCAGGCATCGGTTTTTTTGTCGTGGCACAAGGTAAGGTTAGACGTAGGGAAAAGCGCTGACTTGTTTTTTGCCAATTTAATCATGTATAATGAGTTCAAGTGACTGGGTGCGGTGAATTATGAATTAAATGGCTTGTTCAAGAAGTTGGCTTCTGCCAGTGTAAGCGAGTACGGAGACGTTTTACCAGACCGCTTGGTATGGATGAAGCTGTGGATTTTACTAGAACTTGATTGAACAACCATTTGATATGACTTTGAGAAACGGCGAGTTCGTCTTGATCAAGGCGATTGTTTATTCCTGCAATTTACAGGCTTTGGAATTTAGATGTAGCGTTTGGAGCTATTTCCATAGGAATTTTCGATACGACGTCCATAATAATAGGAGGGTTAGATTCACTTGTCTAAAAAAATAAATAATGAGAAATTGACGATTTTCGCATTGGGCGGCGTCGCAGAGATTGGGAAGAACATGTATGTCGTTCAATATGCCAATGACATTGTTGTCATCGACTCCGGACTTAAGTTTCCGGAAGAGGACATGCTCGGCATCGACATCGTCATTCCCGATATCACTTACTTGACGGAGAACCGCGATAAAGTAAGAGGCATCGTATTGACGCACGGCCATGAAGACCATATCGGCGGTTTGCCTTACGTGCTGAAGAACTTGAACGTTCCGGTTTACGGGACGAAATTAACTTTAGGTCTGGTTGAGAACAAACTGAAGGAAGCGGGACTGCTCGGCGAAACGAAACGCGTATTGATCAATGCCGATTCCGTGATTGAGCTTGGAACAACGATGAAAGCTTCATTCTTCCGGACGAATCATAGTATTCCGGATTCGGTGGGTGTATGCATCGAAACTCCGGAAGGGAATATCGTTCATACCGGTGACTTCAAATTTGATCATACCCCAGTCAATGATCAATATGCGGATTTGCACCGAATGGGCGAAATCGGGAAGAATGGCGTGCTAGCGCTGTTATCCGACAGTACTAATGCGGAGAGACCGGGCTTTACGCCATCGGAGAAGAATGTTGGCATCGTACTTAGCGATATTTTCCATAAAGCGAAGCAACGCGTAGTTGTAGCAACCTTCGCTTCCAATGTTCATCGGATTCAGCAAGTCATCGATGCGGCACACGCAACGAACCGGAAGCTGACCATCATTGGCCGCAGTATGGTGAACGTGGTGACAATCGCGGAAGAGTTAGGGTATCTGAACGTACCGGACGGAATCATCATTGAGCCGGAAGAAGTTAACAAGATGGCTGCAGATCGGGTTGTCATTTTGTGCACTGGTAGCCAAGGTGAACCGATGTCCGCCTTGACGCGGATGGCTCGCTCGACGCATCGCAAGGTTGATATTCTTCCAGGCGACACGGTTATCATCGCGGCAACACCGGTACCGGGTAATGAGAAGTACGTAGGCCGGACGATTGATGAATTGTTCCGCCTCGGAGCAGAAGTCATTTACAGCGGATCGAATTCCGGTGTTCACGTTTCGGGTCACGGCAGCCAGGAAGAGCTGAAGCTCATGCTGAACCTGATGCGGCCGAAATATTTTATTCCGATCCACGGGGAATATCGTATGCTGCGGAAGCATGCTTTGCTTGGGGAGTCGGTTGGTATTGATCCAGACAATATCTTCCTGATTGATATCGGGGATACGATTGAGATTCAGAACGGTGTAGCTCGCAAAGCTGGGAAAGTTCCAGCTGGTAATGTGCTCATCGACGGTCTTGGCGTAGGCGATGTCGGCAATATCGTATTGCGCGACCGCAAACTGTTATCCCAAGATGGGATCCTGGTTGTGGTTGTCACGCTGAGCAAGCAAGACGGAACGATCGTATCCGGACCGGATATTATCTCCCGCGGCTTCGTTTATGTACGTGAATCGGAAGGCTTGCTGGAAGAAGCGAACCGTATTGTCTCCAGTACACTGGAGAAGCTGATGAGCGAGAACGTAAACGAATGGGCTTCGTTGAAAACCAACGTGAAGGATGCCCTTGGCCGATTCTTGTATGAGCAAACGCGCCGTAGACCGATGATTTTGCCGATCATCATGGAAGTATAATGATGAATTAACCAACTTAAGCACACAGTCGCCCCTTTCCTGCCGGTTATTATGGACGGTTTCCGCAGGAAAGGGGCTTTTTGTCGTTTTCATGCGATATGGCGTGAGGTTCCTGATTTGAGGTCTCTCTTGCATAGATTGAAGAAGGTTGTCGGCATACTAAGGGCTGCATAGAGCAACGAGACTTCGTCGGATTGCCGACACCGAAAGGAAGGCTTAATCATGGATAAGAACCTAAGCAAATCAAGCGTTCGCAGTGAATCTGAACTTCCGCCAACGACCGAACCGGAGAAAAAAGAAGCCACAGTTCCAGAAATGATTCAGCAGCTCGGGCAAACGGCGGTGCCTACTCCCGGTGAATCGAATGTGTATTGCTTAACGATCATTGGTCAGATCGAAGGGCATTTAGTGCTTCCGCCGCAAAATAAGACAACGAAATATGAACACGTTATTCCTCAATTAGTGGCAGCGGAACAGAATCCGCGGATTGAAGGACTGTTAATTATATTAAATACCGTAGGCGGCGATGTGGAGGCGGGGCTTGCCATTGCAGAGATGATATCTTCCCTGTCCAAGCCTACCGTCACGGTTGTTATCGGCGGGGGACATAGCATCGGTGTTCCGATTGCTGTGGCCTCCGATTATTCCTTGATCGCCGAAAGCGCCACGATGACCATCCATCCGATTCGCATGACCGGGCTAGTGATCGGAGTTCCTCAGACTTTTGAGTATATTGAGAAGATGCAAGAAAGGGTCGTGCGTTTTGTAACAACCCATTCGAAGATATCCGAGGAGAAGTTCAAGGAGCTGATGTTTAAGACGGGGGAATTAAACCGGGATATCGGTACAGCAGTTGGCGGCAGCGATGCAGTGAAGTACGGGCTAATTGATGCCATCGGCGGGATTGGGGATGGATTAGCCAAGCTGAATTCGATGATTGAATCGAAGCGACAAGCGAAGCAAGCAGGAGGGATAACCCAATGACGCATTATACGATCTTGCCGGAGGAGGCTTATTGGGAGAATGCCGAAAACCAGGCGGCGTACGGTGAAATCGAACTGAACGGCGTGCTGATGCAGGTGCGGATGGAGGAGGGCAATCGGGCGACCATCGTACGGCTGCTGCGCTGCCGACTGGAGGATTATTTGAACCCCGATCTGGCGCCCGGGCGGCAAATTACATTTTACCCCACGTTATTAAAGTGAGAATCTATGCCGGCGACGGCATCTTTTCTAGGCCCCCCTCGGTGAATATGGTATAATATTCATCTAGGGGGTGTTTTCGTTTTGCCACGGAAACGGAAGAAGAGGAAAGCTGCGATCGGCAGCATACTGAAATACGAAATATACGGAATCATCCTAATCACTTTATCGATTATCGCTTTGAGCGGGGAGGCTGCCGTAGGAAGGACGCTATCGAAAATGGCTGCGTTGATCCTCGGCAAATTTTATTTTGTGATCCCCTTAATTGGCATTTACATAGGACTAGCTGTCATGATCAACCGGAAATGGCCGAATCGCTGGAACGCTCGCCGCAGCGGTGTGCTGCTGGCAGTGTTAGCGCTGACGCTGATGAGCACCATTTCGGCCATGCAGCATAAGCTGGCGCCAGCCGTGCCTTTATCTACAGGTAATGTGCTGGGCCAGATTCACCGCGATCTGCAAACAGCGTTGTTCCAGCCTGCGGTGAGCGATGCCGGCATCAGCCTGCTGGGCCTGGATATTAGCGGCGGCTATGTTGGTGCACTTGAATTTGCTTTGCTTTATTCTTTGTTTGGCATGGCCGGTGCGAAGCTGATTATGATCGTACTGTTGGCGATTAGCTTCATGCTGGTGACCGGATTATCGTATGTGGATTTATTCCGAATGCTGAATTCCCGATTGGCCGTGCTGGCCGAAAACTTCGGAAAAAAAATGCGCATGCTTCGTCCGATCCCCGTGCGGAACAAAGGTAAACGAGCGGTGAAGAAGACAGAGCCTGTGGTTACCAATTATGATGATTCGGAGGATGAAGAATCTTCTCTCGATGAAGAAGCGGTGCCAACTGCAAGCGGTAAGAAGCCGGTATTTTTCCAGCTGCTGAACTTCAAGGGAAGATCTGATGAACCAGTGGAAGCAGCGCCCATCGAAGATGAGAAGCCTGCGGTCGCGGAGTCTGCTGAGCAATCGGTGGATGCAGGAATCAACTGGAATGAAGTCAACTATATCGGCAGGGATGAGGACGAGTCTAGGAAGTCAGACGGATTCGCTGGCAGTGACACAGGGCCGATTATCCGTGATTTCTTCGACCACATTCAGCAGGAAAGCTTCCATCAAGATGAGGAACCCGATGAGGACGAGCCTGGGCTGCATAGCGCTCTCTCTCCTAGCGTCCCATTCGAGGAAACAGCACAGGATGTACTTGATCCAGTAGGAGGGGATATCTCCGGGGATAATGATAAATCCGGGCTTGGGAATCCTGCAGCCGATATGCTTGAGGGGGCTGGTGAGGCTGAGGGCGACGGACAAGCTGCGGCACCGCCGCCTGCGCCTAAGCCCGCTCCGAAGCCGTACAAGCTGCCTTCGTTCCGGCTTCTGTCGAAACCGGCTGGGGCAGGGAAGTCCGGTGATCAAGCGGATTATATGCAAACCGCGCGGAAGCTGGAAGCTACGCTCGAAAGCTTTGGCGTGCGGGCCCGGGTGTTGGAGGTCGTACGCGGACCTGCGGTAACCCGTTACGAAATTCAGCCGGATATCGGTGTGAAGGTCAGCCGAATTGTTAACTTAACGGACGATATCGCCTTGGCTCTGGCAGCGAAGGATATCCGGATGGAAGCACCGATTCCAGGGAAATCTGCGATTGGTATCGAGGTGCCGAACAACGAGGTTTCGCTGGTGACGATGCGCGAGGTGATGGAGACGCCAACGTTTATGGAGGCGGAGTCTAAGCTAAGCATAGCGTTTGGGCGAGATATTTCCGGTCAAACAATCGTGGGCAATCTGGCGAAGATGCCTCACTTGCTGGTGGCCGGGGCTACCGGCTCCGGGAAGTCGGTGTGCATTAACGGCATTATCACCAGCATTCTGTTCAAAGCGAAGCCGGATGAAGTGAAATTTATGATGGTCGATCCGAAAATGGTCGAACTTAATGTGTATAACGGTATTCCGCATCTGCTCACTCCGGTTGTGACCGATCCGCGGCGCGCTTCACTAGCGCTGAAGAAGATCGTGGTGGAGATGGAGAAACGATATGAGTTATTCTCCAAATCGGGAGCGCGGAATATTGAAGGCTACAACCAAATGATGGCGGACCAACCTGAGGCGGTGTTGCCGTATATCGTGGTGATTGTCGACGAGTTAGCGGACCTCATGATGGTTGCAGCCAGCGATGTCGAGGATGCCATCGCTCGTTTGGCGCAGATGGCCCGGGCGGCGGGGATCCATCTGATCATCGCGACGCAGCGGCCTTCGGTAGACGTCATCACCGGCGTAATCAAAGCCAACATCCCGTCACGGATCGCGTTTGGCGTATCGTCTCAGGTCGATTCCCGAACGATTCTGGATATGGCTGGTGCCGAGAAGCTTCTAGGCCGCGGGGACATGCTCTATATGCCGATGGGCGCGTCTAAGCCGATCCGGGTGCAGGGGGCGTTTATGAGCGACCAGGAGGTCGAGGCGATTGTAAACTATGTGCGGGGGCAAGGCCAAGCCGAATACGACGAAAGCCTGGTACCTGAAGTGGATGAAGAAGTACAGGAGACCGAAGAAGTACAGGATGAGCTCTTTGATCAAGCCGTCCAAATCGTACTGGAAGCCAAGCAAGCCTCTGTTTCCTTGCTGCAACGACGGATGCGGGTTGGGTATACTCGTGCTGCGCGTCTGATCGACTCCATGGAGGCGCGAGGAATTGTTGGGCCATATGAAGGCAGCAAACCGCGGGAAGTGTTAATGTCCATCGATCAATATAAAATGGGAAGGATCTCTTCTTGATTCTGTAGAATCGAAGGGGGCCTTCCCTTTTCTTTAATTCGTCTAGCTTGAACCTTATGGGTGCATAGGAAGGGACAACGGTTGTCATACTAAAGTTACCCATCCTTGTAGAACAACTTCTAAGAAGAGAGGTAGAGCTAAACGTATGAAGAAAGCAAAGATCTGGTTTGCCTCCGGTTTAGTGCTGCTCTTGTTCGGAATCGGATACGGGGCCGACGTGCTCCGGCATACGCTTACCGAGGGCAAAGTCAATACTTATAAAGCGCAGCCCGCGTTCAGTGAACAGGTTATCGATTATGGAGCTTTCGGGAAGGACGTGTATGAGCTGCAAGGACGGCTCGCTTATCTCGGTTTTTATCATGGGAAGCTGGACAGTTATTTTGGACCAAAAACCCTCGAGGCGCTTAAATGGTTTCAGTCGGAATTTGGCATGAAGGTTGACGGACTCGCAGGTCCCAAAACGAAACTGAAGCTGTACAATGCCACAAAAAACTGGAAGCCAGGCATGGAGTACGCGAATACCGGCGGAAGCAAGAAGTCCCAAGACGGTGCGGCCAATAAGTCCAGTGGCGGCGGCAGCGTCAAAGCCGAATCCGAAGATCTATCCGCCTCGAACACTATGGGGCTGTCGGAGAACGATTTAAAAATTATGGCGAATGCGGTATACGGAGAGGCACGGGGGGAACCCTTCGAAGGGCAGGTTGCCGTAGCTGCGGTTATTTTGAACCGGGTGAAGTCGCCGAGCTTCCCTAACACCGTATCCGGCGTGATATTTCAGCCAGGCGCATTTACAGCCGTTGCCGACGGTCAAATCTGGCTGGAGCCAAACGAACAGGCACGTAAAGCTGTGCAGCAAGCGCTAAACGGCTGGGATCCAACCGGCGGTTGCTTGTATTACTTTAACCCAAAAACGGCGACATCGAAATGGATCTGGTCGCGTCCGCAGGTGAAGACGATCGGAGAGCATATTTTCTGCATGTAAATAGCTAAGTTTCGAAGGAGCAGCCGCTTGTCGTCAGGTTGCTTCTTTCCTTTGAATTGGTATAGAATGGAACTGACTTTCTTGTAAAGGAGTTTTGGCTTTGAACAAAACGCGATTTGAGCGCGGCACCGTAGGCCATATTCGTCTGCATGTCCTGCCGACCAACCGATTCAAAACTTTTGCCATTTCTCTATATGCGGGACTGCCGTTGCAAGAGCAAACGGTTACCGCAACGGCCCTTACTCCGTTCGTACTGCGCCGGGGTACGGAATCATATCCGGAAACGACGCAGTTCCGCGAGCAGCTGGAGCATATGTACGGAGCGGGCTTCGGCTTTGATGTATATAAACGCGGCAATTACCAAATGGTCCAGTTCCGTATGGACACGATTAATGATTCTTTTGTCAAAAGCAACGATTCCCTCTTGGGACAAAGCTTTGCTTTTCTAGGGGAAGTCGTAACCAAGCCGGCGAAGGAGAACGGGGTGTTCCGCACCGCCTATGTGAACTCCGAACGGGAGTCCGTTCGTAAGAAGCTGGAAGGGATCATTAACGATAAAATTCGCTATGCGGCTGAACGCTGTACAGAAGAGATGTTTAAGGACGATCCGTACCGCCTCCATCCATTGGGTGAACGGAGCGAACTGGACGGCATAACGCCCGAATCCTTATACGCCTCCTACCAAAGCTGGCTGCAGCAAGCGCACCTGGATTTGTATGTGGTGGGCGACACGACGCTGGCCGAGGTGGAGGAGCTGGTTGCCAAGCATTTTAGCTTGAATCGTTCAACCACTCCAGCATATAAGCCGGAGCAGGTGGATCTTCGAGGGAAGGAAGTTCGGACCGTAAAAGAAGTGCTCGACGTCAATCAGGGCAAATTGAATTTAGGTCTTCGTACACCGATCACTTATGGAGACGATCGCTATGCTTCCTTGCTGCTCTATAACGGCATTCTGGGCAGCTATCCACACTCTAAGCTGTTCCTCAATGTACGGGAAAAAGAAAGCTTGGCATACTATGCCGCCTCTCGTTACGACGGGCATAAAGGCATCGTCAGCATTCAATCCGGCATTGAAATTGCCAATTATGAGAAAGCCCTTCGCATTATCGAAGCGCAGCTGGACAGCATGCGTGCTGGAGAAATCAGCGAGCTGGAGATGAGTCAGACGAAGGCGATGATCCGCAACAGCTTGCTGGAGATGCAGGATTCCGCTTTTGATATGATCGCCTATGACTTCAACCGCGTTCTGTCTGGTAAAGACCGGTCGGCGGAGGAACTGCTTCATCAAGTCGAGCAGGTTCAACCTAAAGATGTTGTAGCGGCCGCGGAAACCGTCCAGCTTGATACGATATACTTTTTGACAGGCCAGAAGGAGGGGTAGGCGGATGGAAACGATACGTTATGACGCTTTGCAGGAAACACTGTATCGCGAAACGATGGACAACGGTTTGCAGGTGTATGTACTCCCAAAACCGGGCTTCCAGAAAACGTACGCCACGTTCGCGACCAAATACGGCTCAATCGATAACCATTTCCGGGTAGAAGGGCAAGACGACATTTCGGTTCCAGATGGTATTGCCCATTTTCTGGAGCATAAAATGTTTGAGGAGCCTGAAGGCGATATTTTTGCCACCTTTGCTTCCCAAGGCGCTTCCGCGAATGCGTTTACCAGCTTCGACCAGACGGTCTACCTGTTCTCGGCAACGGAGAAGATTGCGGCCAACCTGGAGACGCTGATTAATTTCGTACAGCATCCTTACTTTACCGACCAGAACGTCGAGAAGGAAAAAGGCATTATCGGCCAAGAGATCGGCATGTATCGGGATAACCCGGATTGGCGGGTCTATTTTGGCCTGATCGAAGCGATGTATAAGGTGCATCCGGTTCACATCGACATCGCCGGCACCGTAGAATCGATTGGCACCATTACCAAGGAAACGTTGTATACGTGCTACAATGCGTTTTACCATCCGAGCAACATGCTGTTGTTCGTCGTTGGCGGGGTAGATCCGGAGGAAGTCTTCAAGCTGGTCCGGGATAATCAAGCGAAAAAGGAATACAAACCGCAAGGATCCATCGAGCGGTTGTTTGATCCGGAGCCGCGTGGAGTGTCGGAGAAACGGCGGGAATCCCGCCTGCCGGTGTCGCAGCCAAAATGCTTATTCGGCTTTAAAGAGACGCGCCTCGGCTTTGCCGGCGAGGAATTGCTGCGCCGCGATCTGGCTACGAAGCTGGCACTGGATCTGCTGTTTGGGGCCAGCACGAAGCTGTACCAAAAGCTGTATGATCTCGACCTGATCTCTGACAGCTTTGGCCATGAATACAACAGCAACCCGAATTACGCGTTTTCGGCGATCGGCGGGGATACGAAGGATCCAGACCGGATGCTGGCTGTAATTAAGGAGGAAACTGAGGCGGTGCTCGCTTCCGGATTCCGTCAGGAAGATTTTGAACGGGCGCGCAAGAAGAAGATCGGCGGATACTTGCGCATGTTGAACTCGCCGGAGAACATCGCTCACGAATTCACCCGTTACAAATTCCGCGGCGGCGATCTGTTTACGGTCCTTCCGATTTATGAATCGCTGACCTTGGAAGAGATTAACGCGCGGCTGCGCGAGCATATCGATTGGGAGCAGCTTGCCGTCTCGATTGTGGTGAGCCCGTAAATGCAGACCAATCATGGGATAGGAAAAAATATCGCGGACATGACCGTCCTCATCACTGGAGCAAGCCGGGGGATCGGCGCCGAGGTGGCGCTGCGGTTCGCTTCGGTGGGCATGAACGTGGTCATTCATTATATGAAATCTCACGAAGCGGCCAATGAGGTCGCCCGCAAATGCTTGGAGCTCGGAGCCAAGGCGTACACGGTCGCGGCAGACCTGCGCAGCAAGGAGCAGATCCTGCGGATGAAGGAACGGCTCGACAATTACGGGTTGTATCCCGACATATTGGTCAACAACGCGGGCATCTCGCATTATGCACTCTTGTCCGATGTGACCGAAGACGAATGGGACGACATTATGAACGTCAATTTGAAAAGTGTGTTTCTCTGCAGCCAGCTGTTTATGCCGCATATGATCAGCCAACGCTTCGGGCGTATTATCAACGTTTCTTCCGTTTGGGGAATCACGGGTGGCTCTTGTGAGGTTGCCTATTCGGCAGCCAAAGGCGGAGTTAATGCATTTACCAAAGCGCTGGCCAAGGAACTGGCCCCCTCCGGTGTTACGGTGAATGCCGTCGCTCCAGGAGCGGTGAAGACCGAGATGATGGAGCGGTTTGATGCGGAGGAGTTGCGGCAGTTGGAGGAGGATATTCCCGTAGGACGGCTGGGTTCACCGCAGGAGATCTCCTCATTAGTTTATTTTTTGGCGCTGCCGGAATCCGGTTATATCACCGGGCAAATCATCAGCCCCAACGGCGGCTGGATTACCTGAGTCCGATGTTTTCACAGGTTTTGGATTAAGTGTTGGAGCTCGGCGCGCGCATAAAATCCCCGGGATTTTCGCATATTACGACTGTTGATTTTAAATCGCCAAGCGAAGGAGGATTTATCATGTCAACAGTACTCAAAAATTTTGATACATGGAAGAAATTCCTGGGTGATCGCGTCAAGCATGCGGAAAATGCCGGCTTCAGCGAAGAGGAAATCACCAACCTCGCATACGAAATCGGCGGTTTTCTGGACGACAAAGTGGATCCGCAAAACGAATCCAACCGCGCGCTCAAAGAAATTTGGGATGTGGGTACGGAAGAAGAGCGGAAGACCATCGCTCGTCTGATGGTGAAGTTGGCCAAGAAAAACGCATAGTTCGATCTTTGGAAAAGCTCCCGCTTCGGGAGCTTTTCCCCCATTTTCTCCGCCCGCTTGCCTTTCAATTTTATTTTATATATCATAAAACACATATGAACATCTGTTATCAGGAATGGGAAGATTTGTTCTTTATAAATTGTTTTCTGCGAATTAGCAGGAATTAAGAACTATTTTGTCGAAAGAGCAAGAGGATATGGAGAAGGTGTCTGGGATGGATGAGAAGCAATGGTACTTAGAATACAAAATACATAAAAATCGCCCAGGACTTTTGGGGGATATCGCCTCCATGTTAGGGATGTTGGAGATCAACATCTTAACGATTAACGGCGTGGAAGGCAAGACGCGCGGGCTGCTGCTCGAGACCAATGATGACGGAAAAATCGAACAAGTCAGTCAGTTATTGAACAAGGTGGACAGTATTACGGTCACCGCTTTGCGGAATCCGCGTCTAGTCGATTTGCTCGCCGTCCGTCATGGACGCTATATCGATCGGGATTCCGATGATCGCAAGACGTTCCGATTTACGCGGGATGAGCTGGGGATCTTGGTTGATTTTCTAGGCGAAATCATGAAACGGGATGGCCATCAGGTGATCGGACTACGAGGGATGCCTCGTGTGGGGAAGACGGAATCGATTATCGCCGGAAGCGTCTGCGCGATGAAACGATGGACGTTTGTATCTTCAACGCTCTTGCGGCAAACGGTACGCAGCCAATTGTCAGAGAATGAAATGGACCCTAGGAATGTATTTATTATTGACGGTATCATAAGTACTCTTCGTTCCAATGAAAAGCATCATCAGCTCTTGCAAGAGTTGATGTCCATGCCTTCCACGAAAGTTATCGAACACCCGGATGTGTTCGTGAAAGAGTCTGAATATAGTTATGACAATTTTGACATAATTATTGAATTGCGTAACAATCCTGATGAGCAAATCGTTTACGATACGTTCACGACAATTTATACGGACGATCTCTAAACGATGAGCCGCATAAAGAAATCATAAGCAGGAGGTGATGGTCGTGTCGGATTTGGGCCAGCAGTTAAGAGAAGCCCGCCTTGCCAGAGGTTTGTCGCTGGATGACGTACAGGAAATGACGAAGATTCGCAAACGATATTTGGAAGCCATCGAAATGGGGGATTATAAGGTTCTGCCTGGTAGCTTCTATGTTCGGGCTTTTATTAAAACGTATGCGGAGACCGTCGGCTTGGACGCGGACGAACTGCTTGCCGAACATCGGCAAAACGTGCCTTCTACAGCTCCGGAACCTACGATGGAACCGGTGATTCAAAAGCGCCGCAGCCGGCAGCACAACGAGCGCAACTCGAAATGGCTGTCCACGACGCTGATGTGGTCGTTTACTGTGCTGATTTTGATTGTTATCTATCTGTATTTCACAGTATGGGGAAACAATAACGATCAAGCGGATAACAATAAGGAGCCGGATCCTACGCCGGTCACTCAGGGGACCAACCAAAATGGCAACAAAACCGGTAATACAGCCAGTGGCGATGCCGTAGGCGGGAACAATGGCGCCCAGAATGGGACAAACAATAGTGCGGAATCGGGATCAAATCAGGGTACCGATACGAATACCGGGAACGCGGGAGACGAATCCCCGACGAATGATACCGATAATCAGGCGGTGACGATCGTACCGGACGGAACGGAAGGTAGCACTACGAAGTTCAAGATTCAAAACCCTGGGACGGGGCCTGTGCAAGTCGTGATTACAGCTAGCGGAAAAAGTTGGGTTGAAGTACGCAAAGGCAACTCTAAGGGTGAGAAGTTGTTTTATGACAACACTAAAGAAGGCGACGTATTAACCTATGATATCGGACCGGAAGGGTTATTCGTCAAATCGGGTAATTCCTCTCAAACCGTGATCACGGTCGCCGGACAAACAATTGAGGATGGAAAGACGACGTCCAAGTTCCTATTGAACCTTGATGACGGAACAGGCGGCGGTACCACAGGGGATACCGGAACGGAAGACGCCGGTATGGGTAGAGACAATTCAACCACAGAAGGCAACGAATAAGCGAGGCCGGCCACAAGCTGATCGCTTATTCGCTTAATCAAAAGCGCGGTGAGGACCATCAGGTCAAGCAGCGCTTTTTTGGCTTTATTCGGCAGTATGGTAATGGCGGCGACGAATGGCTCGACTTTGCGATTTTTTTTACATATAATTTAATTATGTAAAGATTGGAAACCGAGAAAGGAATGTGACTTATGGCTTCGGAAAATTCTTTCGACATCGTTTCAAAAATGGACATGCAGGAATTGACCAACGCAATCGATCAAACGGAACGGGAAATTGCAAACCGCTTCGATTTCAAAGGTAGCAAGAGCGAGCTGAAGCTGGAGAAAGACGAACTGGTTATCGTTTCTGACGATGAATACAAGCTGGGAGCGGTCATCGACATCCTGCAATCGAAAATGATTAAGCGCGGGTTGCCGATCAAGAACTTGGATTACGGCAAAGTGGAACCGGCATCCATGGGCACCGTGCGTCAGCGAATTAAATTGAAGCAAGGGATCGACCAGGAAAATGCCAAGAAAATTAATGTGCTGATTCGCGATTCCAAGTTGAAGGTCAAAAGCCAAATTCAAGGTGATCAAATTCGCGTAACAGGCAAGAGCCGTGACGATTTACAAGAGATTATCCAGATGCTGCGTAAAGCCGACTTGTCGGTGGATTTGCAGTTCACCAATTTTAAATAGTGCACAAGGGTCTCCTGCAGGGAATATCTAGCTGCGGCAGGCCCTTTTCATATTTTTGACAGCATTGGTCCCGGAATATTATACTTGTAGAGGTTGTTTAATCCTTAAGTTTGACGGGAATTTTGGCTTTCAACGATGGGGGAAATGGTTCATGACAGAAAAGGTAAAAATCGTGACATTGGGCTGCGAGAAAAATTTGGTGGACTCGGAAATCATGTCGGGTCTAATTGAGCAGCGCGGCTATTCCTTGGTGGATAATCGCGAGGATGCAACCGTCATTATCGTCAACACCTGCGGATTTATCGATGCGGCGAAGGAAGAATCGGTAAATACGATTCTTGAGCTGGCCGATTTGAAGGAAAGCGGAAGATTGAAAGCACTGATCGTTTCCGGGTGTTTGACGCAGCGATATAAGCAGGCTTTAATGGAGGAAATGCCGGAGATCGACGGTATTGTGGGGACGGGAGATTTTCACCAAATCAATCGGATCGTTGACGAAGCGCTGAAAGGCAAGAAGCCGGCGCTGGTCGGCAACCCTGTCTTTAATTATGAACAAGCGTTGCCGCGCAAGCTGTCTACAGCCCGCTACACGACCTACGTGAAGATCGCTGAGGGCTGCGATAACAACTGTACGTTCTGCAGCATTCCGATCATGCGCGGGAAGTTCCGCAGCCGTTCCATGGAATCGATTTTGGAGGAAGTCCGCAGCATGGCGGCCCAGGGCGTTAAGGAAATCAGCCTGATTGCGCAGGATTCTACCAATTACGGTACCGACTTGTATGGCGAGTTTAAGTTGGCAGAGCTGATGGATCGCGTCACTCAGGTGGAAGGCGTGGAGTGGGTGCGGTTGCATTATGCTTATCCCGGCTTCTTTACGGACGAGCTGATTGAGATGATGGCGACCAATCCGAAAATCTGCAAATACGTGGATATGCCGCTGCAACACAGCGAAGACTCCATCTTGAAACGGATGCGTCGGCCTGGCCGGAATCGCGACATCCGCGAGCTGGTTGCAAAGATTCGTGCGCGGATACCGAACGTTTCTTTACGTACGTCTTTGATCGTTGGGTTTCCAGGGGAAACGGATGAAGATTTTGAGCGGTTATGTGAGTTTGTGCGCGAGATCAAGTTCGACCGCCTTGGTGTATTTACCTATTCCAAGGAAGAGGATACGCCGGCATCACGTTTGCCGGATCAAGTGGATGAAGAGGTCAAAGAATGGCGGGCGAATACGCTGATGGAGATTCAGCGGGAGGTTGCAAACGCCAACAGCAGTAAGTACATCGGTCAGGTTCTGGACGTGCTGATCGAACGTTATGACGGGCGTAGCGACGTTTACGTCGGCCGCTCGCAATATGACGCTCCGGAAATCGATGGCGAAGTTTACGTCACGAATTGCCCGGTCGGGCTAGGAGAACTGACCAAAGTGCGAATTACGCATGCTTTTGATTATGATTTGTCCGGGGAGGCTGTCCTGTGAATTTGCCCAACCGTATCACATTAGCTCGTATTTTCATGATTCCGGTGATGCTGGTCTTCTTGCTGTTGGATGCCGGATGGCTCGCCTATGAGCTGACGCTTGGCGAGTACTCGTTGCCGGTAAACCAACTGATAGCGGCAGTGCTGTTTATTATCGCTGCCAGCACGGACGGAATTGATGGTTACATCGCTCGTAAATATAATCTGGTCACCAATTTAGGTAAACTGCTTGATCCGCTTGCAGATAAGCTGCTGGTAGGAACGGTGCTGATTGGTCTTGTGGCCTTGGGCAAATGCGATGCCTGGATTGCAGTTATCATTATCGCCCGTGAGTTTGCGGTGACCGGCTTGCGCGAAGTTGCGCTTCTGGAAGGCTCCGTCATTGCGGCCAGCAAGTGGGGCAAGGCGAAGACCATCACGCAGATCATCGCGATTTCGGCGTTGCTATTGAACAATTTTCCGTTTGAATGGTTATCGATCCCGTTTGATGATATCGCGATTTGGCTGGCGGCAATCATCACGTTGTATTCAGGGATTGATTATTTCGTGAAGAATAAGAGCGTGCTTTCTTTTTCCAAAGTATAAATGGATTTTGGGAGTTAAGGCAGAACACTGAAGGAGGCATGCGAAAATGAAAGCGGAAATTATTGCGGTAGGGACGGAGCTGCTGCTTGGTCAAATCGTCAATACAAATGCACAGTACTTGTCTCAGGAGTTAGCCGCGCTTGGGCTCGATGTTTATTTCCAAACGGTGGTTGGCGATAATATGAATCGACTGGCCGAGGCGGTAAAGACGGCATCGGGGCGGGCGGATGTGCTGATCCTAACCGGCGGGCTGGGTCCAACCCAGGACGATCTTACGAAGGAGGCGCTGGCTGAGGTACTCGGTCGGACGCTATACATCGACCCGGAAGCGATGGCGAATATCGAGCGATTCTTCCAAGACCGCGGTGTCCCAATGACGGAGAACAATCGCCGTCAGGCGCTCGCCATTGAAGGGGGCACGCCGCTTCCGAATGAAACTGGTCTGGCGGTGGGCAATGCGATTGCGTTGAACGGCAAGTTCTATATCGTATTGCCTGGTCCGCCAAAGGAAATGAAGCCGATGTTCGAGCATCAGGCGAAGCCTTGGATTTTGAAGCATGTGCTGACCAGCGAGATGCCGATTTTTTCGCGAATGCTGAAGTTTGCGGGGGTTGGCGAGTCTGCCTTGGAGACCAAACTGCTCGACCTGATTCAGGCGCAAAGTGATCCTACGGTGGCGCCCTATGCGAAGGAAGGCGAAGTTACGATTCGCATCTCCACTAAAGCGGCAAACGAGCAGGAAGCGGCGGTGAAGCTGGATGCGATGGAGCGTGAGATTGCCTCGCGGCTGCCGGAGCATTTGTACGCGAACGTGGATGAGCCTATCGAGAAGACGATCCTCGATTTAATGGCTTCGCGCGGTCTTACGTTGAGCGCAGCCGAAAGCTGCACCGGCGGCCTACTCATGGAGATGTTCACCGCATTGCCCGGCAGTTCAGCCGTGTTTACGGGCGGGATCGTATGCTACTCCAATGCGATGAAGGAGAAGTTGCTCAACGTGCCGCATGACCTGCTTGAAGGTGAAAATGCGCCAGGCGCAGTCAGCTCGGAAACGGCCAAGGTCCTGGCGGAGCAGGTGCGCCTGACTGTAGGCACCGACATTGGGCTGTCGATCACCGGCGTGGCAGGGCCTGCTCATTCTGAGCGCAAGCCTGTGGGGCTCGTGTATGTTGCGATTGCGCGCGAGGGTGCGGATACTGCCGTCTTCGAACTGAACCTCAAGGGCAACCGTGAGATCATTCGACTGCGCGCTGTGAAGTCGCTGTTCTACCAATTGTGGCGGGTCTTGCAGGGAAGATAAGGTGGGCTTTTCACTGTACAGCAGCTTAGTGTATAGTGGCTTATTTTTACGCATTATCCCGATCAATCAGGGGAAGGGCAGGAGTGCTTTGCAATACGAGCGGGCTCAATGTTCCAATGTTCGTTCGTTGCTTTGCAGCTCTTGCGTTTTGGAAGAATATGACATATAATCAAGATACGGAAGAACCGTAGCAAACGGATTGAGTTGTGCTGCGGTTCTTTTTTTGTTGGGAGAGTAACGTTGGAAGGGGGCGTTGGAAATTGGGGAGTATGAACCGGTTGAGTTGATTGTCGCTTTGCTAGTTTAGTTATGGTGCGTCGGATTGGTGGGAACAGGGAATCTATTCGAAAAATTATATATAATTGTGCTTCATGAGGCCAAATCTACGTGATCTGTATGAAAAATCGATTATAATCCGGTACGATGGAGTTGAAATGCACTAGCCTTGCATCTAAAGTGACATGATATTCAATTAATTGTTAATCTTGGTTGTATCAACTTATTGGATTAAAATTTACCATTTCTATTTTCCGCCAATGTGCTAAAAGGGTAATAGGACGTGAAGTGTAGTCATGTTACCAAAAATTAGTAGATGAATCATTCGGTTACTCTAGTACCATCTTGACGCTCTTGAGCTTCA
>Ga0310825_100677_pt1 | contig 23232 bp, 26 predicted proteins | sample WT_ome_9_FD_202243 | JGI IMG/M metagenome (GOLD analysis project Ga0310825, IMG submission 202243) | Sorghum-adapted microbial communities enriched on wild type (WT) sorghum from Joint BioEnergy Institute, Emeryville, California, United... ... | reverse complement strand
TTTACGTAATACGTTTACCGGCTTTGATGATGTGGTGGCGGAATAGGTAGACGCACGCTTCAGCTACAACGGACGTATGCGCGTCAGATAACACGTGCTTGTAGTGCTCGTGATACGTCATGCAAGGTGCAAATCCTTGCCCACATCAGCCGATGCGCTCACGGCTAATTGAGCGCTAAACATATAACCCAAAGAGTAACGGACAACCGTTGCTCTTTTTGTTGTAAAATACTCCGTGAAGGGAGTTGAATAATCGGTGTTTATACCAAAAGTATGGTTTGAAGGAAGAAAGTTATTCGTTCAGGTCAACCCGACAGAGGCGAAAGAATACGCTGCTGAAGGTCACTCTATCGACTTGGGCATAGGGGAAATCAAAAGCATACTGCAAAAAGAGCAGACGGTTTATGTTCATGGTGATCAGCGCAATGTTATTGTGGCACACGTGCATAGTGTAAAGATCATGAAAATCGTTTCGCCGTACTCGATTGACGTTCCAACATGGATGAAGATTGATTTTGAAAACTTTATAGAATCAGAGAGGGAGTAGCAGAGATGCTGCTCTTTTTATTTATAAGGAGTTGTTGCTGTAACCCATGATGAGAAGATGCTAAGAAAAGCAAAGGAGAAATTAGAGCGGATCCGGAGAGAGTATACCGGAGAAACGCGCAAGCATCTTGAATCGGCAGCAATGAAGATTGTATTAGCATATGAGAATAAAGTAAGAGAAAGAAAACACATGAGGTGATGTTATGTCTAAGGTGGTGAAGTGGTTAAAAAAAGAGTTTTGGGATGACGAAATGGAACGATCAGCATTAATCGGTTATGGTATCGGGTGTCCATTGATACTGTTGTTATTCTGGTTGATATTAAAGTTTCTAAGTTAGGCCGGAGGCCATCAAAAGCGACTGAATAATCCCAGCGAAGCGGGGGCCGGAGAATGTTTAAGCAATTTATAGATGACATGGTACACATGACAGAAGGGGAAAAATTAATACACTATTGGCCATTATGGTTAGGTATTTTAATAATTGCTATTGGATTTATATTGTTCGTGAAAGGAAGTGGTAAGCGTTGAAACTACACCGTGACGGAACCATTGAAGGAACACCACAAGAACTAGCAGAATACAGCCGGTTAATCGCGGAGAAGAAAGAACCGTTTAAGGTGGTACTACCACAAAAACTAGCAATCACGGATTACCCGTCTGTTGAAACATATGTTAATGCTCTGTTAGGAGCAACGAAGAAAGATTATCATTGAGAGGATGTGAGAACATGGCTAGACGGCGAGGTAGACCAACCGAATATACACCGGCTAAAATCGCCGAACTGGTCGATAAATTCCGGGAGTATATTGAAACTGAGGACTTACCAATCATCGCAGAGTTCGCTTACAAGAATGGCATTGACAAGACGCTGATCTATGATAAAGAGGAATTTTCCACTCTAAGAAAAATAGCTATAGCCAAAAAAGAAGCAAAACTGGAGCGCGGCACATTGATCGGGGAGTACAACCCAACAATGGCCGTTTTTTCGTTGAAACAATTAGGATGGACCGATAAGCAACAGGTTGAAGCGACTAACCACAACATGAACACGGACGTAACCAACATGACGCCAGAAGAACGGAGGGCGAGAATTGATGAGCTTATCCGTAAGCGAGGAACTTGAGCTAATCGCACTTCTGGAGGCAGAGGATAAATATAGAGCGGCAAATGATTATTACGAGTATGTGAGATATACGCACGGATCTCTTTACACGTACACGCGGCACGGAGAATTCATCTGCAGGATGCTAAATGATGCAATCGTGAAGCGACACAAGATGTTTGCAGGCGAGATTCCGATGGAAACGCAATACTTTCAAATCTCGATGCCGCCGCAGCATGGCAAGTCCATGCACATTACCGAGACATTCCCGAGCTACTTTCTAGGTCACTTTCCTAATGAAGGTGTGATAGAGGTAAGTTATAACGAGGGATTTGCTGAGAAGTTTGGTGGCAGGAACAAAGATAAGATCCAGCGTTATGGTCTGGAGCTTTTTGGCGTTGAGGTTGCGAGAGATACACAGTCAAAGAGTGAATGGGCCATAGCTGTAAACGGGCAGAAAACGCGTGGCGGTATGATGTCGCGCGGTATCATGTCCGGTGTTACCGGATCATCCTGGGGCGATTGCATTATCATAGACGACCCGATCAAAAACCGTGAAGAGGCTAACTCTGAGACCATACGCGAAAAGCATTGGCAAGAATGGCAGGATTCGATTTCAACGCGGATCCATCCGGGAGCCATCGTGATACTGATAATGACACGCTGGCATGAAGATGATCTATGCGGTAGATTGAGGAATCCCGAGTATGCGAAACCGTTACCGTGGCAGATCATCAACTTGCCGTTAGAGGCAGAAGAATACGACCTGCTAGGCAGGCAACCGGGGGAACCGCTTTGGCCTGAACGTTATGGCTATGACTTTATTGAGGTGCGTAAGGGCTACCCATCGTCATTCAATGCTCTATATCAGGGGCGACCAACCAGCCAAGAGGGTAACATGCTGAAACGTCACTGGTGGCAGTATTACGATGTATTGCCACACATGGCGTCCAAGCTCATAAGCATAGATGCAACATTCAAGGATAGTGACGACAGTGACTATGTGGTTATCCAAGTTTGGGGCAAGAACAGGGCAGACATGTACTTGATCGAACAGGTACGAGCCAAAATGAACTTCATGGCAACAATACAGACGATCAGGAACATGCACAAGAAGCATCCAGACGCCACATGGAAATTGGTTGAGGACAAGGCCAATGGTTCAGCGATCATATCCACGTTACAACGTGAGATTGGCGGTATCATACCGGTTAATCCTGAAGGCGGCAAGGTTGCCCGGGTTAATGCGGTGTCAGCATATATCGAAAGCGGGAATGTTTATCTACCGAGACATGCTGAATGGGTACATGACTTTGTCGAGGAAGCAGCGAGCTTCCCGAATGGTAAGCACGACGATCAAGTAGACGCCATGTCTCAGGCGCTACATCGGTTTATTTATTTTAGCGGTGATCTGCCAGAACCAACGCCAGCAGAAACACCATTCCCATTTCGCACAGAGGAGTCAAGTGGAGGTGAATATATTTCGTGGTAGATGAAGCGGCAAAGCTCGGAGAACTACTGAAGCTTCCCAACCTAGAAGAAGAAACAATCCAGCTTATCAACGCCAAGATGCGGGAGTTTATAGGCGAGGCTAAGCCAATGTCACCGGCTCAAAAGGAAGAGGTTGCTAACCTCATTAACGAATGGCTTGATGGACCGCCTAAGGAAGGAGGTGCGTGATGGCAGTTACAGAAGCGGCAGACATGACCGCAAGGGAAGTGAATAAGCAGTATCAAGATGGCCTGTCTTACAAGCGTAGGATGGGCTTTATTGATAAGTGGCCAGAGTATGAAAGGTTTAAGGCTGGTGATCAGTGGCCCGCTGCTACGCAAAAGACCAAGGCTCTACCGCGCCCGGTGTTTAACGTTATCAAAATGATCGAATCTCATAAGGTTGCCAACGTCATGAGCGAGCAAATTAAAATGGTTTTCTCGCTCCAAGAAGATAACGAGGAAAATCAAGAACAGATCGACACAGGTGATCTTTTTAGCCGCTTTTCGGAAGCCACCTGGGAGCGTATCAAGCAAGACGAACTCAACGAGGAAGGTCTGGACATTGCTGCAAACACCGGAACCGGGATCTGGCACTACTATTGGGACGCTGACGCAAAAGGAGGCACTAGATTTCCGTGGGTAGGCGAGATGGAAGGGGAGATTATCGACCCGATTAACTTTTTCCCTGGCAACCCGCAACAGCGTAAGGTGCAGAAACAGCCGTACATCATCATTAGCAGCCGTGAGATGGTCGATAACGTGAAGGCATACGCCAAGGCTAACGGACTGAGTAATGAGATGGTCGAGCAGATTAAACCGGATAAGGATACGCAAGATCAGGGTTACGACATGGCAAGGGTTGAGCTCAACGACAGCAGTAAAGTCACGGTGCTGACAAAGTACTGGCGTAAGGACGGTACAGTCCACTTTTGCAAAGTCGCATCGGGCATCACGATCAAAAAGGACACTGACACTGGAATGAGGCTATATCCGATTGCGGTCATGCAATGGGAACGCCGTAAGAAGTCCATATTTGGCGTAGGAGATACCGAGGGGCTTATCCCTAACCAGAAGGCCATCAACACTCTTGTAGCCATGCAGATACTGTCTGTGCAGCTCACAGGCTGGCCTAAGGTGGTTTACAAGAAGGGCGCAATCGACCCAAGCAAGATTACAAACTCGCCCGGCGAGATTATTGAGGACCAATCGCCTCCTGGGTCAGGAGAGGGGGTACGCTATCTTACGCCAGCATCCATACCGAATACTGCAATAAACCTTGTGGAGTCCATTTTGGCCTTTACCCGGCAAATGACCGGGGCAGACGAAGCAGCAACCGGCACGGCACCAAGTGCTGACCTAAACGCTACAGCGATCATGCTTTTGCAAAAGGCGGCAGCAATCCCTATTGAGTCCATCAAGCGGCGTTTCTATCGGTTGATCGAGGACGTAGGCCGCATTTGGGAAGAGTTTTGGAAGATCAAATACAACATCCCGCGCCAAATCAAGATTAAGGACGATGAAGGCGTGGAATATCCAGTTCTGTTTGACGGTTCTCAATATGCAGAAACGGAGTTGAATCTCAAAATTGATGTTGGACCATCTTCTACGTACTCGGAAACGTTGATGTTATCAAGCTTACAGGACTTCTTAAAAGCCGATTACATCACGTTTGAGCAGTTCCTGAAGTACGCACCGAAGAACGTTGTTCCTTACCGTGACAGACTACAAAAGGAACTAGACGAGCAGAAAGGCATTGTCGGAACAATCGAGCAGTTTGTGAACAGTATGCAGCCGCAGGAAAAGGCTATGTTTGATCAGATGCAGCCGCAACAGCAATTACAGCTGATCGGTCAGGTGATTATGAATCAACAATCCATGACACAGCCGGCACAACCGATGCCGCCGCAACAACCAGCAGTAGTCAATATGTAATACGGGCCCTTGGTGAGAATCCTCGGGCCTTTGCTTTACCCAATTTCGGGCGTTGAATCGTTATGGTCGCCGCATAACAAGGAGGAATTACCGTGGAAGATCAAGTTTTTGAACAAACGGGCGTTGAAGACGTACCTGTCGCCGAGGTACAGGAAACACAGCCAACCGAAGAAACGACTGAACAAGTACAGGAACAAGAAAATACGGGCGTTGAACAGTCTGAGGTCGCCGCTCAGAACGATGAAAAGGGATTTGCCAAGGCTCTGAAAGCGCGGGAGGAACAAATCCGGCAGCAATTAGAGAAGGAATATGCTGAAAAAGCTAAGGCAGCTGAGACGTATCAGCAAAATCTCGACCGAATCGCAAGATTTTACGGCTATCCCGACCACGACAGCTACATGCAAGCCTTGGAACAGGCCGAAATGGACAAACGCATCCAGGAAGAAGCTGAAAAGTTGGGGGTTGATGAGGATGTAATCCGTAATCACCTTCAACCACTCAACCAAAAGCTTAAGGAGTATGAAACAAAACTCCGCACAATCGAAGAACAGGAGGCGTTGCGTAAGGTCGAAGCGCAAATTTCCGCAATGGAAAGCGATACGGCCAACTTCCCAGACTTCGCAAAACACAAACAGGCTGTAATCCAGTGTGCCGCAGAACGCGGGTATACGCTGGAGGACGCTTATAAGATTGTCACTTATGACGAACGAGTGAAAACCGCAACATTACAAGCGCAGCAAGACGCTGTGAGAAAACTACAACAAAACGCCGAAAGCGCGACCGGTTCTCTTGGTGCTGATGCTCCTGACCATCCGGGCGGATATGCAGCAATGTCACCGGAGGAACGTAGAGCATTCCGGGAGGCTGTGAAGCGGGGCGAAAGATAAGGAGAATGATAAACTATGGCAACAAATGTACAAGGTTATAACACTGGCGTTGGTGTAAACGCGCTGACAGCGGAGCAACACACATATTATCAAGATGCAATGCTGGAACGTCTGATTCCTGAACTGGTATGGACCAAGTTTGGGGAAAAGAAAAACATTCCAAAACGTAAGGGTGCAACTACAAATTTCCGTCGTTTGAACTCTTTGAACGTAGTAACAACTGCGCTGACTGAAGGTGTAACCCCGGACGGCGTGGACCTTAATATTACAGCGATCAACGCGGTTGTAAAAGAATACGGTAACTGGACGAAGATTTCTGAATTTATCAACCTTGCCGGTTACGATCCGCTGATGACCGAAGTTGCGGAACTGATGGGCGAGAACGCAGGGGAATCCATTGACGTGATTGTTCGTGATGTACTGTCTGCCGGTACAAACGTTATGTACGCTGGTGGCAAAACGTCCCGTGCAGCAATCGAAGCGACTGATAAAATCACCGCACTGGATATTCTGAAAGCTCGCCGCACCTTGAAACGTAACAAAGTAAAACCGATCCGGTTGCCGAACGGTGGTACGGACTATGTAGCGCTCGTTCATACTGACGTTGCTATGGACCTGATGCAACTGGATGAATGGAAGAAAGCAAACATTGAGAATGCAACGTCTGACTTCCGTGATGGTTCTATCGGACGCTTGTACGGTATCCGGTTCTACGAGGTAGACAACGGTGTTGTATTCCCAGAATCCGGCGCCAATGATGCAGATGTGTATGGCACGATTTTCCTTGGACGTGGGGCATACGGAATCCCAGATATTGAGGGTAGCGTTAAACCTGAGATCATCGTTCACCCTGCCGGTTCTGCTGGTTCTGCGGATCCGCTCAACCAGTTTAATACGGTCGCTTGGAAATGCGCTTTTGCTGCAGTTCGTCTGCAAGAACTCGCAATTGTACGTCTGGAATCTGGAGCAACTGCATAAAAAAACTGCGGGAGCCTACGGGCTCCCTTTAACTTAAGGAGGAAATAACATGGCAGGACCAAGAAAAACGGTACAAGAAGAAATGGCGCTTGATGAGAAATCTTTGGAACGGCTGGCTGCAAAACATGAAAAATCAGTCGCTCAACAGTTGAAGGAAATGGAAAAAGTGGAGATTACGATCCCGGGTGATCCGTTAAACCCAAATGATAAAGTCGTTCCGATCGGATTCAACGGCGTGATCTATACAGTGCCGCGTGATGTACCTACCAAGGTTCCGGTCGCAATCGCTGAAATCTGGCGCGATTCGTACAAACGCACGTTGGAAATCAATCAACGGATTGATGATAGCGTTAAAAAAGAAGTAAAAGTAATGTGACAACCGGCCCCAATAGGGGCTTTTTGTCTATTTAAGGGGTGAGACAATGACGTTGCAAGAGATTCTTGAAGAAATCGCGGAGAAATATCCTCATAGCATGTCCAATGACAGTGTGATACGAAAGATCAACCTAATCCAAAACGAATTATTCCGGACAACCTTCCGGGTTAAAACCATGGCGATTTACGATCTGCAAAAGGATGTGTTCGCCTATACACTTCCATTCCCTCGGACAAACCTTTCTGATGTGGTCGTAGAGGGACGGGAATACATTTACCAGGACAGCAAAAAGGAGTCGAACATCCCGTTCTACTACTTCATCGGAAAGGAAGGAATCGCGTTATATCCAACGCCTGATAAGGATGTACCGGGTGGCATGTCGCTGTTCTACTACGTATCGCCTACAGAGCTCACGGCAGAGGATTTAACGGTGGTTCCTGACCTGGACAAAGACTTTCATCTACTCTTAGTCTACGGCGCACTGGTTCAAATTGCAGAGGCTTACAACGATGTTTCGATGGTCAATAACTTTACAAGCAAGTACAACGGATTGATTACGGAGTTTCACAAGGCGAATGATGAAACCCCGGATTACCCTGTTATTGAAGATGTTATGGGGGTGTGGACATGACGCAAGCGAGCGTAAATATAACGCAACAGTTTAAGGATGGCGGTGTAGTTCCAGCTACCTTAACCGGTCAGAATGCAGCTAGCAAAACATATGTTGATCAGCAACTAGCGATACGTGATGCTAATATTTCCGCAGCAGCCGGGGCGGCAAACGCGGCACAGGCTGACATTGACGCACACGAAGCGTCCACTACAGCGCATCCAGCGCAGAACATCACGTATACCGGTCTAGTCGCTGGTGCCGCGAATGTTAAACAAGGATTAGATAATTTGTACACCAGAGTCAATGACATTATTGCTGATGGAGACAGCAGCGCTGAGGTAGTTGATGCTCGTGGTGGATATCCTGTGTTGGGTGATCGTCTTAATGCCACTGATGCGCAGTTGGCGGATTTTGCGATTAACGTAAAGTCATACGGAGCAGTTGGTGACGGGGTAACAGACGACACAGATGCAATAAATGCAGCAATTCAGGCGGCGGCTAATGCTGTTCTCTATTTTCCGCCTGGGACGTACTCCATCTCTGGATCTTTAGTTGTAGATAAAATCATTACTATCACAGGAGCTGCCCCTGAGCTAACTATTATATCTACATCATCACCGGTAGATGATGTATTTGTAGTCACGCAATGGAAAAGTAGAATAAAAAACTTATCTATTACTAGCTCTGTGACAAGAACAAGTGGGTACGGAATAAATCATGGTTCCGGCTCGAGTTTTAGCGCAATTAACGTCGGCATGAGCAATATGTACAACGGTTTAAACCTATCTGGGACGCTAGATGTTGCTAACTTTATAACTATCAGGGATTTCGCGAATAATGGAATTGAAATAAGTGGCGGCACTGACCAGAAGTTACTCAATATTGTAATGGATAATACAGTAGCCCCGGCAGGGTCTGGCATTTTGATTAAGAAAACCGGCGCATTGTTTTTAGATAACTGTGATATTATACGGTCTAATATAGATATGCAGATAGCACCGGGCGCCAATCAATCTGTATTTGCTGTCTATGCTACAAATTGTTATTTTGATACAGCAACGCACGGATTGCTTATCGGAGGATCTAGTCCCGTGGAGCGGGTTAAATTTATAAATTGTTGGTTTTCCTCTCATTCGGCGGATGGCATTAGATTAAACAACTCGGCTGCTAAGGCGATAGATTTTGTTAATTGCGATATTTATGGCAACAGCGGGCACGGTATTAATAGTTCTTTTGCAAACGATTGGGGGGTCAGTTTATCAAGAATTGCGGGAAATGGTGGTTCCGGAGTTAATTTAGCGGCAAGCTCGAAAAAGGTTAGGATAATTAATAATTTCATATCTCCAACGGGGGGATGGAATGGAAACGCTTATGCTATTTGGATTAATTCAGGCGCATACGATCACTACGAAGTTAGGGGAAACGTGGTGTATGGAAACATCTCCGGAACTATTGTAGACAGCGGATCGGCTACCTACAAGCGTATTATGGATAACGTAGGCTACAATCCGAGGGGAAACATATCTGCTCCCACAATGCCAGCATCAGGAACTGCGTACACAAATGATTTTGGTAACGATGCTAGGGTCATTATTACTGGTGGCACGGTGACGGATATCAAAATCGGATCTACTTCTACTGGATTAACAAGCGGTCAGTTCATAGTTGGTCCAGGAGAATCAATAACTTTAACATATAGCGCAGCGCCGACTTGGAGATGGTTTGTGATGTAGTTTTGGACGAAATAGCGCAACAAGCCCTGATTAACCCCGGGGCTTATTTGCATTGGAGGTGAACACCTTGCAATTATGGACGGATGCACCGTCAAAATCCAAACAGGCCATAGTTACTTTAGCTGATGGTCTCAACCAATCCGTAGAATCCATAGAGATCAAGGACAGTCAAAATACTGCCGTGGTCAATATGGATTCTTCTATTTATCCGACCGTTCAGGTTCGTGACGGATACACGCAATTTGCGGCCCATACGGGCTATATAAACCGAATATTTAAGTTTCTAGGGGTTTGGTACTGCGGCAACGCAAAAGGGCTTTACAAGCAATCTGGATCGTCCTGGACGCCAGTATACGAATATAGTGATACGAACAACAACCGGTTATGGGATGCGGCAATGTTCTTCGATGGGTCGAAGTTGTATTTTATCGACGGATCATTGCAACTACGGCAGTATGACGGATCATCGTTGACTACTTTGAGCGCGGCACGACCAAACAGTTCGTTTATCGCCACGTACATGAACCGTTTCTTTATGGCAGGTCCGAATGATAATCTGCTTTGGTACTCAGGTTTACGTGACGCTGCTGACTGGACGAGCACCAACAAATACACCGGCACAGGGAAAATCACGGTTGAGACGCAGGACGGGGAGAAGCCAACCGGACTAACCGGCTTTAACAACCACGTAATCCTGTTCAAAAAATACACTATGCACAAGCTGTTTGGTGAAGATTCGACAAACTTCAACATGACACAGCCGTATGGTGTGGGGTGTATTAGCGACCGGACCGTGGTGCCAACGAGAGAATCACTATTTTGGCTCGGGCCGGACGGGTTTTATGACTACATGGGCGGATCGGCGCCAACGAAAATCAGTGACCCGATAAAAAACTACATCAACTCCATAAACATGGCATACGCCCAACACTGTGTAGCTGGCACAGATGGGCGTTTTGTTTATTTGTCGCTCGTCACCGGTTCTGCCACTACACCGAACGTAACACTGAAATATGACCTTGTCCGCCGCTCATGGTGGGTGGAAAGCTACGTCGCCACGGCGTTCTACTTGGACGGTCAGACTTTCTACTTTGCTACAGCAGACGGTAAGATCATGAAAATGGGCGGCGCGGACGATAACGGTACGCCGATCACATGGAGTATCGAAACGAAACCTTTTAGCGAGGGAGACGAAACGGTACGTAAGACGATCAACAAACTTTGGGTGATTGCAGACATAGAGCCCGGAAGCTCTCTAAACGTCGATTACGCCGCTGGAACCGAAGGGGGTACATGGATCAATGCCTATTCCCAAACAAACGGTACAGGGCAAATACAGAGCCTAAGAATACCGATAATCGTCCGTACTCCTGAAATCTGGTATCGGTTGAAGATTTACGGCACGGGTAAGGCGAAAATACACCGCATTGTACGCGAAATCTCAAGGAGGGGAGCCTAGTGGCTAACGTACAGTTACCGAATATCAATATCACCAACGACGATATAGACGCGGCGAATTTACCACAGTTGCAGAAGATCGTTAAAGCGCTGCTGAACACCACGGCCATCTTAACCGAGGAATTAACGTTCCTACTCAATAACCTGGACACTCGCAATGTAAATGAGATTGATGGTGATGTACTGATTGAAGGCACGGTTACTGCGCTGAAGATGCAGGTGGAAGAATTGTCTGCGATTAGTGCGAATCTGGGGAAGATAACTGCCGGGGAGATTTATGGAACTTATATTGCAACGAGGGAAATCGGGTATCCCAAAGCTGAAATGAGTAATACCTTGAATACATTTGCAGTTCAAGCCAACGCTAATCAATCAGTTGGTATGACTTCAAGTGGTTCCGGTATAGGATCACCCCAAGTATATATTAGAGATGGCGGAGATAGCTTGCTTCTTTATCAACAATCGGGTCATTCGCTCATATCGGCATCAGATTTAATGACGATTAACTTCGGATATCTAATATTATCGCCAGGTTTCCTAGGCGGTGTTCGTGTTCCGTTTTCTCAATTTTTTGATGCAGAAACAGGAACATCCCTGAGGCAACAGTTAGATGCGAAAATGGATAATCCATAATTACTAAAATATGCTATAATGGTGCCAAAATATAACACATGAGGTGCCTAATATGAAAAAATATAAAGGCGTAACGCTGGTTTTGCTAGGATTTGCTCTCGGAATGTCTATTTCGTATGCTCCGCAAATAGAAGCAGCTACATCTAAACTGTTAGGAAGTAAAGTGGGAAATGTTCTTCAAGTGAAAATTGACAATAAAACCATTGGCGAAGGCGCGGTAATTAACGGAACGACGTATGTTCCACTGCGCGTAACAGCTAATGAAATGGGACTGGAGGTTAAAAAGGTGGACTCAAAAGAGGTGGTCCTTTCATCTCCTGAAGGAGGAGAAGTGCCAGTGAATGATATTCCATCAACTCAGGGAGATGAAGAACTAGTTAGGGAACTAAACGCGAAGATTAGCGAGTTAAATAAGAAGGTCAGAGAATCCAAAGACGTATTAACTAATAAAGAGCAGAATTTACGTGCAATTAAAGCATATCGCGATACAGCTGAAATCATCAAAAAAGCGTTAGATCAAGGCACAGACCATTATACTATCGATGATTACAATAAAAATATTGAAAGCGCCGAAAAGATGCAAAAGCTTCTGACTGACGCTGAAACAAACCTCCCGTTGTACGAAAAGCAACTTGAGGATTTAAAAGAACAACTCGCAGAACTTCAAAAATAATTGAGGTATACCATCACGCATGTTAAGATAAAATTAAAGTAAGGACGGTTGGCAGACCGTCCCTAGCACAACATCTTGAGTGGGGTAACCCTCCAAGAGAATGCTTTTCTACGTGGAAAAGTAACCCGCACAGGTGCCAGCCTTAGAGCGGGTTACTTCTTTTTTCGGTCAATGTAGGTCAACAACGCAACAACAAACACTGCGAATGCGATCACATCGGAAAAGGAGAAGTCTTTCATAGGTTCACCTCCTTTCCGGAGGGAACCCACCCACTCAAGGCGTGTTGTACAAACTAAATAATACCATATAAGGACTCCAATGGGGTCCTTTTTCTATTGCACAAAGGAGGGATAATATGGCGATTCAAGGGACAGTGGTAAGCGTTACAAAGCCAAAACAAACGACCACTTCTCTCGGGAATGGTGGAGTAGATTACAACACCGCTGATGCAGCACTTAAGAAGCAAATAGTACAAAATCAGACGAGAATTGCTAATGATTCTGGCTATAGAAATGATGAGATTCAACGAGCCCTACAGGTAATCGCACAACGTCAGTCTGCAGGTTTGGACACGTCCGCTCAACAAAAATACCTGACCCAAAACTTGGGGTATCAATACCCGAATGCCACAGCTAATACTTCGTTTACCGGAACGGCGACACCATCAAACACAACAAGCGCCTCGACTGCAGCTAAGACAAATGTGCAACAGGGGAGCGGATTAATGGACCTCATGCGTCAGATCGCCACCAGAGAAGTAACGCCGTTTAGTTACGACCCGAACAGTGACCCAGCATATCAAGCGGCTTTGAAACGTGCTCAAGCAAACATTGAGCAAGGTAATGCAGCGGTTCAGGCTGAACTAAATCGTCGCGGGCTCCTGAACAGCACAATTACCTCTGACCGTATGGGTGAAATCTCTGCAAATGAATTGGGCCGCGTTGAAACAGATGTGTTGCCTAGTCTGATGCAGCAAGCGTATAACCAATATCTGAACAACCTGAACCAGCAGCAACAACAGTATTCGAATATCGCTAATCTTGCCCAACTGTATCTTAACGAAGATCAAAGAGCGATTGACAACACGAATACTCGGGCTGGCTTAACCGGTTATCTCCCAGGTGGAGAGCAAGCACAGAGCCTAGTCAACCAATTACTGAGTTTGAAACAACAGGCTGAGACTCCAGGAATCACGGCTGCCGAGAGAACGCGATTAAGTAATCAAGCTGACGGAATCCGGGCGATGCTTGCACAGATGGGCGTAGACGCTAGCCAATACGGGGCGAACGTTAATTACGCTACGGCTAGTCAAGTCGCACCAACCATCCGAACGCTGGCAGGGCAACAACTGGATATGCAGCGTCAAGGACAAGCATTTGATCAGCAGTTTGCTCAGGAGCAATTCGCTTACCAGAAAGCGCGCGATGCAATTTCGGATCAACGTTGGAAAGCAGAGTTTGATGAAAACGTCCGTCAGTTTGGTTTGAATTACGCACTGAACAGACTGCAAGAGAGCAACCAACAAGCATACCGTCAGGCGCAATTAGCCCTGGCGCAGGATGATAATTCCCGGGCGTGGGCACAACTGGATTACCAGATGTCGCAACCGGCAAGCACCAGCGGCGGCCTGACAGCAAATCAAGTTCTGCAAAGTATTCAATCTCTCTACCGGGATCCGGACACAGGAAAGATAACGACTGACTCGGGACAACGTGAGCAAATGTTCCTCAATGTCGTAGATTCGGGCTTGAGCGATCAAGAAACCAATCAAATTCTAAGCGCTCTCGGATTCTCGAAATCCGAAATCAATAGCTTGACCAAAAAATACGGGGGCTCCTCGGGAAACTGACAACCTCGGTAAACGTGCCGCAGGCTTACCGGGGAATCGTTTCTAATGCGGCATCTACGTATGGCGTGCCGGAGGGGCTGATTGCAAGCATTATTCAAGCAGAGAGCAGTTTTAACCCTAGAGCCAAATCATCTGCTGGAGCTGCAGGACTGATGCAACTCATGCCGGGTACGGCTCGGGGACTTGGAGTAAAAAACGTCTATGACCCAACGCAAAACGTCAACGGTGGAACGAAGTACATTGCAAGTCAGTTGCAAAAGTACGGTGATCCTCAACTTGCGCTGGCAGCGTATAATTGGGGACCTGGAAACGTGGATAAGGCCATTAAAAAGTACGGTAACAGTTGGGACGCTATCAAATCCCACGCGCCGAAGGAAACGCAAAACTATGTAGCAAAAGTTATGAAGAATTGGAGGGGATGAAATGGCAACCTTTGAAGATGTGAGAAGACGCAAGCAAGGTGAAGAAGCAAAGCAACGTGTACTGAACCGGGTATATTCATCCTCTCCGGTTCAAACTCAAAGCACGAGTATATTCGATGCGGTTCGGAATCGCCCGATCGAACCAACGATGTCTGAATTAACTGAGCGTTTCGACTTTGCTAAACCTACGAACCTGATCAATGCAGCTACGTCTAACGCTCAGGCACAGCAATTATCAGCGGCAAAGACCGCGGCGAAACCGTTGAACCTGATTCAAAATGCAATCAATAACCCTCCGCCACCGAAAACGCAGTATCAAATAAATCAGGAGGAAATCGACAAGTTAAGTCCGTACAACCCAATCAAATATTATGCTGGCGCAATGAACTGGCTAACGCAGGGCAATCCTGTAGGCCAGTTCATTTCACGTGTAGGAAGTACGCCGGATGCGATTATGAGTGGTGGTAGCCCCGCTACTGTACGCCCCGACTTGGGACCAACAGCTAACAAGGTGGCTGATGTTATCGGTTCCGCTTTATCTATCGCCGTGCCATCGGGAGCACCGGTTGGCGCAGGACCTATCGCAGCACCTTACAACGCAGTAGATAATCTGGTTGCCGCGTCACCGCGGTTACAACGGGCTGAAAGCACGGTAGCAAATGCACTCACCGCCGGAGGAAGAATCCGACCGCAAACAGCACAAGCAGTTACAAGAGAGGCATTTCGTGAGGGTACAGCGGGCGCTATACAAGGTCCTGCACTTACAGCAATGCAAGGACAACCGACAAACCGAGAACTGGCTGAAAGTGCTGGTCTAGGCGTTCTGGCAGGGGCAGGATTGAGCGCGTTACCTTTGGCGGCACAACCGATCCGATCGGCAATCAACAACCGCCGTGTTGGAAATGCGTTGATGCAAGGTGTGCGAAATACAGACCTGCCGGTTACTCCGACACCAGGTCGCACGCCAAGTGCCGCGAATGCGGTTACTGCTGAAACCGACGCTTTAAAACAAAGCTGGTTCACTAATCTTTTTGGTGAGCAAGGTCTCGGAATTTCACCAGTCTCTGGACGAGGAACCGGGCGCATGGTATCGACACAAGATCAGATTGTAAAGAGCGCAATCCGGAATGACGTACAAGGTCTCAAAGATTCTGCAGCGGCACAAGCCCGGGCGACATATCAGAAATTTGTTGATTACTTATCTCCGCTGAAAAAGGTAAGCAATGAAACATACCAGACCGCTATGGACGCATCGAGAGCAAATAACCTGGCTAACACAATCGCTCGAGATGCATTTGTTACACCAGAAGGTGAAGTAGTCGGGGAAAGCCTACAGAGCATCTTTAAAAAGGTCCCACGCGGTCAAGATAAGAACTTCGTTGATTACCTTATCCTACGCCATGCGGAAACGCGGATGGGACGTGGTGAACGTGTGTATGACGAGAGTTTGAACATGACGCCTGAGAAAGTCCGGGCTCGGATCGAAACTCTGGAACAGCGGTATCCTGGATTTAAGCAAATCGCTCAGGAGTGGGACCAATTCAATGACAACGTTCTGAAATACTTAGGCGTGAACGAAGGTCTAATTTCTGAGGACTTGTACCAAGCTTTGCGGGAAAAGAATCCTTTCTACGCACCGATGCGCAGACAATTCTCACGTTCTGAGAAACCAGGAAGAAAGGCGCTGGCTAAAACAACCTCCTCGAGTTTCAGTGGTCAGAAAGCGCCGATTAAGGAAGTCAGTCCAACCGGTTCAACGCGGAAAATTGTTGACCCGCGCAAGACTACTATTGAAACGATCGGAGCCTGGACGAATGCAGCCCTACGTAACCGCACGATGCAATCTCTGGTTGATGCTATTAAGCGTGATCCGGAAGGGATGAAAGGAATCGCAGAGATTGTAAAGGGTCCAAACGACAAGCGGAACCTGCGTGAAATACTTCTCAACGATGGGATTGACGACTTTGTTGAGGCGCTGGACAACGACTTTAAAGCCGTATTTAAAACCACAAAACTGAGCAATGACAACGTTGTAAGAGCAATGGTTAATGGTCAGCCAGTTTACATCCAGGTAAACGATCCTGAAATTGTTCAAGCATTAATCGGCATGGGGCCGCAAGCATCTAATGCTCTGATTGATTTCTTTGGGGCCTTGAGTAATGCCACCAAGCGAGGTGCGACCGGATTATTCGCTCCGGTTTTTGCGATCAAAGGGGCTACTATGGACCTTGTTCAATCTGCCATCCAGTCAAAAAATCCAGCGCAGCAAATGGCTTATACAGTGTACGGAATACTTTCCGGTATTGCGGACCGGTTGAATATTCCAGGATTACGCAACATGGCACAAGAGTTCCGGCGCGCCGGTGGTGAGTTTTCTGCAGCGCTGAAAGGAGATCGCAGAGTTAACCGGCAAATCAGCGACATGACGCGATACCCGATTCTTTCGCCAAAGGGACTAGCCCAAACCGCACGGAGAACAGTAGCATCACCGTTTAAACTGCTTGAGTCTATCGGTGATATCGCAGAAAACGCCCCACGGATGGCTGCCTACAAGATCGAAATGAAGCGACTTGGTGGCGAGAGAACGCCAGAGAACGTGCGAAAAGCCATGGAGCAGGCCCGGGAAATTACGGTTAACTTCTCACGTAAAGGTTCGCTGACACGGGATATTGAGTCATTTGTACCGTACAACAATGCAGCAGTACAAGGTACGTATCGGATCCTGAGAGCTTTCAAACAGAACCCGGTTAAAACCATGATCTCGATTGCCGGGCTTTCCGTACTTCCTAAACTGTACGAGTACACACAGTTTGCGGACGATCCGGACTATCAACAACTCCCGGCGCGGGAGCGTTATCGCTTCTTGATCGTGAGCAAGAATCCGGATGGGACCTTTGTAAAAATCCCGATGGAACCGGCGTACAACTCCTTTGGCGAATTGACCATTGAGGCATTACGCGCATTTAAAGATCAGGACCCTACAGCGTTTAAAGGTATGGCAGATGCGTTGGCTAATGCATGGTTACCACCAGCGGTTACAGGAGCGCTTCAAGGTGTTACTCAAGGCGGTGGATTAGAAACGAGTATTGCTGGAGCGATTAACTCCACTGTGGTGGCTCCATTTGTTGCAACAACTGCAAACCAAAGCTTTACCGGGGCCCCGATTGTTTCTCAAGGGTTGTCTGACCGAAGCCCGCAATATCAATACGATGAGCGCACCAGCTCTATTGCGAAGGAACTCGGTAAGTATCTGAAAATGTCTCCGATGAAAGTAGACTATCTGATCAGAGCATATGGCGGTGACCCTGCGCGTCTGCTGCTTCCACTGACTTCTGATGTTGGAGCAGGAAATGTACGTAATACACTGCTGAAAAACTTTATCGTGGATCCGCAAGTAACCAATACGCTGCAAGATGATTTCTATACCGCTAAAGAGAATCTGACTCGTGCATATCGTGATAATCAAGAGGCCGGTGCGGAACTCCCATCCTGGTACAGTGATGAACTGCGGAAACTGGTTACGTCTACGGCTAAAGGATCGATCAACAAGCGAATTTCGGATTATCGCGCAAAGATTAAAGAAGTCGGTGCGGATAAATCCCTTAGCGCGACAGAAAAAACGCGCCAGCTTCGTGATCTACGCCAGGAGATGAACAAGATATTCATCGACATCAATCAGCGGCTTGAGGAAGCGGGTGTGCCTTTGAAATGATCGAATTTGATGAATCTGAATATCTCTACACCGATGTAACCGACATTACCCTGCATTTTATCTTTGATATGTACGGCCCAGAAGTGAGAGACAAGCTACTGGTGCCGAAGGTGGTGGCGGATGTACGACTTTCTGATAGAGGTTCTGAGCACGCTATTTAAACACGGGTGGTCCCTGTCTTCGGCAGGGGCCATTATCTTTCTGCTGCTCAAGCAACGCAAGATTAAAAAGCGGCTACGCAAGCATTTTCCCTGGATGTTTTCGGAGGAAAATGACGTACGAGCCTATGCAACAAACCAATTAATCATCATGGAAAATCAACGCCGGATCATGATCAGCTTGGGGGTGGAGCCTTGTGTAAATGGGCCTATGACGAAATCCGAAAATCAGCATCAGAAGAATTACAGTACGTTATCGAACTTATTACAGCCGGTTATCGACCGGGTAGGGCAATTAAGGAGGAACAAGATGAAAACAATCGTAATCGACGCGGGACACGGAGGCAAGGATTCGGGAGCAACCGGGACAACGGGAACACGTGAGAAAGACTTTGCTTTGACGATGGCGAAAAAATTAGCGGACCGGTTGAAGGGGAGCGAAGTTACCGCAGTATTAACTCGGCAGAATGACACGTTTATTGAACTATCAGATCGTGCAAAGATCGCCAACAATCTAAAAGCAGATGCGTTTATCTCGATCCATGCAAACAGCACCGGTACAGCGGGGAGCGCTAGTGGGACTGAAACATTTTACACACGTCCCGACAGCAAGAAGGTTGCAGATGTCCTGCATAAACATATGGCACAAGCCACAGGGCTAAAGGATCGTGGCGTTAAGGTGCAGAACCTCGCGGTGACCCGGGAAACGACAATGCCCGCTGCACTCCTGGAGGTGGGTTTTATTAACCATCCAACGGATGAAATTAAACTGTTCGACCCAACGTTTCAAGATAAGGTAGTCGAAGCGTTAGCCAAGGCAATTCTTGAGTATTTCGGCGCTAAAGATCGGCCTATGCAGAACGATGTGGATTATCCTGCAATGGAAATCACGGTACGAGCACACGAGGATCAAACCTATACCGGGTACAACATCAAGAATACAACGTGGATACCGTCCAGACCGATTGGAGAGCTCCTGGGAGCGTCCGTAGGCTACACCAAAGGCAAGGTAACGATTAATGGTCAACCGTTGGAAACCAAGCTTATTAACGGCCTAGGATACGTCACAGCGCGGGAGTTTGCGTCTGTCTTGGGCGCACGTATTTTCTGGGACAAGGCCGAACCTTATAAAGTTGATATCTATAAAGGAGTGTGAAAGAAATGGAAAACATCATGGATCAAATTCAACCGTATGTTGTTCAAGTAGTTAGTGCGTTGATCAGTATTCTGGCATTGATTGTACTGTCGTTTTTAGCGTTGCTGCGCACTCGGGTTAATCTGTGGATCGATACAAAGATATCCGCAAGTCAGCGTGATTTGATTCATAAGATCGCAAATGAGGCGTTTGCTTATGTTGAGGCGACAATGACCACAGAATCTGGACGCAACAAATTGAATCAGGCGTTTATTTACACCTCGGAGAAACTGGGGAAACTCGGGATACAGGTAACCACAGAAGAAATTAATGCAGCTATCGAAAAAGCCGTCCTGGAGTACAACTCAAAGAAGAAACAAGCAAGTTAAGCCCTGCTCATGCAGGGCCTTTTTTGTTATGATGGGGAAAAAAGGTGATAGTATGAAGCCATCTCCTAATTATCAATACATGGCGGAAGAAATATCTAAACGTTATATTGCTAACCGGTGGTGGTCTGATTGCACGCCGGATAAAATATATGAGTTAGTAGATGATGAGGAAGAACTCAAAGAGTGGTTCGTCTCTGCCCTCTATGCTGATCGTTTACCAAAAAAGGCGAGAGAGGGACAAGTGATCGAACTCGAGCGCGAAGGATATATAGACCGTTGTATGTTTTTAAAAGGGAAATGGACGCTTGTGGATACAAGGCCTGATTATCTAAGATAATTATCAACACGGATAAGAACCTTATGTTAATGAATTAACACCAATAGGTTATCTGTAAATGATCACAACTTAGGGAACAACTCAATATTAAAATCATCGTTTCGCTGGTGCTTCTCTTTGCGATACTCAACCTTCACCAAAATGGATTTGAGTAGCGCATTTTTTTTAGCTGGATCTTTAGACCGTTCATAAAGTCTAATCACATTCTGCACCATCGGTATGATGTTGTTCTGTTGCTTCTCACGATTCATTGCATCCTGGAGTTCTGTGCGCGCGCGTTCCATAGCCCGGCGATTATCTTCCATACGTGCAGCCAGGTTCTGGGAACGCTCCAAATAAATCTCCTCTGAATAAATTCCTCGTTCCAAAAAGTCATGGAGTCGCCCACGTTGAACCTCAAGTTCGGACATTTCCTTTTCCAACGCAGCCACTGCCATCTGTTTCAATTCAACCTCTCGATCCGATTTATCCTCTCGCTTATGTTTGCTGAGTTCTAATTTGTACGTCCGAAGCCATTCCTTCAAACCAGATATAACCGCTTTCTCGACATACTCAAATTTTGAGCTCCGGCAATCACAATCTTTGTTGTAACACATCAAGTGTGCCGGTTGCGTGGTGTATGGTCGATAAATCATCGAGTACTTACATTTCGCACAACGTACTAAACCGGCTAATGGGTTCGTAATACCGTTTTCTAATTGATAAGGTACATGATACTTACCCTTTAAAATTTCCTGTGCCTTTTCCCATGTTTCTTGGCTTATCAGTGGTTCGTGTTTTCCCTTTACGTCCAATACTTCGGCCTTGACTCTACTTTTTACAACACGTCCTGTGGCAGTTTTTTTGTATTCTTTCTTTTTCCATTGTAGGCGTCCTATATAGACTTTATTTTTGAGTATTGCGAGTACAGACGAATCGGACCAAGGGATACCGGTATAGCTTTTGAACCCCATCTCGTTAAGCTGGTTTGCAATTTTTGATGCACCCATACGTTCGTTTGGATCATCATGCGTATACCATTCATAAATCATTTGCACAATTTTACTTTGTTCTGGATGTGGAACTAACCAACGCGATTTTCCCTCTTTGCGGATCTCATAACCATAAGGTGGGCGTGTTCCGATATAGTTCCCCGCTTCTACTGATTGAGTGCGGCCGCGCTGCATGCGCCGTGTGATGATCTTTAGCTCCTGGCGTGCGAATAAAGTTTGGATTTCTGTCATAAGTTCGTCAGATTCGTCTTTGAGGTCATACGTCTTGGTAGGAGTAATGATCTTTGTGTCTGTTTCGCGGAAAGCATTCAAAATCAAACCTTGCTCCTGCATGTTGCCGCGCCCTAGACGGTCAATATCCATACAAAGAACAGCAGTATACTCACCGCGTTCGACCTCTTTCAATAACTCCTGCATCTCCGGACGGTGCAGCAAACTTTCACCGGATACGATCTCTTCCCGGATCCGCACGATGTTAAGACCTTTTTCCTTGGCAAACTTGAGCAGAGCCTTTTTATGTTTGGCTAACGTTTCACCTTCGCCGCGTGCTTCAGCTTCTATGTCCGTGCGCGATTTCCGTAAGTATATAGCGGTCCGTTCCATGCCTATAATTGTTACAACGCCTTTCCTTGTTAATTTAAATTTGCTTACAAGGCAAATTAATTTGATTAGATATCAATATACTCATTGTTCGATCTATTATATCTATAAACGATAAATCCGGTTATAAAATTAGATACCCAAACTTCAAACAAAGTGAGAATTATTCTCGCCACTACATAAGCTAAAATTCCTTTCCACCAGAATAAAAAGCAGCCTCCAATAAGTAATAATGATAATATCAAAGTACCTAATTGTTCTATTTGTTTGCTTTTTGAACCATTGTTATACTTACCAAATGAATGAATAACCCCAAAAATCACACTTATTAGTAATACTATCTTCCATAATGTTGTTGGAGTATAGAAATTATTTAGTAAATCTAATGAAATGGCGATTAAATATGTTTGCATTATATATATAAAAAAATAAATAATTGCATGACGAAAAAAATGATACGATTTCGTTGATGGTAAGGTTGTATTGAGAAAAAAAGATGTTACAACCCCAAGAATAATCAATGTAAAAAAGTTAGGTCCGTACGAATAAATAAATATGTATTGAACTAAAGATGCCACTAAAAAATAAAACATGAACTTAATAAAGTTGTTTATCATTATATTCTCCAATATTATCATCCCCATCGGCTGGGGGACTTGCTATATATAAGTATGCCATCCTTTATATTACCTAATATTTCCCGGTATTTCCATGGATAAATTGGAAAGATAATGATACATTTAACATGCGAGGGAATAACAGCGCTGTTTATGTTCTCTACCTAGAGTACTTACCTCCAGGTCGTGAGTAGTATTTAGCTACTCAAGCCTTACTGTCCAAAGGAAACTCGTAAAGATCGTCTATATGACACCCAATGGCTGCAGCAATTGTTTTTGCCGTCCCAATCGTCATGACTTTGCGATTATTTACATAGTCTGATATTTGGGTCTTATTGATTCCGGTTTTTTCGCATAGCCATTGTTGATTTTTGTTGATTTCTTTGAGTCTTTGTGACAGAAGGCAACGACCAGGTTTGTACCCCATGATCATGCCTCGCATATTAAATTTTGTTGTTGAAACAGAACGTTTGTTCGCTTATTATAGATTATACAAACATGTGCGAACAGGAGTTGTTGCTAATGTCGAATGAAGATATCGAAATATTTGTTTTCATCATTCAGACGAGCAGGAGCCAACTCATTAACTTACAGCA
>Ga0310825_100676_pt1 | contig 23319 bp, 22 predicted proteins | sample WT_ome_9_FD_202243 | JGI IMG/M metagenome (GOLD analysis project Ga0310825, IMG submission 202243) | Sorghum-adapted microbial communities enriched on wild type (WT) sorghum from Joint BioEnergy Institute, Emeryville, California, United... ... | reverse complement strand
GGGATGGACGCACCGCTGGTGCACCAGTTGTTCCGCCAGGAGCACAGCTGGGTAGCTAAGTGCGGACGGGATAAGCGCTGAAAGCATCTAAGCGTGAAGCCCCCCTCAAGATGAGATTTCCCAATTAGTAAGACCCCTTGAAGACGACAAGGTTGATAGGCCTGAGGTGGAAGTGCAGCAATGCATGGAGCTGACAGGTACTAATCGGTCGAGGGCTTATCCAAAAAAACTCTAAAATGCAGATTTGTTTCGTATCCAGTTTTCAAGGATTAAACCTTGATTTTTATGGCTTGGAGAGATACCCAAGTGGCTATAAGGGGACCCTCTGCTAAGGGGTTAGACTGCGTAAGCGGTGCGAGGGTTCGAATCCCTCTCTCTCCGCCATTTGTACAAGCTTAACTGTGGCGGCGTAGCTCAGCTGGCTAGAGCGTACGGTTCATACCCGTGAGGTCGGGGGTTCGATCCCCTCCGCCGCTACCATAATATTTCGGAGGCTTAGCTCAGCTGGGAGAGCATCTGCCTTACAAGCAGAGGGTCGGGGGTTCGATCCCCTCAGCCTCCACCATGATCTTTATTTGAAACATCATAATTTACACCGTGCCGGTGTAGCTCAATTGGTAGAGCAACTGACTTGTAATCAGTAGGTTGGGGGTTCAAGTCCTCTCGCCGGCACCATTCTCTTGCGGAGCCGTGGTGTAGAGGCCTAACATGCCTGCCTGTCACGCAGGAGACCGCGGGTTCGAATCCCGTCGGCTCCGCCATTTATTTGAATATTTCCACCGTAAAGTGGGAAAGTGTTCAACTTCACCGCTTTATTTTTTTGGGTTTTTACCGTGTAATGTATGGCTCGGTAGCTCAGTTGGTAGAGCAGAGGACTGAAAATCCTCGTGTCGGCGGTTCGATTCCGTCCCGAGCCACTTTTATGCTTCCAGCATCAGATTGGACTGATTTGGGTAGCATAACACATATGGAGGCTTAGCGAAGTGGCCAAACGCAGCAGACTGTAAATCTGTTCTCTTACGAGTTCGGTGGTTCGAATCCATCAGCCTCCACCAGTTTATATGAGCCATTAGCTCAGTTGGTAGAGCACCTGACTTTTAATCAGGGTGTCGAAGGTTCGAGTCCTTCATGGCTCATGATCCAAAGCCGTTAACCTTAGGGTTGACGGCTTTTTTGCGCGTTCAGCAGGACGAGGATTTAGGTTTGCTCCGGCAGTTATGATAAAATAAGTCTAATAAACTCGAAAACGCATGGAAAGAAAGGCTACGCTATGGAGATCAAATTGCTAAAGCAACAAGTGGAGAGCGTCATCGGTACATCGTTGTCGGAGAGCGTCTGGGAGGCAAGGGACTGGAATGAAGTTGTAAGAGCTGTGAGTCCTCTGGAATCCGGTCCATATCGCGTAAATGAGCGATGGATATGGTTCGTCGAGCAGCATCAAGGAGGCGTGCGTGTACTTGAATCGGAGGTTGCCAAAGTAACGGATTCTGAAGCCCGGTTAATTCAAATGCTCCTGACGGCTGCCCGAGAGCCGGCAACGCCTTCCTCTAACTTGAAGCGAGAGGATGAAATGCGCAGTATTCAGTTGGGGGAGTGGCTGGAGGAACGCTTGGAGCAAGGAGAGCTGACTCAACCGTTGCCTGATCACTTGACCTTGAAGGCGAAGCTCAAGGGGAGGATGTTGCCCTTTTTACTGAGTTGGGAAAGTTCGGGACAAGGGCAGGCGATTTCTTTTTCAAAGCTAAACAAGCTGTTGAAGAGCTACTTCGGGGGCGAAGTGGTTCTGGCTCCGCTGAAGGAGGCGTGGCTGATTCTCCTGGGTGAAGAGCTGTTTATGAGCCTGCGGGAGGAGAGCGAAGAGGCGGCGGAAACGGAACGCGACCTGATGGCTGCCTTATGCCAAGGCTTGTACGAGCTGGTGACCAACGAATGGGTTGGAGGATTTCACCTTACGGTCGGGAGCGCCTTAATTGCTGAGAATGAATTGGTGTCTGCTACGTTGTTTTTGCGTCAGACGTTGGCCCTCGGGCGAATGTTTAATGTAACAGATCCCATCCATTTTCCTTGGGAACTGAGGCTGGAGCGGCTGGTGTACAGCATACCGGAAGAGCAACGCCGGCAATTTGCTTTGGAGCTTGGGGATCGTGCAGATTTGCTGCAGGATGAGGAGATTCGAACCACGCTTGAGACGTTTTTTGCCCTGGACTGCAATGTGAGTGAGACCGCGAAACGGCTATATATTCACCGGAACACGTTATTATATCGCATGGATAAATTCAAACAGGAAACCGGGTTGGATGTCAGAACGTTTAATGACGCAGTTTTGGTCAAGCTCGAGCTGCTATTGTATAAAGTGACGAAAAGGCTTTAAGATTTTTGTGCAGTTTGTGGATGGATGGGCAGCCCCCTATCGTCTAATATATAAATATAAAATGTATCCGATTTCATAAAGCATAGAACCAATACCCTAATACCACCAAATTAAAGTAATGGGAGGACGAAGACATGGCAGGCGTACGTTTAGAACACATTTACAAAAAATACCCGGGTGCTGCTAAAGCAACTGTAGAAGACATCAACCTTGATATTAAGGATAAGGAATTCCTCGTACTGGTAGGACCTTCCGGTTGCGGTAAATCCACAACGCTTCGGATGATCGCTGGTTTGGAAGAAATTACAGAAGGTAAATTGTACATCGGCGACCGCGTCGTAAACGACGTTGCTCCGAAAGACCGCGACATCGCGATGGTATTCCAATCCTACGCGCTGTATCCGCACATGAACGTATATCAAAACATGGCGTTCGGTTTGAAACTGCGTAAAGTGAAGAAAGATGAAATCGACCGTCGCGTTCGCGAAGCAGCTAAAATTCTCGACATCGAGCATTTGCTGGATCGCAAACCGAAAGCTCTTTCCGGTGGTCAACGTCAACGGGTTGCCTTGGGCCGCGCCATTGTCCGCGATCCTCAAGTGTTCCTGATGGACGAACCGCTTTCCAACTTGGATGCTAAACTGCGCGGTCAAATGCGCGCGGAAATCACGAAGCTGGTTAAACGTCTGGAAACGACTTGCATCTACGTAACACATGACCAAATCGAAGCTATGACGATGGGTGACCGGATCGTTGTTATGCATGACGGTATCATCCAACAAGCTGCTTCTCCAGAAGAGCTGTACAACCAACCAGGCAACATCTTCGTAGCTGGCTTTATCGGTTCGCCTACGATGAACTTCGTGAACGGTACTTTGGTGGAAGAAGCAGGCACCGTTCGTTTCAGAGCTACCAACATGGATGTTGTTGTGCCTCAAGGTAAAGCAACAATCCTGAGAGATAAAGGCTACATCGGCAAAGACGTTATCATGGGTATTCGTCCTGAGGACATCCATGAAGAGCCAGTATTCCTGGAAGCTTCGCCGCAAACGACCTTTACTGCTAACGTGTATCTGACGGAAAACCTGGGTCACGAAATGCAATTGTACCTGAACGGTGCAGGCAGCGACGGCCTGATCGCTCGTGTAGACGGCCGTTCCAATACACGTGAAGGCGACAACGTTAAACTGGCGATCGATATGAACAAAATTCATATCTTCGACAAAGAAACAGAACGCAACGTGTTCTTCAGCTAATTTGTTACGCGATGAAGAAACCGCCCTTCGGGGCGGTTTTATTTGTTAGGCAGGGGCAAAAAAGCTGCAGTAGGGCGATTCCTAGGCGGCTCACGGCCCAATGATTGATTTACGTGACAATTTCCTATACGATGAATACATTGAGTGATCTCGAACCAAGATGAATTAATGCCTTAATTCAGGCAGCTGATATCGGAGCCGGAGCTCGTTAGTTGACGAGCACCCTCATGTTGAATGCCGGCAGGGGAAAGGAAGAGCACCATGGCTAAAAAAGTGAAAGTATCCGAATTAGTGAACCAATTCGGGCTCGAGGTGGTTTCCGGAGAGCAAGGGTTAAAACGTGCGATCACGGTCGACGATTTATATCGTCCGGGCTTGGAGATGGCCGGGTATTTTGAATACCATCCGCCGGAGCGCGTTCAGATTCTGGGGAAAACCGAGCTGGCCTTCTTCGAGATGCTACCGGAGAAGGAACGGAAAGATCGCATGGAGCGGTTATGCAGCAGCGATGAGACGCCTTGTATCATCGTTACCCGCTCTTGGAAGGTACCTGAGGAACTGATTGAGATCAGTTCAGAGAAGCAAATCCCAGTCCTTCGCAGCAGCATGGCGACGACAATCCTGTCGAGCCGGATCACCAGCTTCCTGGAACGGAAGCTGGCGCCAACCGCGACGATTCACGGGGTTCTCGTTGACGTCTATGGCGTGGGGATGCTAATTACCGGCAGCAGCGGTATCGGGAAGAGTGAAACGGCCCTCGAACTGGTGAAGCGCGGACACCGTCTGATTGCGGACGATGCGGTAGAAATCCGGCAAACGTCGGATAACCAATTACACGGTACAGCACCTGAACTCATTCGCCACCTACTTGAGATCCGCGGCGTGGGGATCATCAACGTCATGACGTTGTTTGGTGCCGGGGCCATCCGCAACAACAAGCGAATTTCGCTGGTTGTCAGACTGGAAGCTTGGCAACAAGAGAAGCAGTATGACCGATTAGGTCTGGATGAAGAGACGACGCGGATTATCGATACCGATGTCCCGCTGGTGACGATCCCGGTGCGTCCTGGACGGAACTTGGCCGTCATTATCGAGGTAGCCGCGATGAACTTCCGTTTGAAGCGAATGGGGTACAACGCTGCGCTGCAGTTTACGACAAAACTGACCGAAACGATTTCAGAAGATATCGACGATTTGGAGTAGGAGCGTGAACGATGGGCACTTTGTTATTAGACCCGATCGCTTTTTCCATCGGGGGCTTGAAAGTACACTGGTATGGCCTGATTCTGGGCTGCGCGGCTTTGGTCGGCCTTCTGTTAGCCGTTTGGGAAGGGAAGCGGTTCCGCATCCCTCAGGAATTTTTTATGGACTTGCTGTTATTGGGCGTACCGTCGGCGATTGTCGCCGCGCGGATTTATTACGTCGCGTTTATGTGGGACGATTACAAGGATAACTTCTGGGATGTATTTAAAATCTGGAACGGCGGTATCGCCATTTACGGGGCGCTGATCGGCGCGATCATCTGCGCGGTGATCTTTGTTCGGCGTCGCGGCTATAACTTCTGGCGGATCGCTGATATTTGTGCGCCTTCCCTGATTGTGGGGCAGATGATTGGGCGCTGGGGGAACTTCGTGAACCAGGAAGCTTATGGCGGACCAACAACGGAGAGCTTCCTTCGCGACAACTTGCATTTACCTTCATTTATTGTGAATCAAATGAACGTGCAGGGGACATTCCATCACCCGACGTTTCTGTATGAATCGTTGTGGAACCTGGTGGGCTTGATCTTACTAATGATTTTGCGGAGACAGAAATTTTTGCGCGCAGGGGAATTGTTCGCCTCGTATTTCATCTGGTATTCGATCGGACGATTCTTCATTGAAGCGTTGCGGACGGACAGCTTAGCGTTCCAGGGAGCATCCTGGCTAGCGTCGTTCGTGAATGGGCTCTGGACGCCAATGACCTGGCTTGGATTCGAACAAGGGTATCTGGCGCCTTCTTACGGCAACGTTCGCATTTCCCAGCTGCTTGCCTTGGGCATTGTGGTTGCGGCGATCATCTTCATTATCGTACGTCGCAGTACCGTTCGTGACCTGCCGTATTACAGTGATCCTATTACATCTACGAAAGTCGCCGCAGCGGATGCTTTGCCGGTAATGGGTGGAGCGGCTGAATCTGAGCAAGCGAAGCTGTCTAAGACGGAGGAAACGACCGTGGAGGAGTTGGCGGAAGCGCCGGAAGACAAGAAGGAGTAGCAGCCACATGATAAACACCGTGTTATTTGATCTTGATGGAACGATTATCGATACCAATGAACTGATCATTACAACCTTTTTGCACGTCATTGATAAGCATGGCTTCCAGCCGCGCACGAGAGAAGAAATCATCCCGCATATGGGGCAAACGTTAGAGCACCAGTTGCAAGTGTTCTCGGGCCGTGAAGAGGTAGCGGATCTGGTGGCAGATTACCGAAAATACAACCGGGAACGCCATGATGAACTGATCCGTGAATTTCCCCAGGTCAAAGAAGTGATCTCCGATTTGCACGAACGGGGGATCACAATGGGGATTGTCACGACGAAGATTAAGGAGACCACGATGCTCGCCTTAAACATGTTCGGGTTAAAGCCGTACATGAAATCGATCGTGACGGTGGAGGATGTGAAGCATCCCAAGCCGCATCCTGAGCCGATTCTGACGGCGTTGCGCGAGCTGGGCGCTGATCCGGCACACACGTTGATGGTGGGCGATAGTGCCGCCGATCTGCAATGTGCGAAGGCAGCGGGTGTGAAGGCAGCCGGTGTAGCTTGGTCGTTGAAAGGCGAGGCGGTACTGCGCCAGTATCATCCGGATTACATCCTGCAAGAGATGCGAGATCTCTATGGAATCCTAGGTTTGGAGCCGGTGAGATCGTGAGACGAGTGAGGCGTTATCCGGTTGAAGGACCCAACGCACTCTGGCAGCTGTACCGGACGGTAAGCCCTTGGAAGGGCGTCCGGAACTTTATTTTTATCCAAATCGCCCGGTATTGCCCGATATTATCGCTGAAGAACGCCATTTACCGTCGGGTTCTCGGCATGAAGGTGGGCGAGCACACCGCGTTTGGGTTGATGGTGATGGTGGATGTGTTTTTCCCGGAGCTGATTACGGTGGGACGCAATTCGGTGATCGGGTACAACACGACGATTCTCGCCCACGAGTATTTGATCAAGGAATACCGCCTGGGTGAGGTGCGGATCGGCGATGAGGTGATGATTGGTGCGAACAGCACAATCCTCCCGGGTGTGACCATCGGAGACGGTGCAGTCGTCGCCGCCGGATCAGTGGTACATAAGGACGTGGCTCCGGGCACGTTTGTTGGCGGGAACCCGCTGCGGGTGCTGGAGCGGAAGAATCCCTAGATTGTGGGCGTGTCCTATGTCATCATCCGGAGTCCGAATTGGCTCAGCCCGCCTCTGCGGGCGCGCTAACGCTGACCAGGAGCGCTATTTTGCTGATTTTGGTGCTTTGGAATTTCTAACGACGCTGAGACACGCTATTTCGTGAAAAACACCTGAATTCGTCAGCAGAATGGAGCAATAAGCATTGTGATAAGCGTTAGAATCGTAATACGTTGATTTTAACTGCAATAAGGTTTGTGATAAGCGTTAGAAATAAAAGCGGTCCTTGAACCAGGGAATTTGCCGGGTGGGACCGCTTTTGTGTGTTTTATTTGAGTTTGATCTTGAACGGTTTTATGCATATTCAAATTCTGGTATAGTGGAGAGAGTGAACTAGAAACATTTGTAAAGTTTAGATGTCTAGTACGTAAATCAGGCTTCTTTTAATTATGAACAGGAGTTGGTTGAGTGAGCAAGGTGGTCAAGGAACGTTTGCCGCAGTTGGACATCTTTCGTGCGTTAGCGATCTTCAGCGTCATCCAGGTGCACGCTTCATCGTTCGCGGCGGCAGAACAAGCGCTGAATTCACCGGTCTACTACTTTTATAATTGGATGAACATTTTCTTTAAAATCGGTACCCCGTCGTTTATCCTGCTAAGCAGTTTCGTCCTTTTTTACAATTATTACGATCAGCCGATTAGCCGCAAGCTGGTAAGCAAATTCTACAAGAAGCGCTTGACCTATATCATCTTGCCCTATCTCCTGGTCTCCTGTTGTTATTTCATGTTGATTGCGCTTTACCGCAACGATTTTGTCAATAATTCCAAGCTGTATGAATTGAAGTCGTTAGGGACGGCGCTCCTGACGGGTACAGCGTATACCCACCTCTACTTCGTATTTATCAGCATACAGTTCTACCTGTTGTTCCCGCTCTTCTTGTGGTTATTCCAGTCCTTCCGAAATCACCGCTTCTTGATTGCGCTCATTTTGCCTTTGGGTCTGGCGCTGCAGTGGGGCTTCGTATTCTGGAACAAATACCAGCTACATCTGCCGAATAAAGGGAGCTACGCACTGAGCTATATGGGGTATTACATGTTGGGAGCAGTGCTGGCGATTTACTTCAGCAAATTGAAGAGTTGGCTGAAAACGGACTGGAAGCAAATGCCCCAATCCCACAAAGGATGGACTGCCGCGTTGTGGATCGGATGGCTGGTTGTTGCCTTCGTTCATGTCCAGATCTGGTATGTATACCGCCAAGGTTATGCTTCGCCCAACACCCTATGGTTTGAATTGTTATGGAACGTTCACACGATGTTCTCGGCGTTAGTGCTGCTCAAACTGTCATTCTCCATTCAGCGAAGAGGCTCCGCCTTCTGGGTTCGGTCGCTGACTCGGGTGGGGGAGCTCTCCTTCGGGATCTATCTGTTCCATCCTGTCGTGTTGTTCGCGTACCGGCTCTTCTGGAATGAACAACGGCTGCCGGGGGCTTCTTACGGCTACCTGGTTTACATCATTGTGGGTTCCCTCGCAGCGCTATTCCTTTCATGGGGGTTTGTGCAGCTTAGTTTCCGGCGGCTGCCGTTTGCCGCATGGTTTCTGGGGAGTGTACCGGCTTCCTTGCGCAAAAATAAACCGTCCGAACGGCAGGAAAGCGGGCAAAGACCATCTGTTGGTGCAAATACGTAACTTCGATCAGTTGAACCGGTTCGGGCATACCCGGCCGGTTTTTTTGCATGGAGTGGGAAGTCGCAAGGGTTTTGGCTCATGCTTGGGGAATACTGTAGGGCAGGTTAATTTGAGACGTAGGAACCGGAGAGAAGCAATTGACGGTCGAAAAGAAATTATGATAAAATTGGGCTACTCTTTAATTTGGTAGTATGGTAGTACTTTAATATAATAAAGAAATTTTATATAAGAGAGAAAAACGGTGAGGTGAAACACTTGTCGAAACCAAAAGGCTTTGAAAAACCGGCGGGTGTCCGCGATTATCTGCCTTTTGCCGTGGATAAGCTGCGGGCGATCGAACGGCGTGTGCTGGATTGCATGGCCGGCTGGGGATACCGGCAAATTATGACGCCTACAATGGAATATTACGATACCGTGGGCGTAGCCAGCTCGACGTCGGATCAGAAGCTGTTTAAATTGTTAAATAACCGGGGGACCACGATGGTGCTCCGTTCCGATATGACGGCGCCCATCGCGCGGGTCGTCGCTTCTTTGTTGAAGGAAGAGCCGTTGCCGCTTCGCTTGTCATATCACGCCAACGTCTTCCGGGCGATTGAGGAAGAAGCAGGAAGGGAAGCGGAGTTTTATCAAACGGGCGTCGAATTGGTTGGCGATGATTCCCCGGATGCGGACGCTGAGGTGATTGCGCTGGCCGTAGCCTCGTTGCAGGCAGCGGGCGTGAAGTCATTTAAGATCGCGGTTGGGCATGTTGGCTTCCTGAATGGTCTGCTGGAGGATGCGGTCCCGGGCCGGGAGGATATTCAGGAGGCGTTAAAGGCCGGGCTGTTGCATCGCGATTTTGTAGGCTATCGGGAGACACTCTCCCAGTTATCTCTCTCGCAGGAGCAGCGTGATGAGCTGGAAGGGATTCTCCGTCTGCGCGGCGGTAAAGAAATTTGCGGCCAAGCGCTGGAGCTGAGTGCCAATCCGCTAGCCCAAGCCTCAGTTCAGCATCTGAGTCAGGTGTGGGATGCTTTGGAGGACTTTGGCGTAGCCGAACATGTGATGATCGATCTGACGATGATCGGGGATTTCTCGTATTATACAGGGATGACGTTTGAGGGTTATGCTGCAGAGCTGGGTTTCCCGGTGTGCAGCGGCGGTCGGTATGACAATCTGCTGCAGCAGTTCGGACGGCCGGCACCAGCTACCGGATTCTCGCTCAAGACGAACCGGATTCTCGACGGAGTTGGCGGGCTGGAGACGGAACCGGAGCTGCCGGTGGTGCTGCAGTATGACGCGCCGAACCGGAAGCGGGCGTTCGCCGAAGCGGAGCGGTTGCGCAGTGAAGGCCGCAGCGTACTGATGCGCCGTGCAGAGGGGCCGGAAGATCTGCTCAGCGCCCCGGAGTCGACGCGGAAGGCGGGACCGCTGGGACCAACATACGGCGATATCCTGACGTTCGTCAGCTTTTGAGTGAAGGCAGCTGCCTGAGAAGGAGGGCACAATCCATTGAATCAAATTATTAAAGTCGCAATGCCTAAGGGGCGTATTTATAAAAAAGCATCCGCCTTATTCCGCGAGGCGGGTATCGAGATTCCAGATGATGTAGATGAAACGCGCAAGCTGGTCATTCCGCTGCCGGACATCGGCATGGAGTTCATCCTTGCGAAGCCGGTCGATGTGCCAACGTACGTGGAATACGGCGTGGCCGATATCGGGATCGTTGGTAAAGACGTGCTGATGGAGGAAAATCGGGATGTTTACGAGCTGCTTGACCTTGGCATCGCGCGTTGCCGCATGTCGGTGATTGCGCTGCCCGATTGGAAGCCGGGGATTCAGCAACGGGTGGCTACGAAGTATCCGAACGTGGCGTCGCAGTTCTTCCGCGAGCACGGACAGCAGGTTGAGGTCATTAAGCTGAACGGCTCGATCGAGCTGGCACCGCTCATCGGTTTGGCGGACCGGATCGTGGATATGGTGGAGACCGGGCAGACGTTGAAGGAGAACGGATTAGTTGAGCTGGAGAAGATCTTTGACATCACCAGCCGTTTGGTGGCGAACCGAGTCAGCTATCGGATGAAAAACGCCGAGATTCAGGCCGTGTGCGATGCGCTGAGCAAAGTGATTCAGCGGGATGAAGTCTCGCAGCCTTGAGCTTGGGACGGGCCAAGGGCAGATTCAAGAACTTATAAGGATGAAGAAAGCAGGGGGATGCCGGATGATGAAACTGGTATCGGCACAGGATTTTGATTTGCGGCGGGAAGTGGAATATGGCTCGCCGGAGCAAAACGAAGCGGTTAAAGCGATCGTCCAAGCGGTTAAAGCGGAAGGGGACGCAGCCTTGCTTCGGTACACGGAGCAATTTGACGGCATGAAGCTGGAGGCGTCCGGGCTGCGCGTGACGAAGGAGGAGCTGGAGGCGGCATATGCGGCTGTGGAGCCGTCGTTTGTAACAGCGATCCGGGGGGCGGCCCAGAACATCCGGGCGTTCCATGCCCGGCAGAAGCGCAATTCCTGGATGGATTTGCAGCCGGATGGGAGCTTACTGGGTCAAATCATCCGCCCGTTAAAGCGGGTTGGCGTGTACGTTCCTGGCGGGAAGGCGGCTTATCCGTCTTCCGTGCTCATGAACGTGATTCCGGCACAGGTGGCCGGCGTGCCGGAGATCGTGATGGTGACGCCGCCGGCGACGGGCGGCAAAGCGGGGATCGACCCGTACATTCTCGTGGCGGCGGCCGAAGCCGGCGTGCACGAGATCTATCGGGTCGGCGGGGCCCAAGCGATTGCGGCGCTCGCTTATGGCACGGACACGATCCGGCCCGTGGATAAGATTTGCGGGCCGGGGAACATTTACGTCGCGCTTGCCAAACGCGAAGTGTACGGTGTCGTCGATATCGACAGTATCGCCGGTCCTAGTGAAATCGCCGTGCTGGCCGATGACAGCGCCGATCCCGCCTATGTGGCGGCGGATCTGCTGTCCCAGGCCGAGCACGATGAGATGGCGTCGGCGATCCTCGTGACGCCGTCGGAGGCGTTTGCGAAGGCGTGCCAAGCCGAGGTGGCGCGGCAGCTTGCCGCGCTGCCGCGCAAGGCGATCGCCGGAGCTTCGATCGAGCGCTACGGTGCGATCATCCTCGTCGATTCGATCGAAGCGGGGATCGACGTGATTAATCAGCTGGCGCCGGAGCATTTTGAGCTGATCGTGGACAATCCGATGGGCTATCTGGGCCGGGTGGAAAATGCCGGGGCAATTTTCCTCGGACCGTACAGCTCGGAGCCGGTGGGGGATTATTTTGCCGGGCCGAACCATATCATTCCGACCAACGGTACGGCGCGATTCTCGTCACCGGTAGACGTGGACGATTTTATTAAGAAATCCAGTTTGATTTACTATAGCAAGGAAGCGCTGCTGGAGAACGGGGCTACCATTATGGAGCTGGCGCGGCGGGAAGGGCTGGAAGGCCATGCCCGGGCGATCGAAATCCGGTTGCAGCAAGAAGGAAAGGCGGGGAACGAAGATGGCCAACAGTAACGGGGGAGCGGCGCCACGCCAAGCGAGCATCAGCCGCACAACGAATGAAACAGATATTCAACTGACCTTTGCGGTGGACGGGAGCGGGAACGCGCAGTTGGAGACGGACGTGCCTTTTTTGAACCATATGCTGGATTTGTTCACGAAGCACGGACATTTTGATCTCTCGGTCCAGGCGCGCGGCGATATCGAAATCGATGATCATCATACGGTGGAGGATATCGGCATTTGTCTGGGGCAGGTGATTCGGGAGGCGCTGGGCGATAAAAAAGGGATCAAACGTTATTCCAGCGTGTTTATTCCGATGGATGAGGCGTTGGCCCAAGTGGTAATTGACGTCAGCAACCGTCCGCATTTCGAATACCGTGCGGAGTATCCTTCGGACCGCGTGGGCAGCTTCGACGTGCAGCTCGTTCATGAGTTTCTATGGAAGCTGGCGCTGGAGGCACGGATTACGCTGCATGTGATCGTGCATTATGGCCAGAATACGCACCACATGATCGAAGCGGTGTTCAAAGCGCTGGGACGGGCGCTGGATGAGGCGACGAGCATTGATCCGCGCGTCAACGGGGTGCCGTCGACGAAGGGAGTGCTGTAGCCGATGAAGATTGCCATCGTCGATTACGGGATGGGCAACCTGCACAGCGTGAGCAAGGCGGTGGAGCGCCTCGGCTACGAGGGTACGATTACTGGAGACGAGGCGCAGATTCTGGCGGCGGACGGCGTGCTGTTGCCGGGCGTCGGAGCTTTTGGTGACGCGATGAAGCATCTGCGCGCGTCGGGCTTGGACGCCGTGGTGCGGCAGGCGGCCGCTGGGGGAACACCGCTGCTCGGCATCTGCCTCGGGATGCAGCTGCTCTTCGGTGAGAGCGAAGAGCATGGGCTCAACGAGGGGCTGGGCTTGCTGCCGGGCCGCGCGGTGCGGTTTGCGGGCACCGAGGGGTACAAGGTGCCGCATATGGGCTGGAACCGGCTGTCGTTCCTGCAGCCGGGGAATCCGCTGCTCGCCGGGCTGGAAGAGGGACATGTGTACTTCGTCCATTCTTATCACGTGTTGGCGGAGCAGCCGGGGGATGTGCTGGCCGTGACCGACTACGGCCATCCGGTGACCGCCATCGTCGGCCGCGGCAACGTCTTCGGGATGCAGTTCCATCCCGAGAAGAGCGGCGAGCTCGGCATGGCGTTGCTGCGCAATTTCCTGACGCTGGTGGGGCGGCAGGGATAATGCCGCGAGATCGACGCGCACGCTGCAGGTAATCGTCAGTTAGACGCAGTTGAAGTCCTCGGCGCGCTTAGGGCACTTGCAGCAAGGGACGCCTGAAGTGTCTAGGGGGTTGGGCGCGAAGGATGCAAGTAAGCGCCAGCTAGACGCATTTGAAGCTCTCGGCGCGCGCTTGGAGCACTCGCGGGCAAGGGACGTCCTGAAGCTTGAGGCGCTGGGTGCGAAGGGGAGTGGGGTGCACACGAAGCACACGATGCTACACGATGCGCCCCTGCTGCCAGCTGCTAACGTGGCTGCGTATAGAGAAGGTAGCGGTAATTTATGGCCTTATTTTGGCAGGTAGATAGGCTCTGTGGAGAATTAGCGGTAAAAAGTGGCGTTATCTGAGGTCCGGTTGCTTGAATCCAAGGATTTTGGCTGAAATAGCGCCAAGAAATACCGTTAGTCTCATGGAGAGGCAGATTTGCGTTGAAATAACACCATAAATTACCGCTATTTCAGAACGGGAGCCACATGGATCTTTAAACTTAAGGGAAGTGCGGAATTTTAAATATTCATTCTAACCATGAACGGCGGGAGGTACGAACATATGTCATCTTTTATTATTTATCCGGCGATCGACATTCGCGGCGGAAAATGTGTGCGATTGGTCCAGGGCGATTATGATCGTGAAACGGTGTATAACGCGAACCCGGTTGAGGTGGCCCGTTCTTGGGAAGCCCAAGGCGGGTCGTTTATCCATTTGGTCGATTTAGATGGGGCGAAGGCGGGGCATCCGGTTAACGATGAGCTGATCGGCGAGATCGCTCGCACCGTACAGGTGCCAGTACAGGTCGGCGGCGGCCTGCGCACGCTGGACGACGTAAAGCGCCTGTTGTCGCTGGGTGTGAGCCGGGTCATTCTCGGGACGGCAGCGATTGAGGACCGGGCGTTCACGGAGGCGGTGCTGGGCACCTATGGCGATCAAGTCGCCATCGGCATTGATGCCCGGAACGGCTTCGTCGCAACTCGCGGTTGGCTGGAAACCTCCGAGGTTCAGGCAGAAGTGTTGGCGAAGGAGCTCGCGGCCAAAGGGGCGGAGACGTTTATTTTCACCGATATCTCCCGCGACGGGATGATGCAAGGGCCGAATGTGGAGGCGATTTTGTCGCTGGCTCAGGCCTCTGGCAAGACGGTAATTGCCTCCGGCGGCGTCACGGTGCAGGACGATTTGCTGCGCCTCGCTGCCCACCGAGATCAAGGTGTCGGCGGAGCTATCGTTGGTAAGGCGCTGTACACGGGGAATATCGATCTGGCTCAGGCGATCGGGGCAATTGAAGCTTTGAATCGATGATCTTGAAATCGACGAAGTTGATCTTGAAATCGACGAATAGACGAATTACGGAAAGGAAGTCGAACCAGCATGCTCGCAAAGCGAATTATTCCCTGTCTGGACGTAAAGGACGGGCGGGTCGTCAAAGGCGTGAATTTTGTGAACCTGCGTGACGCCGGTGATCCGGTGGAGCTGGCCGCATTATATGATCGCGAGGGGGCGGATGAGCTTGTCTTTCTGGACATTTCCGCATCCCACGAAGGCCGGGCGACCATGATCGAGGTGGTGAAGCAGACGGCCGGGGAAATCGCTATCCCGTTTACAGTAGGCGGCGGGATCTCCCAGGTGGAGGATATGAAGCGTCTGCTCCGGGCCGGGGCCGATAAGATTGGCATTAATACGGCGGCGGTTATCAATCCAGATCTGATCTCGGACGGTGCACGCCGTTTTGGCTCCCAATGCATCGTTGTGGCTGTAGATGCCAAATATAACGCCGAGTGGGGCGAATGGGAAGTGTACACCCACGGAGGACGCAAACCAACGGGCATCCGGGCGCTGGAATGGGTGCGGGAAGCCGAGAAACGAGGCGCCGGGGAAATTCTGCTGACGAGCATGGACGCCGACGGCACCAAGGACGGATTTGATCTGCCTCTGACCAGCGCAGTCAGCCGGGCGGTAGGGATTCCGGTTATCGCCTCGGGCGGAGCAGGGAAGACGGAAGATTTCTACGAGGTATTTACCGAAGGACATGCGGATGCGGCGTTGGCGGCGACGATTTTTCACTATAAAGAAATTGCCATACCGGATTTAAAACAGGAGTTAAAAGCTAAAGGGGTGGAGATACGATGACCGCAGGAAATCAACAGGCTTTGCAGCTATCGCTTTCGATTGAAGCGTTGGAGCAGACGGTAAAGTGGGACGCAGCCGGTCTTGTGCCGGCCATTGTCCAGGATGCGCGCAGCAAGGAAGTGCTGATGCTGGCTTACATGAATCGCGAGTCGCTGCGTAAATCGGTGGAAACCGGCCAGACCTGGTTCTGGAGCCGGTCGCGCGCGGAGCTATGGAACAAAGGGGCGACCTCCGGCAACACGCAGCAGATCACGGCCTTGAAATATGATTGTGACGGCGACACGCTGCTGGTCGAGGTTATCGCGAACGGACCGGCTTGCCACACTGGAGAGTCTACTTGCTTCTATCGGACGGCTGCTGCTGCTGAGGTTGCTGCAACCTCCACGGGATCGGGAAGTACCGACGAGCGGTTCAAGGTGCTGGCTGAGCTGGAGCAGTTGATTGCCGAGCGTTACACGGAGCGTCCGGAAGGGGCGTATACCACGTATTTATTTGATAAGGGGCTCGATAAAATTCTCAAGAAGGTTGGCGAAGAGACCGCAGAATCGATCATTGCCGCTAAAAACGGAGACAACGATGAGCTGCGTTATGAAGTCAGCGACCTGATCTACCATCTGCTGGTGCTGCTGCGCGAGCGCAATTTGCCGCTGGATGAAATTATGCAGGAGCTGGAGCGTCGTCATGAACGGCCGCGGCGTGACTAAAGCGGAGGTGGGAACAAATGTTGATCGACTACCATACCCATCATGAACGTTGCGGGCATGCCGTTGGCACGCTGGAGGATTATATCCGCCGGGGAATCGAGATCGGATTGTCCCAGCTCGGTGTCTCTGACCATATGCCGTTGCTGCATGTGGATCCGGCTGCCTATTATCCGGAAATGGCGATGCCGATGGAGGAGTTGCCGCGGTACGTGGAGGAAGCTTTTCGTTTGAAGGACAAATACCGGGGGCAGATCGACGTACGCGTCGGCCTGGAGGGCGACTATATCGAAGGCTGGGAGGAAAAGATCGAACAGATCATCACGGGCTATCCGTGGGATTATGTGATCGGGTCGGTGCATTTTCTCGGGGAATGGGATGTATCGGATTTTCGCCAGGTTCACAACTGGGAAGAAAAGGATGTATTCGCGGTATATACGCAATACTATGATGCGGTGACCAAAGCCGCGCAAACCGGGTTGTATGATTTCCTTGGCCATCTCGACGTGATCAAGCGGTTTGGGTACAAGCCTGGGCCGGAGCTGGAGCAAGAGACGATTGCGCTGGAGCGGCGGGCCTTGGCTGCCGTGAAGGAAGCCGGAATCGCCATCGAGCTCAATGCTTCGGGGCTATCCAAGCCTTGCGCGGAGATGTTTCCCAGCGAGCGGATCTTGCAGGCGGCTATCGAGATGGGGATTCCGCTGACCGTAGGGTCGGATGCCCATGATCCCCAGAAGCTAAGCGAACATTTGGATCAAGCGCGAGCACTGCTGTATAAACTGGGAGTGCGGGAGTTGGCAACTTTCGAGGGCCGCAAGCGAACGATGATTCCTTTGGAAGCAGGGCAATAAGAGCTCCAGAGCCGCTATCTGGAAAATGCTGGACGACCAGGTTGAATCCATGTACGATAATCGTGTAGGAATGTCCAAGTCTGAAATGTCATAAATCAAGGATTCGGGAGGATGTTATGGAAGCCAAAATGCGCATGTTTTCCGGTTCGTCCAATCCGAAGCTGGTATCGGATATCTGCAGTCGGCTTGGGATCGAACCCGGAAAGGTGAAATTGTCGCGCTTCAAGAGCGGAGAAATTTATGTGCATTATGAGGAAAGTATCCGTAATTATGATGTGTTTCTCGTACAGTCGCTATCCCATCCGATCAATGAGTTGTTCGTCGAGCTCCTGGTGATGATCGATGCGGCCAAGCGGGCTTCCGCTCGCACGGTGAACGTCATCATGCCCTATTACGGCTACGCCCGGCAGGAGCGTAAATCGGCGCCGCGGGAACCGATCTCTGCCAAGCTGCTCGCTGATGTGCTGACGACGGCGGGGGCGAGTCGGGTCGTGACGATCGATTTGCACGCGCCGGCAATTCAGGGCTTCTTCAACATTCCGGTCGATCATTTGACCGCGTTAGACTTGATGACGGATTACCTGCGGGCTCAGCAAATTCCGAATCCCGTGATCGTCTCGCCGGATGCGGGACGGGCCTCGATGGCGGAGAAGCTGGCCAACGGGCTGGATTCGCCGTTTGCAATCATGATCAAGAAGCGTCCCGCACACAACCAGTCGGTGATCACGCATGTGATCGGTGATGTGTCCGGGCATACGCCAATCATCATCGAGGATTTGATCGACACGGGCTCCACAATTGTAAACGTTGTCGAAGGGTTGAAGGAACGGGGGGCGGCGGACGCCTATGTGTGCGCAACGCACGGGCTCTTCTCAGACAATGCCCTGGAGAAGCTGAAGCATCCCAATATCCGGCAAGTGGTCGTTACGGATTCGATTGCGCAGCCGGAGCTGCATTCGCCCCATGTGCAGGTGCTCTCTGTAGCGCCGATGTTGGCTCGGGCGACGCAGTTTATTCTAGAGGGCGGTTCGATCGCCGCTTTGTTCAAAGATCGGGGGATTTAACCGTCCATCTCGTTCGATGAGAAAGCCGCTTAGGAAGCGGCTTTTTTTTGTTGGCGAGTTAGGGGTTCTTCCTCGGCTTCTTAGCCGCTTTGGCTTCGGCGGCCCGGCGATTTTCCTCTGCGCGGAAGAGAACCATGCGGCGAATCAGATCCAGCGGCAGCGGCTGGTCCAAAGGAAACTGTACGGACCCTTTTCCGCCTTGGTACTGGGACAGTTCCTCGGCAAATTGCTCCGTTCCACTCGGGGTTGGGTAGAAACCGATATGTTTCTTAAACGCTGCAAAATGTACCAGAACTTTGCCATCAGTTTCAAAAGTCGGCATTTTGTAACTGATCCGCTCAGTGGCGTGAGGCGCAATCTCATGGACCAGCTTACGGATTTGCTGCAATCTGTCCTGAATCTCCGGCGGAAATTGGGCGATATATTCGTCGATCGTCGTAAATTGGGGGTGGTTCGTGTCCATCGTCCGGAAGCCCTCCTTTAGTGTCGTTTTTTTCTAAGAAGAAAAAACCAGATCGCGTAAATGACCAGTAAGAGAATCAATAAGGCAATAACCGTATTTTCCCAAACAAAATACATTATGGGGATAGCTCCTTTCTCTGCAAATATCTTAATAATTCGCTTGCGGAGCGTGGATTTCCTTCCAGACGCGGCACATCCGTTATTTTCCGCTTGGATTCCCCGTGGGAGGACAGCTTCTCCTATGTTATACTGTGGAATGGAGAGTTTACCTGAAACGTACGGAAAGTAGACTTGGAAGATTGAAATCAAAGGAGGTGCCTTGCTTGAAGGAAAGAAAGCGACCGGCTAAGAACCAGCGGGGGAAAGTACTGCCGATCTCGATGGATGCGGGATTTTTCTTCGAGAGAGCCGTTTCTTCGTTGGACCGTTATCGCTATGACAAGGCATTAAAATATTTCCGCAAAGCCGTGGAATACGAGCCGAGCAACCCGGTGAATCACTGCAATATGGCCGGGATTCTATCGGAGATGGGAGACTATGCGGCATCCAATGAGGTGCTCCAGACCGTGCTGGAGGAGATCGACCCGTCCATGACGGAATGTTATTTCTATATGGCGAACAATTACGCCAATATGGATATGTTTGAAGCGGCCGAAGAAGCGCTCATCCGTTATTTGGAGGAGGATGAACAAGGACAGTTCCTGAGCGAGGCCGAGGAGATGATCGACCTGCTGCAATACGAGCTGGATCGCCCGACGAAATTAAAGAGCATCAAATCGCGCCATGGCGTCTATGAGCACGATCAGGCGCGTGCGTTGCTGGAGGAAGGCAAGTTCGCACAAGCCGTTAAAATGCTGGAGGAGCTGGTGCAGACTCGTCCTGATTTTCTGGCGGCCCGCAATAATCTGGCCTTAGGGTATTACTACCTCGGATTGTTCCGCAAAGCGGTAGAGACCGTGGAAGAGGTGTTGGTGCAGGATCCGGGTAATTTGCACGGCTTGTGTAATCTGGCGATTTTTTATCAGCATGCCGGGAACCGTGAGGCGTTGGAAGAGTTGGCCGGACGATTGGAAAATATCGTTCCTTTCCACCAAGAGCACGTGTTCAAGCTGGCAACAACGATGGGCATCTTGGGGCGGCACGAAGCGGCCTTTGGCCATTTTCAACGGCTGATGCGCGGGAGTGAGACGAACTTGGATGCCAGCCTGTATCACTATGCGGCTGTGGCTGCCTACCATACGGGGCGGAAGGAGGAAGCCGAGAAGCTCTGGAAGGCTGCCAAAAGACTGGATCCCAGCTCGAGTGTGCCGGGCTATTACTTGAACATTCTGTCTCAGGAGCGTGAACATCCCGAGGCAGAACCGGTTCCGGTGAATTACCAGTACCTGCTGCCGTTCGAGGAGCAAATGAAACGCTGGGAGGCTTCGGAAGAAGGGATCCCGGCTGAGATGAAGGAGAACCCGCTGATTCGTTCCTCGTTCTTCTGGGCGCTGCGCCACGGGGATCACAAAACCAAGCTTCAAGTCATTCAAGCGATGGGCCTGATCGCTGACCAGGAGGTTGAGGAGGCGCTGCAAGCCTTCTTGCTGGAGCCGGATGAGGATGCGTATTTGAAAGAAATGGCTTTGTTTGTCCTCCGCAATCTTGGCGTGAACCAGCCGCTGCCCGTTCGTTCTGGAGCAACGACAACGCTGGTTGATCCGAGCCGGGTATCTACACAGCTGCCGGTATGGCGGAGTGAGTGGCAAGCGGTGGTAGATTTGGCGCTGGAGCGGATGAAGCCGAGCTTCGATCTTCAGCAGCAGCATGATATGGAGACGTTGTGGGCGGAGTTTCTTACCCGGTTATATCCGGATACGCCAACGGTCTCCCATTTGGAGGGCTGGGCCGCAGCGCTTGAATATTTGACGGCCAAAATGCACGGGCAATCCGTTACCTACGAGCAGGTGGCGCAGAAATACAATATTTCCGCTTCTACGGCTCGTCGTTACGTTCAACGGGTGGATGAAGTTTGCTGCGTGAAGGAGAAGCTCGCGGACATTTTTCCTTCGGTCCAATAGTTTGATGGGTAAAGCAGGTCCAACTTGGGGAAAATTTGATGGAGTATTCCATTTACATAGGAATCGACGGGTCGAGCTATTTCCTAGGAACCAAGGAGGTACGAGCGTATGCACAAAGTATTGGTGATTGGAACGGGGCCGGCCGGATTAACGGCGGCGATTTATTTGGCGCGGGCGAATCTGAGCCCGGTGGTGATCGAGGGGCTGGAGCCGGGCGGTCAGTTGACCACGACGACGGAAGTAGAGAATTTCCCCGGCTTTCCGGAAGGCATTATGGGCCCTGAGCTGATGGACAATATGCGCAAGCAAGCAGAACGGTTTGGCGCACAGTTTCGGGCCAGCTGGGTGGAGAAGGTGGATTTCTCCAAGCGGCCGTTTCAAGTGACGCTCGAAGGCGGTGAGGTGCTGGAATCCGAATCGGTGATTATATCGACCGGGGCCTCGGCGAAATATTTGGGCATCCCGGGCGAGCAAGAGAATGTAGGACGAGGGGTCAGCACCTGTGCCACCTGTGATGGGTTCTTCTTCCGCGGCAAAAAACTCATCGTTGTCGGAGGCGGTGACTCCGCTATGGAGGAAGCGAATTTCCTGACGCGATTCGCGACCGAAGTGACGATCGTGCATCGTCGGGAGGAGCTGCGCGCCTCCAAAATCATGCAGGATCGCGCCAGATCCAACGAGAAAATCCACTGGGCACTTAACCGCACACCGTTGGAAGTGGTGACGGATGAGGACGGCGTCAAAGTGAAAGGCCTGAAGGTGCGGAACAATGCCGATGGGCAAGAGGAGCTGCTGGAGGCCGACGGAGTGTTCGTGGCGATTGGTCATACGCCAAACACGAAGTTTCTCGGCGGCGCCGTAGAGACCGACGCCCACGGCTATATCGTGGTGAAGCCGGGAACCACGGAGACGAACGTGCCGGGGGTATTTGCCTGCGGCGACGTCCAGGATACGCGTTACCGCCAAGCGATCACCGCGGCGGGTTCCGGCTGTATGGCGGCGATGGACTGCGAGAAGTTCCTGGAGGGCAGCATGGTGCATGATTGGAGCGGCCCGACGGGGAGTTAACGTTGGGGACACAGGACGGTCTTTTGCTGTCCGAAATGTATTCGAAAAATCGAGTATATTGAGGGGATTTCGGCGATTTCAAAGGATTGTATATGAAATTTCATACACATTTTGCCGATCCGATCCTAAACCGCAAGAATCTATATGAAAAATCGAGTACATTTCAGGTTTTCGATCATCTAACACCTGAATGAACACGAAAAATCGAATAGATTGCAACGTGAAAATTTAAGAGGACGCCGAGATCGGCGTCCTCTTTTTGGCGTTATGATATTTGCGTACTTAAATCCATCCGTTCTCCTCGGCGAGGCGAACCGCTTCGATGCGGCTCTTGACCTCCAGCTTGTTCAAAATTTCGGAAATATAATTACGAACGGTGCCGTAGGACAAGTGCAGAGAAACCGCGATTTCGCTGGCGGTGCAGCCTTTAGCAGCCAGCCGCAGAATATCTTGCTCGCGGGCGGTCAAGGGATTGTCCCGGCGGAGGCTGCCGAAGACCAGCTCCGGCGAAGCTTCGCGGTGGCCGGCCATCACCCGTCGGATCGCCTCTGCCAGCCGATCGCTGGATTCATCCTTGAGCAGGTAGCCTTGGACGCCGGTCTTCACTGCCCGTTCGAAGTAGCCGGGACGCGCGAACGTCGTTAAGATGATGACGCGGCACGGCGATCCCTGGGCCTGCAGCCGTTCGGCCACCTCCAGCCCGCTCATCAGCGGCATCTCGATGTCCATGAGGCAGACATCGGGGCGCAGCTTCTCGATGAGCGCCAGCGCCTCCGCGCCGTCTCCGGCCTGGCCGACGACCTCAAGGTCGTCCTCCAGATCGAGCAGGGAGGCCAGCGCCCCCCGCAGCATCCGTTGATCCTCGGCGATGACGATGCGTATCATGCGGTTTCACCTTCTTTAGCAGCTTCTTTCACGATGAGCGGGATGGTGATCTGCAGCCGGGTACCCCGGCCGTCCCCGGCTTCGGAACCATCCGCACTTTCCAAGCTCCCCGCTCCGACGGTTAATGTGCCGTCGATCAGCGACAACCGCTCGGCCATGCCCTTCAGGCCATTGCCTGCGACACTGTCGCCCGAAGGCGGGGCCAGCCGATCGCTGCCCGCCTTCCCTGAGGACAACCCGATCCCGTTGTCCTCAATCTGCAGCCGCACCTCCGCCGGTGCGGTCTCGATCGTGACGACGCAGCGCGTGGCCCGGCTATGCTTGACGATGTTCGTCACCGCTTCTTTGATGCAGAGGCTGACGATGTTCTGCATCAAGTCCGACACGCCGGCGAGTCGCGGGTCGCCTTCCACGTCGAGGGCGATGTCGGCTGCGCGAAGGATTTCGCTGGCTTCCGCCAGCGCCTCCGCGACGGTAATTGCTCGCATGTCGGAGACGAGCTCCCGCACTTGCCGCAGCGCGGCCCGGGAGGTGCGCTGGATCTCCCGCGCCTCAGCTTGTGCCCGTTCCGCATCTTTGGCGGCGAGCTTCTCGACGAGCTGGCTTTTGAGCGTGATTAGAGATAAAGTATGGCCGAG
>Ga0310825_100674_pt1 | contig 23465 bp, 22 predicted proteins | sample WT_ome_9_FD_202243 | JGI IMG/M metagenome (GOLD analysis project Ga0310825, IMG submission 202243) | Sorghum-adapted microbial communities enriched on wild type (WT) sorghum from Joint BioEnergy Institute, Emeryville, California, United... ... | reverse complement strand
GCGACGATGTTGCGGGCGATCGCCGCGTTGATGCCGGCGACATACGAGAGCAGCTGCGGCGACGCGGTGTTGACGTCGACGCCGACATGGTTGACCGCCGACTCGACGACGGCGCCCAGGCTCTCGTCCAGCCGCTTCGGGTTGACGTCATGCTGGTACTGGCCGACGCCGATCGCCTTCGGCTCGATCTTGACCAGCTCGGCGAGCGGATCCTGCAGCCGGCGGGCGATCGACACCGCGCTCCGCTCCGCGACATCGAGGCCCGGGAACTCGTCGGCCGCCAGCTTCGAAGCCGAGTAGACGCTGGCGCCCGCCTCGCTCACGATGACGTACTGCAGCCCGCCGGCGTCCTTCCCCGCTTCGCGCCGCTTGCGGATCAGATCGGCGACGAACTGCTCCGTCTCCCGCGAGGCGGTGCCGTTGCCGATCGCGATCAGCATGACGCCGTGCCGGTCGATGAGCCCGCCGACGGTCCTTTCCGCCTCGGCCGTCCGGTTGTGCGGCGGTGTCGGATAGCAGACGTCCGTTGCGAGCAGCTTGCCCGTCTCGTCGACGACGGCGAGCTTGCAGCCGGTGCGGTAGGCCGGGTCGATGCCGAGCACGATCCGCCCCCTGACCGGCGGCTGCAGCAGCAGGCTGCGCAGGTTCGCGGCGAAAATGCCGATCGCGTGCTCCTCCGCCTCCGCCGTCAGCTCGGCGCGCACCTCGCGCTCGATCGACGGCGCGATGAGCCGCTTGTAGGCGTCCTCGACCACGCGCTGCAGCACGCCGCGCACGGTCTCCGGCTGCCGGTCCAGGGCGATTCGGCGCCCGATGTACTCCAGGATGCGGGAGGGGTCGAGCTCGAGCGACACTTTGAGCACCTCTTCCCGCTCGCCCCGGTTGACGGCGAGCACGCGGTGCGGCGGCATCCGCCGGACCGGCTCCCGGTAGTCGTAGTACATCTCGTAGACCGACTCCGCTTCCGGATCCTTCGCGGCGGATACCAGCACCGCGTGATCGCGGGTGTGGCGCCGCACCCAGGCGCGAATCTGCGCGTCGTCCGCGAGCTGCTCCGCGATGATGTCCATCGCGCCCTGCAGCGCTTCCTCGGCCGTCGCGACGCCCTTCGCCTCGTCGATGTACTTCGCCGCCTCCTCAAGCGGCTCACCCGGCCTTGGCCGGCTGAGCAGCCATTCCGCGAGCGGCTCCAGCCCCCGCTCCTTCGCGACGGACGCCCGCGTCTTGCGCTTCTGGCGGTACGGGCGATACAGGTCTTCGACCTCCTGCAGCTTCACCGCCCGGCCGATTGCCTCGCGCAGTTCGTCCGTCAGCTTCCCCTGCTCGTCAATCAGCCGAATCACTTCGCGCTTGCGCGCTTCCAGATGGCGAAGATAGTTCAGCCGCTCCGCGATGTCCCGGAGCTGACGCTCGTCCAGCTCGCCCGTCATTTCCTTGCGGTAGCGGGCGATGAACGGAATCGTGTTCCCGTCGTCCAACAGCCGCACCGCCGCGCCCACTTTCCCGGCCGGAATGCCGAGTTCGGCGCCGATCAGCTTCACGATCCGCTCGCGCTCGGCCGCCTCCTGCTCCGGCGTCAGCGCCTCCGCGGGAGCCGCGGCCGCTTCCGGTTCCGCCTTCGGCCCGGAAGCCTCGGTTTCGTTCTCCATCTCCCTGGCGTTGTCCGTCTCTCTCATACGCACCATCCTTGTCAGCCGACAGTTTCCTTCCCAATTTTCGCAGATCGGCCCGGACGATGCAATTTCCCGAAGCGTCACGCGTGGAAAGGATGGACATCCGATCCGCTGAAACGTTCCCGCCGGCCCGGCGTATATACTGGGGGTAATATAATGTAAGCATTCGGAAACGGGAGGAAAAGCATGCGCGATCCGTTCTCGCCGGGACCGTTCGGCGGCTCCGACTTCATGTTCACGCTGATGCCGATCATCATCCTGATCGGGTTCGTCGTCGTCCTCGCCCTGATGATCCGCGCGATCGCCGGCAACGTCCGCAACGCCCGCGCGCCCCGGCAGACCGTCTACGCCCGCGTCGTGGCGAAGCGGATGCAGGTCTGGGGGGACAACTCGCACACGCATTACTTCATCACTTTGGAGTTCGAGAACGGTGAACGGCGGGAATTTCACGACGTGAAAAATCTGTACGGCCTCGTCGTCGAAGGGGATGTCGGTTACGCGGCCATTCAGGGGGACTGGATCGTCGCGTTCGAGCGCCGGCCTCCGGCTGACCCGTATCGAGGCTCCGGTTGGTGAACCGGCAAGCGGGATGCCGACAGAAAGACGGGGCGTAAAACGGCAAAATGGCGCCTTGGCCATGGGAAGCCCGCTTGATGACAGAACCTCGCCTTCCGTCCGTCCGGAAGGCGAGGTTCTTCCCGTCATTCGGGCAATGCGGGCACATACGGATTGTGCGCCATTTCGAAGCCGATCGTCGTCTGCGGGCCGTGGCCCGGGTAGACGCGCGTGTCGGGCGGCAGCTTGTACAGTTTGTTCCGGATCGAATCCACGAGGTCTTCCGTCCGCCCGCCGGGCAGATCCGTCCGGCCGACCGACATCCGGAACAGCACATCGCCGCCGATGAGATGGCCGCCGTGGAACAGGCTGACGCTGCCCGGCGAATGGCCGGGCGTGTGGATGACCCGGAACTCGCGGCCGATGAGCTTGAGCGTCATGCCGTCCTCCAGCGCATGCTCGGCCGGTTCGAGCGCGATCGGCGGCGACACGTCCGGCCAGAGCGCGGAACCGTTCTTGCGCGGGTCGGTCAGCCAGTCCGCCTCGAGGCCGTGCAGCCAGACCGGGCATCGGCAGGCCCGGCGCACCGCGTCGACGCCCGCGATATGGTCGAAATGCGCGTGGGTCAGCACGATCGCCTCGACTTCGGCGCCCAGCTCATCGATCCGCCTGAGCAGCGGCTCCGGACCGTCGCCGGGGTCGATGACGAACGCTTTCGCCGCTTCCGGATCGATCACCAGATACGCGTTCGTCTCCAGCGGTCCGAGCGTGTACGTCTCGATGCGAAGGTCTTCCATCGTCAGAAACCGGAGACGAGCTCGCGGATTTCCCGCAGGACATGCGCCTGGTATCCCGTGCCCTCTCCGTACCTCCTCTTGATCTCTTCGCGCACCGCCGCCAGCTTCTCCGGATAGTCCGGCGCGCTGCGGTCGGGATTTTCCTCCTTGAACCGGACCATCGCCTCCTGCACGTGCTTCGGTCGCGGACCCCAGGTGCCGAGCACCGCGCCGCCCGTATCGGCGAAAATGACAACCGGAATCGATTCGCCGCCGAGCGTCAGGAACTGCCGCATCGTGTCCGGATGCTCCTCCTTGATCAGCACGTCGACCGGCACTTCGCCGGCTTCCATCGCCCGGAACACCGGCGGAACGTTCTTTACGCAATCGCCGCACCAGTCCGCCATCAGGATCAGGCAGCGCAGATCGTCCCGGAACCGGAGCGACTCGAAGAATTCCCGGTCTTCATCGCCCGGCCATTCGAAGTTCTCGTACAGCGAGGCGAACGTCTCCTTGTTCCTCGTCATGCCATCCATGAACGCGCGCGGCGAAATGCCGCGTCCCAGCTTGTCCGCCACCGATTTGGCCGCCACTTTCGGATCGCCACCCTTCCCTCGATCTGCCATTCATGTTACCAGAGCCGGCCGCCCGTCTCAACCGTCCGCGCGGCCGGTCCGGCGGACTATTTTCGCCCCTTGAGCACGCGATTGCGCACGTACCAGACGACGGCGGCGATGCCGCCCATCGCGAGCAGCGCGTACACGATGTTCGAATACACATCCATGTAATGCACGATTACGTCCCAGGATGCGCCGACGGCGGCGCCGACGCCGACGAGCGCCGTGTTCCAGATGAGCGAGCCCAGCGTCGTGAGCGCGAGAAACGTCGTGAAGCGCATGCCGGAACTGCCGGCCGGAATCGAGATCAGGCTGCGGATGAGCGGCACGAGCCGGCCGAAGAAGACCGCCCACGGGCCGTACCGGTCGAACCAGGCGTCCGCTTTCCGGATATCCTCGGGCCTCAGCCTGAGAACGGCGCCGTAGCGGACGACGATCGCCTCGAGCCGCTCCGCGGACAGCAACCGTCCGACGCCGTACAGCAGGATGGCGCCGAACACCGATCCGAGGGTCGAGGCCAGCACGACGCCGAAAATCGTCAGGTCCGATGTCGTCGTCATGAATCCGCCGAACGTCAGAATGACTTCCGAAGGGATGGGCGGAAAAAGGTTTTCAATCGCGATGAGCAGCAAGATGCCGAAGTATCCGTAAGACTCCATGAATTCGGTGATCCAGTGTTCCAACCGCCCGCACCTCCGAAGAATACGCAATCTGCTCCGTATTCTATCACAGTCGTCCGCCAGTCTTCCATTCCGTTCAAGCTTTTTCAGCCGCTCAAGCATGTCCGGACAGGGCCGCGCATAGATTGTCCATGAACATTCTATGCGAGAGGGGTCGAACCATGCCCAAGGTGTATGTCATCCATAAACGGAAGCTCTATCTGGCGCTTGCGCTGCTGGGGACGTTCCTCCTGGCGCTGGCCTATCTGCGGTGGGAAGAGGCGATTCTGGCGAGCGGCAAACCCTCGGAGACCGCCGTCTTCCACCTGGTGACGGGCGAATTCAGCAGCACCGGGCCGAACGGCCAGAAAATCGAGGTGTATCGCTGGGATCCCGGCCATATCGTCGTAAGCCGCGGACAGCCGGTCGAGCTGCAGATTACCGGCGTCAACGGCGGGAACCACCCGTTCGTGATTGAGGGCCTGGGCGTCCGCGGCATCGTCCGCAAAGGGGAAACGACGGTCGTCCGCTTCACCCCCGAGCATGCGGGCACCTACCCGATCGTCTGCCTGACGCACCGGGATCTCGAGCAGAACGGCCCGATGGTCGGCTACATCCACGTGCATTGACGCCGCCATCGGCGGCTGGCCCGCCCGCTGCGCGGCCATCTGCCCGCCGGCGGCGCGGTCATCCGCCCTCCGGCTGAGCGGCCTGACGCCAGTCCGCTGCGCGGCCATGTGCCCGCCTCCTTCCGCCATGCATACAATGCTCCAGGCCGATCTTGGAGCATGGCGAGGTGAACGGACCGATGAGACCGCAGAAGCCGGCGGGCAGGCACGAAGCCGTCTACCCGTCCGCGCGCAAAATCCGCAGGGCCTGCAGCGTCGAGCTGTACCGGACCATCAAGCGGCTGGACCGGTACATTCCGGCGGAGAAGGTCGAGGAGGCGGAGAAGCTGTATTTTCGCAAGGTGGCGGAAAATTTGCTCTGGATCCATGAGAACCGGGGCAACCGGAAGAAGCTGGCCGACTGGTGGGAGGAGAACGTCTGCCCCGAGATCGCGGCGCTCTGGGACGTGGAGCCGAAGCGGCTCGGCGCGGCGTTCCGCGCGGCGTTCGGCGGCTGAACGCGGCTGCCGACGGGCCAAAAACGGAACTAAGCCGCGCCGGTTCGCGCCGGCACGGCTCCGTACAAGAACGGGCATCCGATTCCACAAGGCCAAAAATCCCCTCACACGCGCAGACTGCGGGGATGAGCGGACGCTGCGGGATCCGATCCCGTTCCCTTGCCGGTTACAGTTCCTTCACGATCATGAGCTGCATGTCGTATTGGAGGTCGATCTCGTAGGGCGTTTTGACCGGGCGTCCGTCGGCTTCGCGCAGGATGCGCACGACCGGTCGATGGACGGCGAGCGGGTTGTTGGCCGTCACGACGGCGATCTGTCCGGTGTTGAGCATCACCGTCGTCGCGACCGGATAGACCGACACATGCCGGCAGAACACCTTGATCAGTTCCAGGTCGAACAGCGTGTTGCCGGCGGCGAACAGATACTCGATCGCCTCGGAAGGCGAGTAGCGGTTGCGATAGGAGCGCGGGGAGGTGAGCGCGTCGTACACGTCCGCGATGGCCACGATCTGCGCGTATTCGTGAATTTCGTTGCCCTTGAGGCCCCGGGGATAGCCGGATCCGTCGTACCGCTCGTGGTGCTGCAGCGCGCAATGCGCGGCGAGCAGCGGAATGTCGTGCTGCACCCGCAGCATGTCGAACCCTTCGGTCGTATGCTTCTCGATGAAGGCCCGCTCTTCGGGCGTCAGCGGCGTCGACTTGTGCAGCAGCTCCTTCGGCACCTTGATCATGCCGATGTCGAAGAGGAGCGCGCCGACGCCGAGCTCTTCGATCTGGTTCCGGTTGTAGCCCTTGGCCATGCCCATGATGCCGGCGAGCACGGCCACGTTCACCGAGTGGTGGAACAGGTAGGCGTCCGCCACATGGATGTTGGCCAGGCTGTACATGATGTCCTTGCGCTGCAGCAGATCATGCATGATCTCCCCGAACAGCGCCCGGAACGTCCGGCCGAGATCCGGCGTGGCCACGCGCCCCTTGGTGGACGGCAAGTCCATCAGGTTGCCGACCGTTCTGTAGATCGTGTCGATCGCCCGCTGGTAGGTCTCCTCGCGGATCACCTCTTCGGGAATGATGTCGTGCGTCCAGTCGTCCTCCACGTATACGACATCGACGCCCATGTTGCGAAGCCGCTCGATGAAGCGCTCGGTGAGCTCCACTCCCGCGCCGAGCAGAACGCTGCCGTTCTCCCTCATGATCGGCCTCGCCAGTTTCTCCCCCGGCCGAACCATACTGATGTGCACCCTTCTCATGCCATATCCTTCCTTCATCAGCTCAAGCCCTTATTCATGCCTGCAGCATGGTTTGCCGGTCATAGCCGCATTTCCGGTTTTCTTTGTCTTCGTACATGCGGCGGTCCGCATGATGGAGCAAGGTCTGCAGCGTGTCGCCGTCCTCCGGGAAGACCGCGGTCCCGACGGAAGCCGTCACCCGGGCGCCGATCCGTTTCGACAGCTTGTCCAGCGCATTGGAGATCGCCTCGTCGATCGGCTGTCCGGCCCGGCAGCACGGGCTGATGAACAGGAACTCGTCGCCTCCCCAGCGCGCGACAACCTCGCCCTTCTCCGCGCAGCCGCGGAGGGCGCCGGCGATCAGCTGCAGCACCTGGTCTCCGGCCTGGTGGCCGTAAGAATCGTTGATCAGTTTGAAATCGTTGATATCGATCAGGGATACCGAGAGCGGCTTCCCGCGTTTCGCGGCCTGACGGAGCAACTTCGGCAACGTTTCCGCGACGAATTTCCGGTTCCAGGTTCTGGTGAGATCGTCCTGCATCGCGATCTTCCGCATCCGGTCATACGCCCTGCCGGCCAGCCATGCCGCGGGCATCACCACCAGAACATGGAACACGGCGGCCAGCATCGCCACCGCCGGATTGACGGCGTGGCCGTCGAGCAACGCATAGAATCCCAGCAGCGCGGCGCTGCCCAGGGTCGAGCATGCCACTGCCGCAATTTGCCCTTTGCTGCTCATGCCGCACCTCCCGGTACGAAATACGGTGCTTCAGTCGGCGGCCACGATCCGGTTCCGTCCGCCGTTCTTCGCCTGATACAACGCGGCGTCCGCCCGGGAGAACAACTCCCGGAGATATTCCTTCGCGTCGTCGATCCGGCGCGGATCGCTTTCCTCCACGGCCAGCACGCCCATGCTGATCGTGACCCGGACGGTCTCGCCGTCCCTGCCGGTCTTGACCTCGCTCGACGATACGGCCTCCCGGACCCGTTCGGCCAGCATCATGGCCTGCGCGCGGTTCGTATGCGGCAAATAGACGGTGAATTCCTCACCGCCGTAGCGCGCCACGATATCGGTCCGGCGGAGGCAGCGGCGCACGGTGTCGGCCGTGTGCTTGATGACCTCGTCGCCGACCAGATGTCCGTAAACGTCGTTGATCGATTTGAACAGGTCGATGTCGAACAGAAAAATGGCGAACGGAATGTTGTACCTGATGTTCGTCATGATCTCGTGCTCGAGCTGCTGCATCAGGTACCGCCGGTTGTAGCAGCCGGTCAGGCTGTCCGTGATCGCCATCCGCTCGAGCTGCTGGTTCATCGCGTACAGCTCCGCCTGCATTTCGACCAGCTCGCGGTTCCGCTGCTGGAGCGCCTCGTTCTGGCGGTAGGACGACTCGACGAGCGAGCGGAGCTCGCTGACATCCTGGAACGTCAGCACCCGGCCGATCACCACGCCGTTCGCCTCGATCGGCTCGCCATGGATGATCACATGGCGGAACGTGTCGTTGTCCTTGAACGTCACTTCAATCTGCGCGGGCTTCGGCGGATTGCCGCGATACGCCTGCAGGAACGATTCGGTCCCGCCCTCGGCGTCCAGCGGTTCGAGCAGCGTCTCGATCCTGAGCCGGTCGCCCGTCCGGATGTCGAACAGCCGCCGGAACACGCGGTTCGTCTCCAGCACCACGTCGTGCTCGTCCAGCACCGCGACGCCGGTCGACATGCTGTCGACGACATTCACCTGCGCGATGCGGACGATGTCGAACACGCCGTATTTCCGTATGGCGATGACGAAGTAGATGACCGAGAACAGGATGCCGCACGACGTCAGTCCCGATATGGTCGGAAGATCGGCGTCGAAGATGACGTTCGCGAACGTATCGGCCAGCGCGAAGACGGCCAGGATGATCATCCCCGTCATGGCCATCCGGATCTGTCGCCGGTGCCGGGGCGCCACGTTGTCCCTCAGCGTTCGGAAGAGCAAGCCGGACGACAACGCCAGATAGACGAATTGTATGGCGACCATCACCCAGAATATCGGCCCGTACACACGATCGGTGTAATCCTCTTCCACCGGTCTCATGAACGCGCCCGACGGATTCAGCAGAATCAGGGCGACGACGAGTGCCGTCGGAACCGCAAGCGCTGTCATGGATCGGTGATGGAGAAGATACGAGTGTCCCGACAAAAAAACGGCGAAAATGGTCCACGCGACCCCGACGACGGAGATCCCCGCGAATCCGGCCTTCAAATAGAAGGACTGGAAGAACGGATCGTCCGTGGTCTCCGCGGCGAACTGGCACAGCGGCCACAGCAGCAGGGATGCGTGAAACGTCAGGTACACCTTGTGCAACCGTGTGATCGTGCTGCTCATGAACACGTAGACGAACAGCGCCGACGTGGCAAGGAACAGGCCGAAATCAAGCCACAACGCATATTCCAAAGAGGTCACCACATTACTAAATATAGGTAGTCATTCCACCATAATCTTAGCATAAACCGGTTTTCTGCGACAATCGGCATCGACAGCGCCCGTGAACGCCGGCAATCGGGACCATGCACGGTGACATGAGTGAATTCGACATCGTTCATTCTTTTCCTTCCGGGAACGGAACAATTGCCGGATCAATCTGTTCCGGCTTCCAGTTCCGCCAGCCCGGCTTCCGCTTCTCCGCGGGACAGCCCGCCTTCCTCGAGCCGTTCGTCGGGGAGCTCCAGCAGCCGCCGGTAAAAAGTAACGGCCAGACCACGGTCCGCCTCCTCCGTCTCCAGCCATTCGTACAGCCAATTCTCCGCCTCGGCATACCGGCCGCGGCGCTCGCACCAGCCGACGAGCCGGAGCATCGTCTCCGGGGGCAGCTCCCAGCCTCCGAGCTCCCCGAGCAGCGCCTCCGCTTCGTCGTCGGGATCGATCGCCGCGCCGTCGGGCTTCTCCGCCGATATCCCGAGATTCAATTCCAGCGCCTTCAGCCGCCGCAGGCAAGCCAGCTCCTCGTCTCCCCGCACTTCCGCGACCGCGGCCGCCTCCCGGAGCATCCGCGCGATGGCGATGATCGCGCCGGCGTCCGGCATGCCGGCCGTCGTGTGGAGCCTTGCCAGATCGTCCGCCGACAGCCGGTCGACCAGATCCAGCCGCAGCCGCAGGTTCCGCTCGAGCCAGCCGTCGATCGTTTCCAGCGCCTGCCCGTGCTCGCGCCGGCGGCGCAGGCCGAGCAGCCCGCCGGCCGCTTCCGCGGCTTGCGCGATCATGCGCATGATGTAGTCCCGCTGGAACATTCAGCTTCCCCTCCGCGAGCCATCCGCCTGCGGCGTCATGCCCGCCCCGGGGCGAACGCCGCTTCCGCGAAGCCGGCGATCGCCTCCGCCAGCTTCGCGGGCGCCTCCAGCATCGACATGTGGCCGCAGCCGGAAAGCAGCGCACGGCGGACGCCCGGGCCGTCGATGTCGAGGAAGGTGCGCTGCGGCGCGACGATCTCATCGCCTTCCCCCGCGACGAGCAGCACCGGAACCCGGGCTTCCCGGAGCAAAGCGGAGCGGTCCGGGCGCGCCTTCATGCCGAGCGCGGTCGCCGCCGCGCCCGCCGGCGAGACGCCGAGGCCGATGGCGGCCGCGCGCCCGACCTTCTCCGGCAAGCGCGCGCGGTTCTCCGCCGAGAACAGCTTCGGCGCCAGTTCGCTCACGAAGGATGCCGCGCCCTCCGCCAGCAGCCGCTGCGCCGTCCGCTCGCGGCCGGCCTTCGCCTCCTCCGTGTCGGGCAGCGCCGTCGAATGGATCAGCCCGAAGCCCGCGAGCCGCTCCGGATGCTTCTCCGCGAAGGCGAGGGTGATGTAGCCGCCGAGCGAATGGCCGAGGACGGCCGCCTTCCGCTCGCCGAGCGCGTCCAGCAATTGCAGGATATCGTCCGCGAAATCTTCCATATGATAGACCCCGGCTTCGGGGGCGTCCGACAGCCCGTGGCCCCTCAGATCCGGCACGATGAACCGTCCCGCGCTCCCGAGCTGCGGCAGCGTCTCCTCCCAGTAGGCGGAACTTCCGCAGAAACCGTGCAGCAGCACGACGGCCGGGTCGGCATCCCGCCGCTTCCGGCCGTATGACAGATAGGCAAGCGCGGCGCCGGATGCCGTCCGGATCCGGCCTTCCGCGATCGATACCGGTTCGCTCATGTGCGTCCCTCCGTCATTCTCCAGGCCGCCGCCGCCGCGTCGGCGGCGCTCTCCGCCATGTCCATGACCAGCGACAGCGGCGCGGTCATCAGCGCGTGATAGGGCTTCGCCGTCCGGGCGGCGACCACCGCGGCGGCGCTGTAATGGCCGGCCGCCGGCAGCCGCTTGCCGACCGCTTCGGCCGGCAGCAGCGGCCCCCTGGCCACCGAATACCTTCCGACATTGGCGGGCGAACCGAGGCACGCGTCGAAGGCGATGACCGTCTTGTCCGCCGGCAGTCCGGCGAGCACGCCCGGCAGCCGGTCCGCGTCGCAAGGCTCGCGCAGCGTGCCGTAGACATGCGGCCATCCGTCCCGCCGCAGCCGGCTGCCGAGCAACGGTCCGAACGCGTCGCCGGTCGACCGGTCCGTCCCGATGCAGAGCATGATGATCCGGTCCGGATCCGGCAGCTCGGCGGCGATCCCGGCCAGAAACGCGGCAAGCCCCGCCGCGTTGACGAGTCTGCGCATCGGATTCCGCCCTCCTTCGATCGGGCTCGAGCAGCGCTTTCCACCGGCGCAGCCCGCCGCCCGCATCCCCATCCATTCTACCGGAGGCGGCGTCGCGCCGCAACGATTGGCGCCGGGCTCCCCGGCCGTGATACAATACGGTCATCCCCGACAAGGAAGGAAGAGCGCCACATGACGGATTTGCGCGAACCGACGGCGGACAACATCGCCCACATGATCGAGGCGATCAAGTCCAGGCTCCGCATGGCGACCGGTTCGGCTCTCCAGGCCTCCCGCTTTCCCCTCGAGCGTTACGACGAGATCCGGGAGCTGTACGAGCTGGTCCTGGCCAAGCCCCATTTCAGCGTCAGCGAAGTCGAGGCGCTGGTGTCCGAGCTCGGACGCCTGAGCGCCGCCAAACCCGCCGACGAATAGAGCGCCGCGCGGCCGCGGTCAGGCGAATCAGCCTTCGCTTGCCGCGGCGGCCTGCGTTTCGGACGTTTCGCTTTCCTCCGCCTCCAGCACGAGCTTGACGCTGATCCGCTTGTTCTCTCCCTTGAGGAAGAAGGCGATCCGCTCCAGCTTGTCGGCCAGTTCCGGTCCGGGCAGCGTCACGTTCAACTGATAGCTGAAATGGTCCTGCTTCGCGAAGGACAGCGCATGCCTCGGATCGGCGAATCCGTACGGACGCGATTCGGCGCGCTCGTAGACGAGCTGTTCGGGATAGAACTTGTCCGACTTGTTGACCACCCGGTCGTAGATGCGCAGCTTCTTCAACATCATGTAATACTGCGCCGAATGTTTGAGCCCCCAGGCCTCCCGGATCTCCTTCAACGTATAGTCCAGCTTGTACCGCTTGAGCTGTTCGACCTGCTGATCCGCGTCGAGACGCATGAATTCGTCCAACGGCATAATGTTGACCGCCATGTTCATCATTCCTCCCGCGTCGGCACGGCATGGTTGCACCGATCAGCCGCATGATATTTTTTTATAATTCCTTCCATATTTTAATTATAAATCGCGCTGCAATCAATGTTCATGTCAGGTATTCATTTTATTGTATTTGTTGGCAAACCGGGCCATAACGGGGCGCCGGCCTTTCTCCGGCACAAAAAAACCGCCCGCGGCTCCGGCCGGACATGGCCGGGATCGCGGCGGTCGTTTGCGGTTCTATGCGCGGGAGCGGCGCCAGCCGGCCGATTCCGCGAAGGCGGCGAAGGCGGCGCGTCCGGCCGCGTCGCGCTTGAACACGCCGGCGTCGCACAGCACTTCGACGAACTTGCGCCCGACTTCATCCCGGAGCAGACGCTCCGCTTCCGCCTCCGCCAGCGACGTGCCGTGCCCGCGCACGAGCTCCGCGAGCCAGTCGGCATGCCGCCGCAGCGGGTGCGACGCGTCGGCGAGCGCCTCCGGATCATACGGACGTTCGCCCGTCAGGATGGCCGCGATCTGCCGCAGCTCGCCCTTCAGCCGGCCGGGCAGCACCGCGAGCCCCATCACTTCGATCAGGCCGATGTTCTCCTTCTTGATGTGGTGCAGATGGCGGTGCGGATGGAAAATGCCGTCCGGATGCTCGTCACTCGTCCGGTTGTTGCGCAGCACGAGGTCGAGCTCGTACCGGCCGTCCGGCTTCCGCCGGGCGATCGGCGTGATCGTGTTGTGCGGCACGCGCGAGCCGTCCTCCCGGGCCGTATGGGGCAGGATGCCGACGGACGGGTCGGCGTAGTCCCGCCAGGCGGCCAGCAGCGCCGACGCGGCTTCCTCCAGCTCCTCCCGCCTCGGGCCCGCAAGCCGGAGCACGGACATCGGCCATCGCACGATGCCGCCGCTCAAGCCGGGATAGTCCGGATGCCGGTACGTCTCCTCGAGTTCCGCCTTCTCCATCGCGAAGACATGGCGGCCCGCCTGGAAATGGTCGTGGTTCAAAATGGACCCGCCGACGATCGGCAGATCGGCGTTCGACCCGACGAAATAGTGCGGGAACCGGTCGAGGAAATCGAAGAGCCGCGTGAACGTCGCGTCCGTGATCGCCATCGGCACGTGCCCGGCGCGGAGGACGATGCTGTGCTCGTTGTAGTAAACGTAAGGTGAATACTGGAAGTACCAGTCCTCGCCGTTCAGGACAAGCGGCAGCACGCGCAGGTTCTGGCGGGCGGGATGGTCCGGCCGTCCCGCGTAGCCGACGTTCGCCGGGCAGAGCAGGCATTTCGGATAGCTGGAAGGCGGCAGCGAGCGGAGGCGCGCGATCTCGCGCGGATCCTTCTCCGGCTTCGACAGGTTGATCGTGATCTCGATGCCGCCGTATTCGCTCGCGTGAACCCAGTATTCGTTCTGCCGGACGCGGTCCATCCGGACATAGTTGGACGCGATGTTGAGCCTGTAGAACGCGTCGGTCGCCGCCTCGATGCCTTCGCGCTCCGCCTGCCGGGCGAAGGCTTCCGCCGTCTCGGACGGGCGCGGCATGAGAAGCCCCATGATCCGGGCGTCGAGCAGGTCCCGGGAGGTCGTCGTATCGTCCGGCGCGAGCCCGATCGCGATGCCGTAGTCGATGAGCGGCGCGAGGATCGGCGCGGCTTCGGCGGGCACCGGGTCCGGACCGGTCGCCTCCGGCGGCATCGTCTCCTCCGCCGCGCCGGGCTCCGTGAAGCCGAACAGATCGAGCAGCGCGTTGAGCGCCCAGTCCCGGTCCGCCGGCTTGATCAGCCCGTGGCGCAGCGCGTAGCGGACGAGCCGACCGATCGCCGCCTGCGCCTCGCGCGCCTGTTCCTCCGCCGGCGCGCCGGGTTTCGGTTCGGTCATGCTGTCTTCCTCCTTGCCAACGTCTCCGCGCTCAGCGGTCCCCGTATCCGTCGGGATGCGCGGTGTGCCACGCCCAGGCGGTGCGGATGATCGTGCCGATGTCGGAGCGGCGCGGGTTCCAGCCGAGCTCCCGCTTCGCGCGTTCCGACGACGCGACGAGCACCGCCGGGTCGCCCGCCCGGCGCGGCTGCGCGACGACCGGGATGTCCCGGCCCGTCTCGCGGCGCGCCTGCTCGATGATCTCGCGGACCGACCAGCCGCGGCCGGTGCCCAGGTTGTAGACGGCGCCGCCCTCTCCCCGGCGCAGCCGGTCGACGGCGAGCAGATGGGCGTCGGCCAGGTCCGAGACGTGGATGTAGTCGCGGATGCACGTGCCGTCCGGGGTCGGGTAGTCGTCGCCGAAAATCGCGACGTGCGGCCGCTTGCCGAGCGCCGCCTGCAGCACGATCGGCACGAGATGCGTCTCGGGGCTGTGGTCCTCGCCGATCCGCCCGCTCTCGTGCGCGCCGGCCGCGTTGAAGTAGCGGAGCGAGACGCTTTCGATGCCGTGCGCGACGTCAAACCAGCGGATCATCCGCTCCATCGCGAGCTTCGTCTCGCCGTAGGCGTTCGTCGGCTCGGTCTTGTCCGTCTCCACGATCGGCACGCGCTCCGGCTCGCCGTACACCGCGGCCGTCGACGAGAAGACGATCCGCTTCACGCCGTGCGTCCGCATCCGCTCAAGCAGGCAGAGGGTGCCATAGACGTTGTTGTGGTAGTAGCGGCCCGGGTCCGCCATGCTTTCCTGGACGAGCGAATTCGCGGCGAAGTGGATGACCGCGTCGATCTCGTGCGATTCGAAGATCCGGTCCAGCAGCTCCCCGTCCCGGATGTCGCCTTCGTAGAAATGAGCGCAGCCCTCGGCCGCCCGCCGATGTCCGGTCTGAAGGTTGTCGAGAACGACGACTTCCTCCCCGCGCTCGAGGAGCGCCGCCGCCGTGTGCGAGCCGATGTAGCCGGCTCCTCCCGTCACCAGTATGGCCATTGGTTCTGCTCCTTTCCGTCTGTTCCGTACCGCGGTTCGGCCGGTTTCTTTTTCCCGGGATGCCGGTTATTCAATCCGTTCGACGCCATTGCCGATCGAGCAGACGTAGAAGTCCGCCGTAAGGCCGGTCGCTTCCGCGTAACGGGCGCCGACTTCGCGCGTGAACGTCTCGACCGCGTCCTCGTGCACGAGCGACACGGTGCAGCCGCCGAAGCCGGCCCCGGTCATGCGCGAGCCGAGCACGCCCGGGACGCCGCGCGCGGCGGAGACCATCGCGTCGAGCTCCGGCCCCGTCACTTCGTACAGATCGCGCAGCGAATCATGGGACGCGTTCATCAGCCGGCCGAACGCCGCAAGGTCGCCCCGCTTCAGCACGTCGACCGACCGCCGCACCCGGTCGATCTCCTCCACGACATGTTGAGCCCGGCGCCGGACGGTTTCGTTTCCGATCAGATGCGCGTGCGCCCGGAACTCGTCCGCGGTCAGGCGGCCGAGCAGTTCGAGATCCGGGAACGCCGCCTTCAGATCCCGCACCGCCTGATCACATTCGGCGCGCCGCTCGTTGTACTTCGAGTCGGCCAGCTCCCGGCGCTTGTTCGTGTTGCCGATGACCAGCTTGTACGCGCCGCTCTCGAACGGCACCAGCTCGTATTCGAGCGTGTCGCACAGGAGCAGGATCGCGTGGTTCCGCTTGCCGTTCGCGACCGCGAACTGGTCCATGATGCCGCATTTGACGCCGACGAACTCGTTCTCCGCCCGCTGCGCAAGCTTCGCGATCCCCACCGTGTCGATCGGCCGGCCGTTCAGCTCGAGCAGCCCGAACGCCGTCACGACCTCGATCGACGCCGAGGACGAAAGGCCGGAACCGTTCGGGATTTCGCCGCAATACAGGATGTCGAAGCCGCCGCCGAGGTCGAAGCCCGCTCTCTGCAGTTCGCGCACGACGCCTTTCGGATAGTTCATCCAGTCGTCCGCGGGATCGTAGACGATCCCCTCCAGGCTGATCCGGCCGGCCGCGGGGAAGTTCAACGACGCGAGCCCCATCGTGCCGTCCGTCCGCGCCCGAACCAGCATCGTCGTGCCGAACGTCAGCGCCGCCGGAAAAACATACCCGCCGTTGTAGTCCGTATGCTCCCCGATCAGGTTGACGCGCCCCGGCGCGTGGTAGATCCGGATGCCTTCTTCCGTGCCGCCGTAGCGCTCGATGAACCGCCGCTTCAAGTTCGCGAGATCCGCCATGGTCATCACGTTCCTTCATTTTTTAATGGTGGTTTCGTTCCGACAGCCCCAGTATAGCGGAGCGGTGCGGCGAAAGCGAATGGCGGAAAGTGAATTTGGCATGGATTTTTGTGACCTGATGGCGGAAGACGCATGGCGGGATGCGCTTCTCTGTGGTATGGTTGAAGCAACAAGTACGGAAAGGGGAGATGGAGCCATGGAACGCCAACCGTTGGAACATCGGCCAGGCGGGTCCCCGGATCGCGGAGAGCCGGACGGGGCGACGGATCGGGAGGCGAAGGATCCGGAGGCGCTGAAGCCCAAGGATCGGCGGCCCGCGGGCGAACCCGCGTCCCGGGCCGGAACGGAACGGCCTCCGGCGCCGCGCCCGCCGACCTACACGGTCGTGTCCAACCCCGTCTCGATCGAGCACGGCGACCTGAACGTGCTGTTCTCCGGCGAAAGCCAGACCCGCCCCGGACACCGGATCGGACCGAAGGTGTACGATTTCTGGCTGCTGCACCACGTGCTGTCCGGCACCGGCGTCTACCGCGTCGAAGGGGCCGAATACCGGCTGCGCGCCGGGCACGCCTTCCTGATCGCGCCGGGGCGGCTCATCGAGTACATGGCGGACGAGCTCGACCCGTGGCGGTACCGGTGGGTCGCGTTCGCCGGCTCGCAGAGCGGGGAGCTCGTCGGTTCCGCCGGCTTCGCCCCGGCGCGTCCGGTGGCCGACACCGGCGCCAGCCGCCGGCCGGCCGCGCTCATCGGGCGGATCCAGCGCGCCTTCCGCGAGGGCGGCAGGCTCGCGCATCTGGAGGCGGCGGGTTGCCTGCGGCTGCTCCTGGTCGAGTACGGCAAGGCGCTCGCCCGCGAGGACGCGCCCGCGCCCGGACCGGGAGCCGGCGGCAACGAGCTCGTCCAGCGGATCGTGCACTACCTGTCCACGCAGTACGCGGAGCCGGTCTCGATCGAGCTGATGGCCGCGACGCTCGGCTTCAGCCGCGCCTACCTGTCCCGCGTCTTCAAGCGGCATACCGGCATGACGCCGGTCGCGTTCCTGCTCCGGCTGCGCATCGACCATGCCCGCCGCCTGCTGCGGGAGCGGCTCGAGCTTACAGTCGAACAGATCGCCGCCTCCGTCGGCTTCCAGGACCCGCTCTACTTCTCGAAGCAGTTCCGGCGCATCTGCGGCATGCCGCCGACGGCTTACCGCGAATCGATGGTCCGGCTCGGGCCCGCCAGGCGCGGCGGATGACGAAACGGCCCGCATGCCGTCGAACCGGGGCGAAGACGGGGCGTCCGGTACCGGTCCGAACGACGTATGGTTATTAATGGATTTATTTTATTAAAATGGTTCGCAGAAAGGTGGAGGATCGGAAAAAACGAGGTGGCAGACCGAATGAAGCGTACGTCCAAACCGACGGCGGCCGACACGGATGCGCTGCTGTCCGTTTATCGGGCCAGCCCGTCGCGCGAAAACGCGGCGCGGGTCATCGAAAGGTGCGAGCCGATGATCAGGTTGGCCGCGTCGCGCATCTCGCGCAACCGGCCGGACCTGTACGAAGATTTGCACCAGGTCGGGAGACTCGCGCTCTTCCGCCTGCTCGGCCGCTACGATTCGGCCGTCGGCGCACATTTCGAAACGTATGCGATGAAGAGCTTGGTCGGCCATATGAAGAACTATTTGCGCGACAAGTCGTGGTATGTCCAGGTGCCCCGCCGCATCAAGGAAAAAGGTATCCACGTCCGCCAGACGATCGACGAGCTGACCGCCCAATTGGAGCGCGCGCCGAAGGTCGAAGAGATCGCGGAGCGGCTCGGCCTGACCCGCGACGAGACGCTGGAGGTGCTGGCCGGCCGCGAATTGTACCATTGCGTTTCGCTGGACACGCCCGTTTTCGACGACGAGAGCCTGTCCACGCTGGGCGACCGGATCGGCCATCCCGGCGACGAGATCACCGCGGTCGAGAGCCGGCTGGATCTGGAGCTGGCGATGAAGCGGCTCAAGCCGGAGGAGGCGGAGGTGCTGCGGCTCGTGTTCGGCTTCGGCCTGCCGCAGCGGGCGGTCGCCGAACGGCTCGGCGTCTCGCAGATGAGCGTGTCGCGCATGCAGCGTCGGGCGATCGGCAAGTTGCGGCGATGGCTGTCGGACAGCCGCCGCGAAGAATGCCATTGAGCGGCGGGATCGCGTCCGGAGCCGAAGCCCGCGCGAACGCGTGAAGGCGACCCATTGTCCCTTGTCCTTGAGGCCCGCCAGCGGGTATGATGGGAGTATCAGACAAGCGCCCAATCGCCCGAATGGAGGGTCGATATGAATCACCGCATGCTGCGGATGCCGGCAGGCTGGGAATGGCATATGCTGACCGACGGCCGGGCGCCTTCGGACCGGCCGGCGGCGCCGCGGACCGCTTCGGCGCCGGCCGGGACGGATCGGCCGTGGCCGGGCACGGCGCCGGCCGGCGCCGGACAGCCGCGCGTTGCCGCGCCGCCGCACGGGACGCCGGCGGATTCGGACCCGTCCGGCGCGGACGGACAGCCGCAGGCGGGCGCCGCGTCCGGTACGCAGGCGCCATCGGAGGCGTCGGGAGCCGCGCGGACGGACGCGGGGACGGACGGCGGGCGCGCGCCGGAAACCGGATCGCGCGGTCCGGCCGCTTCCGTATCCGGAACGGATGCGGACGGCGCGGTCCCGACCGCCGGCTTGACGCGCGCGGCCGCGCTGGCCGCGATCAAGCGCCGGCTTCCGGAATGCGCGAACTGGCTCGACGCTTCCGTCGAGCGCCGGGATACGCTCGCCGTGTCGACCGAGACGCCGGAGGCCGGCGACACGGTGTTCGGCACGCTGCCGCTGCGGATGTCGCCGGACGAGCGGGATGTCTGCCCGCTCCATTACTGGCTGACGGAGAAGCGGCTCGTCACGCTGCAATTCGATCTCCGGTTCACGCTTCGCCTGCAGCGCTCGCCGTGGGAGGAACGGCTCGGGCGGGCGGCCGGCGCCCCCGAGGCGTTCGCCGTCATCCTCACGGCCGCGCTCGAGACGCTGCGCGCCGGATTCGAAGCGTTCGAGCGCCGGCTGGCCGGGCTTGAGGCGGCCGCGGAGCGCGCCGGCCGGCCGATTCCGGACGGGACGATCGCCGAACTGCAGCGCGGGCTGCTGCAGTGGAACCGGCATCTCCTCGCCGTGGTCGAAGCGGATGCGGCCGCCGCGGAATCGTTCGGCAAGCGGCTGACGGACAGCGAGCCTTACCGCCGGCTGCAGCGCCGGCTGAGCCTGATGCGCGCGCTCATCGGCCGCCACGCCGAGGCGATCGGGACGCTCGCCGCCCTCGGCGGCTCGGACGGGACGCGGCAGAGCGCCGCCCTGCCGCGGGCGCTGGGCGTCGCCGCCCTGCTGCCGGCGCCGGCCGCGGCCGCCGGCGCGCTCTGGGGCATGTACGCCGGCGGCGTGCCGGTGACGGACGAGCCGTGGGGGTTCGCCGCCGTATGCGGCGGCGCCGCGCTGCTCTCCCTCGTCCTCTACGGATGGCTGCGCCGGCTGGCGCGGAAGGCCGCGGTTGGTGCCCGGAACGGGCGCGCCGGAGGCCGAAGCCCGGCCGCGCGGGACGGCCTGCTTCCGGGCGACGGCGCCCGGCAGGCCGGGGCGGACGCCGGACCGGCCGGACTGCCGTCCCGCTCGAAGCGCGTGAAGCGCCGCTGACAGCGGCAGCGGTGCCCCGCGGGCTTAGGCGGTACACCGTACCGCCGATCCGCCCCCGCCGCGGCGCCGGTCCCGCCCATGGAACGCCGTACCGTTGCAGGCGGCTTTCCGCCGCAGCCGACCTGCGGACATCGCCCCGACGCGGACATCACGTCCCGTCGGGGTTTGCCGTCTCCGGCGGCTGCCACACCTCGATCTCGAACCCGAGATCCTCGATCATCCGGTGGTCGCGTTCCGCCTCCTGGCCGGGCGTCGTCAGGTAATCCCCGACGAACAGCGAATTGGCCGCGTACAGCGCGAGCGGCTGCAGCGATCCCAGGGTGAGCTCGCGGCCGCCGGCGACGCGGATTTCCCTGTCCGGGCAGGCGAAGCGGAACAGGGCCAGCACCTTCAGCGCCTTCCGCGCGGGCACCCGGCCGTATCCTTCCAACGGCGTGCCGGGGATCGCGTTCAGGAAGTTGACCGGAATCGAGTCGACGTCGAGCGCGCGCAGGGCGAGCGCCATTTCGACAATCTCCCCGTCCGTCTCGCCCATGCCGATGATGACGCCGGAGCACGGCGAAATGCCCGCCGCCTTCACGCGCTCGACGGTCTCGACGCGCTGGTCGTACGTATGCGTCGTCGCGATCCGGCCGTACCGTTCCCGGCTCGTGTTCAGATTGTGGTTGTACCGCTGCACGCCCGCCTCGGCCAGCCGTTCGGCCTGCCCCTCGCGCAGCAGTCCGAGGCAGGCGCAAACCTTGAGCGGCATCGTCCCGCGGATTTCCCGCACCGCTTCCGCCACTTCCCGCAGTTCGCGGTCGGTCGGCCCCCGGCCGGACATCACGATGCAGAACGTGCCTGCCTTGCGCGCGAGCGCTTCCCGCGCTCCGGCGAGCAGCGACTCCCGGTCGAGCAGGCTGTACCTCGGAATGTCCGCCCGCGAGACGGCCGACTGCGAGCAATAGCCGCAATCCTCCGGACAGAGGCCGCTCTTCGCGTTCATGATCATGTTCAGCATCACGCGGTTCCCGAAATGCCGGCTGCGGACACGGTACGCGGCGTGCAGCAGCGGCAGCAGCTCTTCGTCCGGCGCCCGCAGCACGCGCAACCCGTCCCCGAACGAGAGCGTCTTCCCGGCCAGCGCGGCGTCCGCCAGCGCGTTCCAATCCGCGCCCGCGCTCCGGATCGCGTTCGGCATGCGTACCCCTCCATTGTTAACCGAATATCAAAAAACAGGTTAACAATATCAGCAAAATCACAGCCTGTAAAGCGCCGAAAGTCCCCCGAGACCTGCCGCAAGCCGAACGCAATCACCCGCAATCCTAAAGAAATCCCCCGCGATTCCGGCGAGAAACCGGAATGCGGGGGAACCAGCCGTCAAGCCCGGCGAGAAACCGGAATGCGGGAGGGGGGAACCAACCGGCAAGCCCGGACATCCGGGATGCCGAGGGGGAACCATGCGGCATACCCGACGACTACCGGCCGCAGCGAACCGTACGGTTCCCCCCATAGTCCAACCGTACGAGGGCGAACCATGACCGCTAACCCCTGCGGCTCTGGCGAGATCCCCCAGGGTGAACAGGATGCCGGCCACCGTCACCAGCGAGGCCGCCCACGGCACGGCCCGCAGTCCGCCGCCGATGCCGTAGTCGATGACGACCCCGCCCAGCCAGGCGCCCAGGGCGTTCCCCAGGTTGAACGCCGCAATGTTCAGTGTGGAAGCCAGGGCCGGCGCTTCCCTGGCGGCGTTCAGCATGTGCAGCTGCAGCCCCGGCACGGTGCCGAACGCGGCCACACCGAGCAGGAAGACGAGGATGAGCGCCGCGACTTGCGATTCGACCAGGACGCCCAGCAGCGCCAGTGTCGCGGCCAGCGACACGAGAATGCCGATGAGCGAAGGCATCAGCGCGCGATCGGCCAGCCTGCCGCCGACCATGTTCCCGATCGTGATGCCGACCCCGAACAGCACGAGAATGTAGGCGACCGACTCGACGGGGAACCCGCCGAGATCGACGAGCAACGGCTTGATGTACGAAAAAGCGGTGAACACGCCGGCGAAGCCGAAAACCGTCATGAGCAGCGCCACCTGCACGGCCGGCCGTCCCAGCACCCCGATTTCGCTGCCCAGCCGGGAAGGCTCGGCCTGAATGCGCGGGACGAGCACCAGGACGCCGATCAGCGAGATGATCCCGATCGCGGTGATCGTCCAGAAGGTCATGCGCCAGCCGAACGTCTGGCCGATGAACGTCCCGACCGGCACGCCGAGAATGTTCGCGAGCGTCAGGCCGGTGAACATCAGGGCGATCGCGCCGGCCCGCTTCTCCTTCGGCACGAGCTCCGCGGCGACCACCGATCCGACGCCGAAGAAGCAGCCATGGGTCAGCGACGCGACGATGCGGGCGAACATCAGCACGCCGTACGTCGGCGCGAGCGCCGCGAGGGCGTTGCCCGCGATGAAAATCCCCATCAGGAGCAGCATGAGCGCCTTGCGCGGCATCCGGTGCGTGGCGATCGTCATGAACGGCGCGCCGAAGGCGACGCCGAGCGCGTAGTCCGTGATGAGCAGTCCGGCCTCGGGAATCGACACGCGCAGGTCCGCCGCGACTTCCGGCAGCAGGCCCATGATGATGAATTCCGTCATGCCGATGGCGAAGGCGCCGAGCGTCAGCGCGCAGATGGCCGGCGCGGCGCCGCGCCGCGAAGCGGCCCCGTCCGCGCGGATCAAGCCGTTAAAGTTCAACCGAATCGCGCCTCCAGAACCATGTTCTTCACGCGAACTCCATTGTACGGCCGGACCATCCATAAATCAAATTATGTAATTTTAAGCTATCAATCATTATATTTATGAAAACGGCCGCATGCCCCCGGACATGCGGCGCTCACGCAGAAGGCGAACGCCGTCAAATGTGCCCGCGAATGATGCGCATGGCGTGTTGGATCTCGGGAAAGTACCGGTGCTTGCTCCGGTACGCGAAGAACAGCTCGTTCCGCACGGACAGGTTCCCGTATACGATCCGGACCTTCGCGTCTCCCCCGCCCTCCAGCATGCGGGTGGGAACGACGCTCATGCCGGCGCCCTCCCCGACCAGCCGGAGAATTTTCTCCTGGTAGAAGTCCGGCGCCGAACCGATCTTGATCCATTTCAGATCCGGCCGGGAAGACGTCCGGATGTCCGCGCTCACCTTTTCCAGCGCTTCCACGAGCGGCGCCACCTCGGAATACAGCAGCTTTCCCCGTTCGGTCGGAATCATTTTGCGGGCCATCCGGATGAACAGCTTCTCGCCGACTTCGGCTTCCAGGGAGGCGAGATGCCGGCTCATCGCCGGCTGCGTCATGAAGCGGGCCTTCGCGGCCTCGGACACCGAGTTGTGGCGGTAAATGGAGACGAAGCTCCGGTACCATTCGAAATCGATCACGGGACCACCTCCGCTCTCCATCCATTGTAACCCCAAACACGGCGAGG
>Ga0310825_100658_pt1 | contig 24184 bp, 21 predicted proteins | sample WT_ome_9_FD_202243 | JGI IMG/M metagenome (GOLD analysis project Ga0310825, IMG submission 202243) | Sorghum-adapted microbial communities enriched on wild type (WT) sorghum from Joint BioEnergy Institute, Emeryville, California, United... ... | reverse complement strand
GCGGCTCGTGGGCGATCGCCCGGGCGATCGCGACCCGCTGCTGCTCGCCCCCCGACAGTTCCGGCGGACGGTGCTTCATCCGCTCCTTCATCCCGACCCACTCGAGGGCGCGCTCCACCCGCTCGCGCCCGCCCCGGACGCCGGCGACGCGCAGGCCGAACTCGACGTTCTCGTAGGCCGACATAAGCGGCATGAGGCCGAACGACTGGAAGACGAGCCCGATCTCCCGGCGCCGCAGGGCGTTCTTTTGCCGCTCCGGCATCGACGTCAGCTCCCTGCCGTCCCACCAGACCCGCCCCGCGGTCGGCTCGTCCAGGGCGCACAGGATGTTGAGCAGCGTCGTCTTGCCCGATCCCGATCGGCCGACCAGCGCGGTGATCGTCCCCTCGCGGATCGTCAGGTCGACGCCGTCCAGCGCCGTCACGGCGCCGCCGCCGCTGCCGAACACCTTCCGGATGCCTTCCGCGCGCAGAATGACGCGCTCCGGAGTTGCCCCGGATGCCGGCAACACCGTTTCCGGGCTCGCCGGCGGCCCCTGCGGCTCGCCGTTCCCCGGTTCGCCCGCCGCCGTCCGATCCGGCGTCCCCGGCGGATTGCAATCGTTTTCAATCGTCACGATCAACCGTCCCTCCCGCGTGTTCGGCCGAGTCTGCCGTGCCGAAAACCATATAAGAGAATAATAGGAAACTTGGGAACCGGGTGTCAATTTGAATATTCCGGCTTCTGTTTTCAAATTTATGACAACATCGCGATCAGCGCCGCCAGCGCCCCGGCGATCAGCGACGAGAGGAAGTTGACGAGATCGTTCGTCATCCAGCGGCGGCCCTGGGCATGCAGCGCCGGCTCGCCGCAATGGACGCTTCGCTCGGTCAGGGCGCCGCATGTCAGGCAGCGGTACAACGCCTGCTGCCACGCGCCGAGCACCGAATCGGCCATCGCGCCGGCCAGCCCGCTCGCCGCCGCCAGGGCGATGAGCGCGGCCGCCGGAAGGCCCGCCGCTTCCCCGCCGCCCAGCAGCGCGGCCGTCGCGCCGATCAGCGCCGCGCCGGCGAACGCGGCGGCCGTGCCGAGCGGCGTCACCCCGCCGCTCGTCCCCGCCGGCACCGTTCGGCCGGTCAGCACGGAGCGCGGCTCGGCGCGGCTCAGGGCGCCGATCTCCGTCGCCCACGTGTCGGCGTTCACGGACGCCATGACGCCGACGAAGGCGGCCGCGACCGCCGGCTCCGGCCAGACCGCGTAAGCCGCGCAGAGCGCGAGGCCGGCGCCGCCGTTCGCCCACACCTGGCCCGCGTCGCGCCGGCCGGTCTTGGCGTAATGCCGCTCCGCCTCCCTTTTGGCCCGCGCTTGCCGCTTCCAGCGGGACCAGAAGACGGAGGTCGTGAAGAAAACAAGAAGCAGGCCGTACCAGAGCGGCCCGCCGAGGGCGAAATAGCCTGCGCCCATCGCCGCGGCGGACCAGGCTCCCGACGCGGTGAGCGCCCGCTTGCGATGCGCGAGCCACGCGATCAGCCCGGCGCCCGCAAGGCCCGCCGCCCACCGGAGCGGCGCCGATGCGGCCATAGCGTCCAACATGTCGCGATCTTCCTTCCGGTTGCGCCCCGCTTGCGCCGACGCGCGCGGGAAACGTCATTTTTTCTGCCATGGATGGCAGGAGTTGCGCGATTAGTGTCGAAATTTTGGGAAACGGCTCATGCTGTCCGGAACATTTTGCTCGCAAGATGACAAGGAGTGTCGCACATTGCCCGACTATCCCCATGAATTCGAACGGGAGCCTGCGCTCCGGGAAGAACACACGCCCGAGGAAATGCTTCGCATCATTTTCGATTATACCGCAAAAATCGCGAACGAACGCAATCTGCACAACGTGCTCGTCCTGATGGCGAACATGGGGCGCGAAATGATCCTGTCCGACCGTTGCACCGTCTGGCTGATCGACCACAAGAAGGGCGAGCTGTTCACGACGGTCGCCCACGGCGTCAGCGAGATCCGCGTGCCGATCGGCTCCGGATTCGTCGGCTATTCCATCGCGACCGGCCAGCCGCTGCTGATCGAGGACGCGTACAAGGATCCGCGCCACAACGCGGAGAACGACCGCAAGACGGGCTACCGGACGAAGTCGGTCATCACCGTGCCGTTCGTCGGCAACGACGGCAGCATCATCGGCGCCTACCAGGCCATCAACAAGATGACGAAGGAAGGCGTCTTCACGCAGCGCGACCTCGAGAAACTGTCGCTAGCCGCCTCCTATGCGGGCAAGTCGCTCGAGTCGGTCATGCTTCACGAGGAGATCGTCGCGACGCAGAAGGAAATCATTTTCCGGATGGGCGAGATCGGCGAGAGCCGGTCGAAGGAGACGGGCAACCACGTCAAGCGGGTGGCGGAATACTCCTACATTCTCGCCCTCGGGCTCGGCCTGCCGAAGGAGGAGGCGGAGAAGATCCGGATGGCGTCCCCGATGCACGACATCGGCAAGGTCGCCATTTCCGACGCGGTGCTGAAGAAGCCGGGCAAGCTGACCGACGAGGAATACGAGATCATGAAAACCCACACAACGATCGGCTACAATCTGCTCAAGGGATCGAACCGCGATCTGCTGCGCACGGCCGCCCACATCGCGTACGAGCACCACGAGAAATGGGACGGCACCGGCTATCCGCGCGGCCTGAAGGGCGAGGAGATCCATCTGTACGGACGGATCACGGCGGTGGCCGACGTGTTCGACGCGCTCGGCAGCGACCGGGTGTACAAGAAAGCCTGGGAGCTCGACCGCATCATCAACCTGTTCCGCGAAGAGCGGGGAAAGCATTTCGATCCGAAGCTGGTCGACGTCTTCATGGAGCAGCTTCCGCGCATCCTCGAGGCGCGCGACCGCTACAGGGACGAGCTGCCGGAATGAAGCATGACGGCCGGAGAGGCGCCGCGCGACGCCCTCCGGCCGTATTCGTCCATCACCCGAACCATCCGAGCCTCCGGCCTTCCCTGAGCTGGCCGAACCGGTCGGGGTAATTCGTGCAGATGATGATGTCATCGCCCATCGCGGCGATTTTCCGCATCGCATACTTCCGGTCCACCGTCCAGGCCATTACCGTGAGGCCCGCCCGGCGGAACGACGCCATCCGCTCCGCCGTCAGCCTGCCCCAGCCGATCGACAGGAACGTCGCGCCGACCCGCGCGAGCGCCTGCTCGAGCCCGGGCGGAGCGGCGTCGATGATCAGCCCCGTCCGCAGGCCGCCCGCCGCTTCCTTCACCCGCCTGAGCGCGAGCGGATCGAACGACGTGATGACGGTGTCCTCCATCCGGCCGTGGCGCCGGAGCATCCCGGCGACCGCCGCCTCGAGGCCGGGATAGCGGCCGCCGTACGTCTTCAGCTCGATGTTCAGCCTGCACCGGCCCGCCGTCAGCTCCAGCACCTGCTCCAGCGTCGGCACGGGCTCCCCGCGAAATTGCGGGGAGAACCGGCTGCCCGCGTCCATCGACTGAAGCTCCGCCGCCGTGAAATCGGCCACGCGGCCTTTGCGGTCGGTGGTCCGGTCCACCGTGTCGTCATGGATGACGACCGGCACGCCGTCCTTGGACAGCTGCACGTCCAGCTCGATCCATTCGACGAACGGAAATTCGAGCGCCTTCCTCATCGCGGCCAGCGTGTTCTCGGGCGCAAGACCGGACGCGCCCCGGTGCGCGCAGCATGGATTGGCGATTCCCAAGCCTGTAGCCTCCCCTTCGTTCGGAATCCGCGCCGTTCACGATTCCCCGGCTTCTTCCGCTTCCGCCGCTTCCCCGGTTCCCCGGGTTTCCTCCGCTTCTCCCGCTGCCTCGGCCGCCGCGGCCGGGCGAAGCCTGCCGTCTTCGCCGATTTCGACGCCGATCGACAGCCGTTCCAGCAGGTCGAACATGGCCCGCCGCTCCTCGCCTTCGAGCGGCTCCGGCCGCGACGGCTCGATCGCCCGCATCGGAACGAACGTGAGCTCGCAGCCTCCGCCCTTCGCGCAGACCGCGTTCAGCACGCCCGTGTCGCGCGTTTCCTTGTTCTTCGTCACGTTGAAAATGAAATTGCCGAGGCTGTAGGCGATCCACCCGCCCTCATAATATTCGAATCCCTGCAGCACGTGCGGATGCGAGCCGATGACGAGATCCGCGCCCGCGTCGATGTATTCCCGGGCCAGCTTCTTCTCGATGTCGCGCGGCTTCCGGCTGAGCTCTTCGCCCCAATGCGCGTAGACGACGACCAGATCGTGCTCTTCCCCCGCCCGCCGGATGGCCGCCACCGCCCGGCGCGAATCGTACGTCTCCGCGACGCCGGGATGGTTCTTGTCCGCCTTCCAGGACACTTCCGGCACGACGCGGCTGAAGCCGAAGATCGCGACCGACATCCCGTTCGCATCGAAGACGGCCGGCCTGAACGCTTCCTCGTCGTCGCGGCCGGCGCCCGCGTGCGCGATGCCCGTCTCGTTCAGGTGATCGATCGTATCCAGCAACCCTTCGACGCCCTGGTCGAGCGTATGGTTGTTCGCCAGCGACACGAAGTCGATCCCCGCTTCGCGCAGCGAAGGAAGCAGCTCCGGGCTGCCCTTGAACACGTACTGCTTGTTTTCGGCCGGCGTGCCGCGCGTCGTGATCGGGTTTTCGAGGTTGCCGACCGTCAGGTCCGGTTCCAGCAGGTACGGCTTCGCTTTCGCATACGGATAATCGAACCCTTCGCGCCGCATCAGATTTTCGACGGACGAAGCGAGCAGAATGTCGCCGACGAACGCGATCCGGACCGGCCCGTCGGCCGGCTCCGGAGCGGCTTCTTCCGGCGGCGCGGACCCGGTTTCGCCGCCGCCTTGATCCGCGCTCCGATCCGCGCCGTCTTCCGCGTCCGCGGTTTCGCCGGATGGCGATTCCGGAACCGCTTCCTTGTCCGGGTGTTCCGCCGACGGCGAATTCGGAGCGCCGGAGCCGCCGCCCCGGCCCGCGAGCCCGTCCCCCTGGACCAGAAAGTAAACCAACGCCGCAATGGCGATCAGCATGCCCATGTTCAGCGCCGCAAGCCGGCGCAGGCGCCTTCTGCGCCTGATCCGTTCCCGCGCGCGCGAGTCAACCCGCGAGAGCTCCATTCCGAACAAAACCCCTTGACCGGTATTCATCCCATCCATTATAGCAGGAAATCCGGCTGAGACGCCCGGAAGCCCATAAAAAATTTCCGGTCCCCGCCAGGGGATGAATCGCCATATCCGCCGGATCGGCCACAAACCGGCGCTCTCCTCCGCGGCCGGCACGCTGGAAGGCCAGGCGGTCGCCGCTCCCCTGGCCCGCTTACGGGGATGTGCCGATCGAGGAACGGGGCGAAACGCTTCCGGAAAACCTGTTGCCGCATCTCCCATTTCGCGCATTGAGTTTGGGGATACCGGCCGTGGTATCCACGTTACAGAGGCGCGCGGAACCGAACCGAAGATGCTGCAAATTGCATCCCGCACTTCAAAATGGCATGAAGCCAAACCAACGGTCCTGTATGTTAATTGGTCAGCAGTGAAAATAAAAGACCGGCCGGGAATCCCCGACCGGTTGTTCCGTTGTCATGGCATGGCGCCCCGCAGCTCGCGGATCGCGGCTTCCGCCGTCTCCTTCGCCTGCCGGATGCAGTCCGGCAGCCCGATGCCGTCGAACGCCGCGCCGGCGGCCCAGACGCCCGGCAGCGCCCCGGCGAGCTTCCGCCGGAAATCGCGCATCGCCTCGACGTGGCCGACCGGGTATTGCGGCATGGAGCGGTAAAGCCGCGTGATCTCCGTCATCACCGGCGCGGCCGTTACGCCGATCAGCTCCTCGAGATCGCGGCGCACGAGCCGGATGAGCTGATCGTCGGGCAGCGACACCGCGTCCTCGTCGCCCGAACGGCCGACGTAGCAGCGCAGCAGCACCTTGTCCGGCGGGCTCGTGTGGAGCCACTTCGTCGACGTCCATGTGCACGCCGTGATCTGCCGGCCTTCCGTGCGCGGCACGAGGAAGCCGGAGCCGTTGAATTCGAGCCCGAAGGACGCCTTGTCGAACGCGAGCACGACGTTCGCGACGGACGCGTACCGGACGCTCCTCAGCATCGAGCAGTCGACATGATCCTTGAGCAGCGGCTCCGCTTCGTAGGCCGGCGCCGTCACGACGACGGCGTCGGCCGCAAGCTCCACCCCGCCGTCGAGCACGACCGTGTAGCGGCCGCCGGATTCGCCCGCGGCGCCCTTCCGCAAGCCAACAGCCTTCCGGCCGCGCCGCCACTCGGCCCCGGCCAGCTCGCGCTCCAGCGCTTCGACGATCGTCGCAAGTCCCCGGCGGAAGTTCAGGAACGGCGCGCCCTTGAACCGGGCGAGGATCGCGTCCGCCGGGGACGGGGACGGGGCGGCCTCGCCGGACGACGCCGCCGCGCCCGCCGCCCGGGCCGGACGCCGCCGCATCGCGCGGCGCATGCCGAGGATCAGGCTGCCGTACGCAAGCTCCGCCTCGCGGAACTGCGGGAACGTCGCCTTCAGGCTCAGCTTGTCCAGCTCGCCCGCGTAGATGCCGGCGAGCAGCGGCTCGGCGATCCGCTCGACGATCTCGCGCCCGAGCCGGCGCTCGAGAAACTCGCCGATCGATTCGTCGCCGTCCCCCTTCCGCGCGGGCAGGACGAAATCGAGCCCGGCGCGCAGCTTGCCCGCCGGCGACAGCAGGCCGGTCCGGAGCATCGGCGCGATCTCGGTCGGAATGCCGAGCATGAGGCCGTCCGGCATCGGATGCAGCTTGCCGCGGAAGACGATGTACGACTTCTTCCCCGACGGATTGATCGGCACGAGCTCGTCTTCGATGCCGAGGTCGGCGGCGAGGTCGAGGATCGCCTTCTTGCGCGCGAGGAACGAATCCGGCCCCTTCTCGATGACGAAGCCGTCCTTCCGCAGCGTCTCGATCTTCCCGCCGAGCCGCTCCGACGCCTCGACAATCGCCAATCGCACGGGCAGGCCCGCCGACTCCGCATGTTTCCGCAAATAGTAAGCGGCGGCGAGCCCGGTGATCCCGCCGCCGACAACGACGATCGTCCCCGGCTTTCCAGCTGCCGCCATGACCTTATCCCCGCTTTCCGGCGGCCAGTCCGGCGGCGGTCTCCGTGACCAGTCCGGCCAGCGCCTCCATGTAGAGCGGATCGTCGTTCAGCATGTCGATCCGCTCGAACCGGATGCCCCGCTCCGCCGCGAACTGCTTCGCTTCGATGTCCAGATCGTACAGCACTTCCAGGTGGTCGCTGACGAAGCCGATCGGCGCCGACAGCACCGCCTTCACGCCCTCCTTCGCCAGCCGGTCCAGCGTCTCGAGGATGTCCGGCCCGAGCCACGGCTCGTTGGTCCGGCCGGCGCTCTGCCAGGTGAATGCCCAATCCCTGACCCCCGCCGCCTCCGCCGAGGCGCGGGAGGTCGCGAGAAGCTGGTCCACATACGGGTCGCCCGTCGAGAGAATCCGCTCGGGCAGGCTGTGCGCGCTGAACAGCACCTTCACACGGCGCTGCTCCTCCGGACCGCCGAACCGCGCCAGGGCGCTCCGCAGCCGGACGGCGATCGCCTCAATGAGCTTCGGATGGAGATGGTACGACTCGACGAACGCCATGCGAATGCCTTCGGCTTCGGCCGCTTCCCGCGCCCGCTTGATGTACGAACCGACGCTCATGACCGAATAATGCGGCGCCAGCACGATGCCGACCGCTTCGCGGATGCCGTCCGCCGCCATCGCCTTCACGCCGTCCTCGATGAACGGCTCCGCATGCTTCAGCCCCTGGTAGACCCTGTACATGCCGGGCTGCATCCGGTCCAGCTCAGCCTGCACGCCGGCCGCCTGGCGGTCCGTATTCTCCCGCAGCGGGAAGACGCCGCCGACGATCGCCTCATAACGGGCGGTCAGCTCGGCGAGCTGCTCCGGCGTCGGCGGATGGCCCCTCCGGATGTGGGTGTAGTACGCTTCGATGTGATCCATGGATTTCGGGGTGCCGTACGACATGACCAGCACGCCGACCGGACGGTTCGTCATGCGCGCTTCTCCTCCTTCGCCGCCTGACCTGCCTGCAGCCTGCGCTCCGAATACCGGTGGATGAACTCGGTGAGCGCCGCGATCTTCTCGAGCGACGCCTCCGGGAACAGACCGTGGCCGAGATTGAACACGAAGCCCGGCTGCTCGATGCCCTGATCGATGATGTCCGCCGCCTGCTCCTCGATGGTCTCCATCGGGGCGGTGAGCACGGCCGGATCGAGGTTGCCCTGCACGGCGTAGCCGCCGCCGAGCCGGCGGCGCCCTTCGCGGATCGGCACGCGCCAGTCGAGTCCGATGACGTCCGCCTTGACGCCCCGGATCGACGGAAGCAGCTCGCCGGAGCTGACGCCGGGGAAATAGATCTTCGGCATGTCCAGATCGGTCAGCCCGTCGAAGATCCGCCGGATCACCGGCAGCACGTACCGCTCGAAATCGCGCGGCGACAACGCGCCGACCCAGCTGTCGAACAGCTGGAACGCCTTGCCGCCCGCGGCGGCGTGCGCGCGGGCGTAGGCGATCACCATGTCGCCGAGCTTGTCCATCAGCTCGTGCCAGAGCGCCGGATCGCCGTACATGAGCGCCTTCGTGCGGAGATAGCGGCGCGACGGCCTTCCCTCGATCAGGTAGCTCGCGATCGTGAACGGCGCCCCCGCGAAGGTGATGAGCGGCACGTCAAGCTCCCGGTCAAGGATGCGGATCGTCTCCAGCACGTGGCCGAGATCGCCCTCCACATCGATCGGCCTGAGCCGTTCGACATCCCGCTTCGTCCGGATCGGTTCATCGACGACCGGCCCGACGTTCGGCACGATGTCGAATTTGACGCCGAGCGACATGACGGGATTCATGATGTCCGAATAGAGAATCGCCGCGTCCACCCCGAGCTTCCGCACCGGCATCATCGTCACCTCGGCGGCGAGCTCGGGATTGCGGCAGATGTCGAGCAGCGAATATTTCTCTTTGATCTTGCGGTACTCCGGGTCGTAGCGCCCTGCCTGCCGCATGTACCAGACCGGCACCCGGTCCGTCCGTTCGCCGCGGCAGGCGCGGATGAAACGGTCGTTGTAGCTCATTGCGGTTCTCCGTTCGGTTGGCTTTTCCTCTCATTATGCCCGTTTCATCCCGGAGCAACAACCGGCCCGGCAGCGGTTTCGTTGACAATTCGATGACATTTCGCCCAAGGCTTCAGGCCGGGTCCGCCGCCTGCGCCGCGGGCGCCGCCGGCTTCTTCTGCATCGAACGCCACTTCATGACGAGCCAAATCTGGGAGGCGATATAGATCGACGAATACATGCCGATCGCCATGCCGAGCGTCATCGCCAGCGAGAACAGGCGGATCGACTCGCTGCCGAACAGGAGCAGAAGCAGCGCCGCCACGAGCACCTGCAGCCCGGTGTTGACCGAGCGGACGAGCGTCTGCGACAGGCTTACGTTCACGAGCCGGCACAGGTCGTCGAACGTGCGCAGCTTGGCGAACCGCATGTTCTCGCGAATCCGGTCGAAAATGACGATCGTGTCGTTGATCGAATAGCCGATGATCGTCAGCACCGCCGCGATGAACGGCAGGTTGACCTCCAGCCTGAGCACCGAGAACACGGTGACGACAAAGAACGCGTCGTGCAGCAGCGCGATGATGCCGGCCAGCGCGAAGCGCCATTCGAAGCGCAGCATGACAAGCGCGATGATCCCGACGCTTGCGCACAGAATCGCGATAATCGCCCGGATGCCGAGTTCCTGCGCGATGACCGGGTCGACCGTGTTCTCCTCCGCCGACACCTGGTCGCCGAACGCCTCGCGGAACGCGGACAGGAGCTTGTTCGACTCGCCGGTTTCGGCGTCCAGCACGCGGCCGAACCGGATCGAGACGCGCTCGCCGCCCCCGCCGACGACGACCGACTCCGCCTCGAAGCCGGCCTCGCGGATCACCGATTCGGCCTCCGCCTGCGTCACCGCCTTGCCGACGAGGATGTCCATGCTCGTCCCGGCCTTGAAGTCGACGCCGTAACTCAAGCCAAAGACGAGCAGCGACACAATGCCGATGACCGTAAGCGCCCCCGAGATCGAGAAAAAGATGCGCCGGTGCTTGACGAAGTCGAAGATGCGGTAGTAATGCTCGTCATCGAACGATTTTTTCTCGGAGAGCGGACGGATGTCCTTCTCCTTGACGTTGTAGTATCCGGGCTTCGTGAACACGTTGCTGCGCACGAGCAGGTTCAGCATGAAGCGCGAGAACGCGACGTTTGTCACCATGCTGAACACGTTGCTCAGGATGAGCATGAGGGCGAAGCCCTGGATCGCCCCGGTGCCGACGAAATAGAGCACGGCGCCGGCGAGCGTCGTCGTCGCGTTCGCGTCGATGATCGTCCGCAGCGAGTTGCGCGAGCCGGACTTGAGCGACGAGATCAGCGACTTGCCGGAGCGCATCTCTTCGCGGATACGCTCGGCCGTGATGATGTTCGCGTCGACGGCCATGCCGACCCCGAGCACGAACGCGGCGATTCCGGGCAGCGTCAGCGTCGCGTTCATCCAGTAATAGATGAGCAGGATGCCCCAGTTGTAGACGATGAGCGTGACGCTCGCGATGACGCCGGGCATCCGGTAGACGATCATCATGAACAGCAGGATGAAGATCGTCGCGAGAATGCCGGCGTAGACGGTCTGCTCGAGCGATTGCTTGCCGAGCGTCGCCCCGACGGACTGCGTATATTTCTCCGTCAGCTTGAGCGGCAGCGCGCCCAGGTTGATGATCTCGGCGAGCTCCTTCGCTTCCTCCAGCGTGTAGCTGCCGGTGATCTGCGCCTTGCCGTCGGTCATGACGGACTGGACGACCGGCGCGGAGATCAGCTCGTCGTCCAGGTAAATGGCGAGCGGCTGGTCGAGCAGCCGGCGCGTGACGTCCGCCCATTGCTCCTTGTTTTTCACTTCGATCAGGATGATCGGCTGGTTCAGCTCGTTGAAGGCGACCTGCGCGGCGCCTTCCTTAAAATCGCTGCCGTGCAGCTCGATCGTGCCGTCCGGCCCGCGGAACGTCAGCTCGGCCGGTTTCTTCATGATCTCGCGCACGGTCGCCTCGTCGGACACGCCCGCGATCCGCGCGCGGATCCGGTTCGAGCCCTCCGGCGTGATCTCGGGCTCCGCGACGCCATACTTGTCGGCGCGCTTCATCAGGCTCTTCGCCGTCTGGCGCAGCGCCTCCTTCGTCACCGTGCCGCCCTCGACAAGCGGCTCCGCTTCGTACAGAATCTCGAAGCCGCCCTGCAGGTCGAGTCCGAGCTTGACGCCGTTCAGCACGGTCGGCGCGGTGAGGCCCACCGTCACCAGGGATATCAGCACGGTCAGGATCAATCCGAGCAATCGGTTCTTGTTCATCGGTTCGGTCGTTCCTCCGTCAATTCGCATCAGAATGGTTCTTCAGGTTTCTGCCGACTCCGTCCTCCATCTTCCGGATTCCGGAACGACGTCCACGTAATTCGTCGCGAACTTGAGCGGCGCGAGCAGGCCGAGCCGGAAATCGACGATCATCGGCCGTTCGGGCCTGACCGGCAACACCCGGGCTTCCGGCCGGTGCCGCGACGTTCTGCCGCCGTCCGGGCGGAACGCCGGAGCGCCCGGCCCGTCCTGGGCCGGGCCGCCCAGCAGCCGGACGACCGGCCCGAGCTTGTCCCGCGACGTGTCCGACCAGACGGCCTCTCCGGGCTTGTCCGCCTCCCGCGCGCCCGATGGAGGGTGCGGCACGGTCCCCGCATACAGCAGCAGTCCCGCCGCAAACGAAACGATCAGCCGCACGCCCGCCGCCTGTCTTGCGTCCATGCCGTCCCCCCCTTTTCTGACGAGTCTGTTCATCCCGTTTAACTGTACCTGATCTTGGGTCCCGAATCAATCCGCCGCCGGATGCCCGCATCCGGAGATTGTACAAAGCCTTCCATATTATCATGATGTCCGTTTGAGCATGCCGTCTTACGGAGCCGGCCGGGGTCCGCTAGACGGACCTCCGCCGTCCGTCCGGCCCGTTTTTCCGGGTCCGGGCGTCCGCCGCCGAAGGCCGCCAAATGTGATATAGTAGAGAGTGTGAAAGGCGGCGGGATCATGCCACAGTGGAAAATCAATCTGATCGTACTCTGGTTCGGGCAGTTTCTCACCCTCGCGGGCATGACGATGATCATGCCGTTCCTGTCGCTCTACCTCCAGTCCGATTTCGGCCTGAGCGACGAGCATGAGATCGCCGTGTGGACCGGCGTCATCTTCGCGGGCAATTTCGTGACGGCGTTCCTGTTCCAGCCGATCTGGGGCCGTCTCGCCGACCGGCACGGGCGCAAGGTGATGCTGCTGCGCTCCGGCTTCGGCATGGCGACGGTCACGTTGCTCATGGGATTCGCGACGGATCCCTGGCAACTCCTCGCGCTGCGCTTGCTGAACGGAACGATCTCGGGGTTCAATCCGGCGGCCGTCGCGCTCGTCTCGGCGACGACCCCGAAGGACAAAATGGGGTTTGCGATGGGGGTCATCCAGTCCGGCATGATCGCCGGCACGGTGCTCGGACCGCTCATGGGCGGCGCGTTCGCGGATCAATTCGGCTTTCGCCCGATCTTCTACATCACGGGCAGCCTGTTGTTCTGCGCGTCGCTGCTCGCGCTCTTCCTCGTGCGCGAGACATTCGACCGCGCGAAGGCGGCGGCCGCGCCCCAGATTTCGGTATGGCAGGGCTGGCGGGAGCTGCGCCGCATCCGTCCGCTCATGGTGCTGCTCGGCTGCACCTTCCTGATCCAGTTCTCGCTGATGAACTCGCAATCGCTCATGCCGCTGTTCGTGCAGGAGCTGCACGGCACGGCGAACCTCGCGCTCTGGTCCGGCACGGTCGGCGCGGTGACCGGCATCTCGAACATGCTGTCGGCGCCGCTGCTCGGCCGGGTGAGCGACCGGATCGGCGCCCACCGCGTGCTCGGCTTCTCGCTCGCGGGCGCCGGGCTCATGTTCGTTCCGCAGGCGTTCGTCGGCGCGGTATGGCAACTGCTCGCCGTCCGCTTCCTGCTCGGCGTGTTCCTCGGCGGACTCGTGCCGAGCGTGAACGCGCTCATCCGCCGGCATACGCCGGAAGGGATGGAGAGCCGGGCCTACAGCTTCAACAGCAGCATGCTCAGCCTCGGCAACATGGTCGGGCCGGTGTTCGGCGGGCTGACGAGCGGCCTGATCGGCATCGAGGGGCTGTTCCTGCTGTCGGCCGTCCTCCTGCTGACGGGCTCGGCGTTCGTCGCTCAGACGTCCTTCACGAAGGCGACGGCGAGGCCGTCATAGCCCGGCAGCAGCGTCGCGGCGAGGCGCGGATCGCTTGCGAGCCGCTCGTTGAACGCCCGCATGGCGGCGACGGACGGTCCCGGGGATTCGGGATCGGCCACCCTGCCGCGCAAGAGCACGTTGTCGGCGACGATGAGCGCGCCCGGCCGCGCCAGCCGGATCGACCATTCGAGATAGTCGGGATATCTTCCCTTGTCCGCGTCGATGAAAAAGAAATCGAACCGCCGGCCTTCCCCCGCCAGCTTCTCCAGCGACTCCAGCGCATCGCCGACCAGAAATTCCACCCGTTCGCCCAGTCCCGCCGCTTCGACATGGGACCGGGCGATTTCCGCGTATTCGGGCTTCAGCTCGAGGGAGGTCAGCATCCCGCCTTCCTTGAGCCCGCGGGCGATGCAGATGCCGCTCACCCCGCCCAGCGCGCCGATCTCCAGCGCTTCCCGCGCTCCGCTCGCCGCGGCGAGGATCGTGAGCAGCCGGCCGTATCCCGGCGCGACCGACACTTCCGGCATCCCCGCCTCCCGGATCCCGGCCGCCGCGCGATCCAGATCCGGATCGCCGCCGAGCAGCCGGTCCACGTACGCTTCCGCATTCCGCATTCGGGTTTCCTCCCTTGTCTTCCAAACTTGTCTAACCTTCATCCTTTCGCCAATAATGGATTGTATCGCGGTCCGTGCCTATACGGAAGCGAAGAATGCCATCCATGGAGACGGAAGGATTCGACGTGATGGTTATGCTGTCCATTTTGCTCCGGCTGATCAGGGAGCGTCTGCCGCTCCTGCCGATGGCCGTTCCGTTTTCCGGTCTCGTGCTGTTCGCCGCGGCGATGCTGGCGAAGCTGGCGCTGTTCAACCGGTGGATCGACGTGCGCTACATGGAAATGACCATGGACGACGTCCTGATCGCCTGCGGCACGCTCCTCCTGCTGTCCGGCTGGACCCTGCCGCTGCCGGTCCGGGCCCGGCTGGCGTCGCTGGCCGCGATGAACGTGCTGCTCACGCTGATCCTGTACGCCGATCTGCTTTATTTTCGCTACTTCCAGGATCTGATCTCCGTGCCGGTGCTGCTGCAGGCGAGGCAGGTCGGCTCGCTCGGCGGCAGCATCGCGGCGCTGGTCGAGGCGAAGGATGCGCTCCTCTTCCTCGATTGGCCGGTTGCGCTGCTGCTGCCGTGGATCATGAGGCCGCGCGGGCGCGGCAGCCGCGCCGCCGGGAGCCGGAGCGTCCGGGCCGCCGTCTGCGCGGCCGTCTGCCTCGCCGGCTTCCTGATGACCGCCCTGCCGATCCGCGAAGCCAGAACCGGCTGGGCCGGCGGGCTGTTCGGCGCCGACTGGTGGAACGTCTCGATCTACAACGTCGTCGGGCTGTACGGGTTTCACGCCTATGACGCATACCGGCACGTGAAGCGCGCGTACGCCAGCGTGCCGCTCGCCGCGGAAGCGGAGGCGGAGGCGGCCGGCTGGTTCACGCGGCGCGGCGCGGCCCGGGCGGCGCTGGCCCGGGACAGTCTGTTCGGCAAATACGCCGGCCATAACGTCATCGTGATCCAGGTGGAGGCGCTGCAGTCGTTCGTCCTCGGCCGCGAATGGAACGGGCAGCCGGTCACGCCGAGGCTGAACGGGCTGCTCCGGGAGAGCGTCCTTGTCGACCGGTTCCACCATCAGACGGCGCAGGGACGGACATCGGACGCCGAATTTGCGGCACTGTGTTCCCTGCATCCGCTCGCCTCGGGATCCGTCTTCGTCCGCCACGCCGACCGGGACTACGACTGTCTGCCCGGCATCCTGAAGGAAGCGGGCTACGGGACGGCCGCGTTCCACGCCTACGACGGCGGCTTCTGGAACCGGAACGTCATGTACGGCCGGATCGGATTCGATCATTTCTTCAGCAAGAAGCATTTCGCGATGGACGAGCCGGTCGGCTGGTCGCTCGGCGACCGGTCGTTCCTGCGGCAATCCGCGGACCGGTTCCGGCGGCTCGGGCAGCCGTTCCATGCGTTCCTCGTGACGCTCTCCAGCCACCACCCCTATCACCTGCCCGCGTCCGCCGATGCGTTCGACGCCGGCGAATTCGAGGGCACAATGTTCGGCGACTACCTGGGCGCCGTCCATTACGCCGACGCGGCGCTCGGCGAATTCGTCGACCGGCTCAAGGCGGACGGCCTGTGGGAGCGTTCGATCGTCGTCATCTACGGCGATCACGACAATTCGCTCGCGGATTGGGCGACGTACGAGCGGTTTCTCGGCCGCCCGCTCGGGCCGGCCGAGCGGCATGCGCTCCTGCGCGCGGTGCCGCTCATCGTCCACCTGCCGGACGGCGCGTTTGGCGGCGAAGTCCGTACCGGACCGGCCGGGCAGATCGACATCGCGCCGACGATTCTCCATCTGCTCGGGGTGGATACCGGCAACCGGATCATGGCGGGCCTCCCGCTGATCACCGGCGCGGAGCCGATGCCGGATTCGGACGGCCGGGTCGTCGCCTTCCGGAACGGGTCGTTCACGGACGGCCGGCATTTCCACGTGGCGCGGCCCCCCGAAGAAGGCGGCGGCGTCTGCTACGACATCCGGACCGGGGAGCCGCTGACCCCGGGCCGCTGCGAAATCGCGCTGCGCGCGGCGGAAGAAGAGCTCGCCGCCTCCGCGCGCGCGGTGGAACACGGCCTGATCGGGAAATGGCGCCGGGCCGGCATCGACAGCACAAAGGCGAAGACCGCCGATCGGTTCGGCTGATCTTCGCCTTGCCTTTCAAGGTTTGACATATTGCCTGGCTTTCGCAAGCGCCTCGTCTTCGGTCGGCGCGGTGACGTACCTTCCGTTGATGTAGATGAACGCTTTCCGGGAGCAGGGGCCGCAGTAATTTTTGCACCCGATCCGGATCTCGGCGTCCGGCGCCAGCTTCTGCAGCTTCGGCACCAGCGTCTTCAGCCGGATGAACCGGCATTTGTCGCAGATGCGGATATCGTTGGCCATGGCCATGTGGCTCCGCTTCCGTTCCGGCCGGCTCAGTGATCGCCGTGGCTGCCCTTGGACGGATTCGTGATCTGGAACCCTTCCCGCGGCAGATAGAAATAGTCGATCCGCACACCGTCCAGGAACGGCTCGTTCTTGTCCAGAATGACGTCGATGCCCTTGTCGGTCGTCACCACGACATCCGAGTCGGTCGGCGTGTCGAGCGCTAGGCCGTAGTGGGCGTGGTCGCCGTGGCGGTGCGTCACGTAGACGCGAAGTTTCTTGCCCTCGTGCTCCGGCTTGCCCAGTTCGGCGAGCAACACCTTGGCGGCATTGCGGGAAATTTTGACTTTCATCCGTGATCCGTCCCCTTCCGCTGGCGCGTGCGGCCGTTCATCCCGAAGCCGCCGGGCTGTCCGGCCGCGCTTCATTCTATTGTAATGAACCGGCCGGAGAAGTTCAACCGGAAGTCTGGCGGATGCACGGCACCTGCCAGACGATCGGCACGCCGGCGGTCTGTTCCCGCAGCCATTGCCGGGCAATCGTCCGGAACAGGTCGGAATCGCCGCTGCAATAGAACTGGTGTACGGGCACGTCCGGAAGCCCGGACAGCCGGTCCGTCTCCTGCAGCATCGCGCTGATGTCGCGCGCCGTCTCCTCCGCCGAGCTGATCAGCGCGATATCCGGTCCCATCGCGGCCGATATGGCGTCCGCCAGGAACGGATAATGCGTGCAGCCGAGAATCAGCGTGTCGATCGGCGCGCGGCGCAGCGGCTTCAGCGTCTCGGCGACGATCCGGTACGTCTCGGGCGAGCGGAATTCTCCCCGCTCCACGATCGGCACGAACGTCGGACAAGCCAGGCTGACCACTTCGATCCGCGGCGACAGCGACTTGAGCACCCGTTCGTAGGCGCCGCTCCGGATCGTGCCCTCCGTGCCGATCACGCCGACCGTCCCCGTCACCGTCCGCCGGACGGCCGCCCGCGCGCCGGGCCGGATCACGCCGACGACGGGCGCCTTCACAAGCGGACGGACCGCTTCGAGCGCGTATGCGGTTGCCGTGTTGCAGGCCACAACGATCAGCTTCGGATCGAACCGGGCCAGGAAATCGACGATTTCCCGCGTGAATCGGATGACCTCATCTGCCGGTCGGGGACCGTAAGGCGCGCGCCCCGTGTCCCCGAAATAGACGATTCTCTCCCGCGGAAGCTGACGCATCACCTCTTTGACGACCGTCAGCCCGCCCACACCGGAATCCAGTATCGCAATCGGTTGTCGCACAAATACACCGCTTTCCTCGTCGACATTTGAGCCGGGTGCCGTCAACCATACAGTATGACGGGGCGGGAGGAAACGTACCTGCGCCGAAGCGGAATTGGCGCGGTGCGGGCGCGGAAGCATGTCGCGACTTACCCGGTCCGGGCGCGGATGCGCGGCCGCCGCATATGGACAAATGTCCGGCGCTCCGCTATCATCAGGTACGCGGCAATCCCGCATCATGAATTCGCCAAGGAGTCGTCGGCATTGCTTACGGATCATACCCGATTTCTGCTGGGCGTCAATCCCGCTCCCGGTTCCGGCGAACTGTCCGTCATTTTCTGCGGAGAGGGCGATCCTGTCGGGGGGCACAAGATCGGCCCGGCGGTCCACGACTACTATCTGATCCATACGGTCATCTCCGGCAGCGGCCTGTTCGTCGCCGGCGGACAGACGTTCGAATGCAGGGCAGGGGATACGTTCGTCATCTTCCCCGGCGAGCTGTTCAGCTACGAAGCCGACCGGAACGATCCGTGGCGCTACGCCTGGGTCGCGTTCACCGGCACGGCGGCTTACGGCCTGCTGGCCCGGTTCGGCGTGACGGCGGACCGGCCCGTCATCCGCGGCGCCGCCCGCCGGGCGCTGCCGCTCCTGCGCCGCATCCGGACGCTGCTCGAGCGCGCCGAATCGCCGCTCCTTGCGGATCTGGAGAGCGCCGGCTGGCTCCGGCTGCTGCTCGCCGCCTACGGGGCGGCGGCGGCCCCGGACGCCGCGAGGGAGAGCCGCTCGGACATGGAGCGGCAGATCGCGCAGGCGGTTCGTCTGCTGTCCACCAATTACGCGCAGCCGATCTCGATCGACCGGCTGTCGCGTTCGTTCGGCTATCACCGCACCCATTTCTCCACGATGTTCAAGCGGGCCGTCGGCCTGTCGCCGAAGCAATATTTGCTGAAAATCCGGATGGAGCGCGCCGCGGCGCTGCTGATGACGGATCTGCCCGTCGAGCAGGTCGCCTCGTCGGTCGGCTTCGGCGACCCGCTCTACTTCTCGAAGCAGTTCCGCAGATGGAGCGGGCTGTCGCCGACCGAATACCGCAACGCGAAGCGCCGCGCGGATGGACGCTGACTGTCCGGAACGGATGCGGCTTCAGACCGCTTCATTCCGGAGCTCGCCGTCCGCATCCGCCGGACCGTCCGGGGCGGAGGAGGCTTCCTCACTCGTCTCCTTCGCCTCCTCCGCTCCCTCCCGCTTCTTCCGGCGCCATACGGCCGCGGCGTCGATCAGGTCCGCCGCGAACCTGCCCGCCTTCTCGCCCGCTTCGCCGGCCGCCTTCACCGTCTTGCGCGCGCCTTCGGCGATGTCCCGGCGCAGCGCCTTGCCTTCCTTTGGCGCAAGCAGCAGCGCCGCGACCGCCCCGATCGCCGCGCCGGCGGCCGTGCCGATCAGAAATCCCTTGATCTCGCGTTTCGTTGCCATACGCTCATCGCTCCTTTCATTCCGGATCGCGCATGTCGTCCGTCGTGCGGCCGGAGTTTGACGCTTCGGCCCGCTTCGCCTGCCACCATTTCCAGACGGACCAGCCGAATTCGGCCCAGTCGAGCGTCTCGCCGATCCGCGCCCGGCCGCTGCGGATCGCCCGTTCGACGTGGTCGGCCGCCGCGCGGTCGACCGTCTCGGCGATCCGGCTGACCGTCGACGCCGAGCGGCGGACGGCTCCCTCCCACTGCCGCGCCGCCTCCAGTAGCCGGTCCAGCCGTTCCACCTGCCGGCCCGTCCGCCGCGCGACCTGCGACGCTTCGGCCGCCAGCCCGCGGATCTCGCGCATGAGCGGCACGGCTTCGGCCTCGATGCTCCGGATCGTCTGCTCGAAACGGCCGAGCCGCTTCATGAAGCCGCGCACGGCGACCAACATTGCGATGGACAGGACGACGAGCGACGCCGCGGCGACGGCCGCGCTCCATTCCGCCATATCCGCCCCTCCCTTCGGCCGCATTCTGGACGAATGCCCAATTCGTATAGCCATTATAGTCGGCGGGCGCTTGTCCTGACACAACGTGACGGGCGGTTGCTGCGGATTTTCCGGAAGGTGATCCGGTCCGGCGATTTTCGGCTGTTCGAACATATGGATGGAAAATGAAAAGCGGCGGGAGGATACCTCCCGCCCGCTTTGTTCAGTTGCGCATCAACACCGTGACGGCGCTTTTCGGCTTCATCGCGAAGCCGGCGACCGTTTCGCCGCCGAGCACCAGATCCGTGCCCACCGCAGACTTGCTGTCGTTGAACAGCACCACGGCGATTGAACCGTCCTTGTTCCGGCAAGCGACGGAACGGATGCTTCGGGGATATGAGGCCGATTCGATCCGCTTCGCACCCGGCCGTATGCATTTGCTGAAATGCGCCAGCGCGTAATAATCCAGCGTATAGGTCAGCGCTTTGGTGCGCTGGTCCACCTTGACGACGCCCCGGCATGTCGACTTGCCGAAGCCGGGCACGAACGGCCCGTTGTGCTCATCCAGCGCCATATTCCATAACACGAACGACTTGCTGTGGTTGCGCAGGATCTCGATGCCCATCCGCATGACGTTGGAGAAGGCGGGCTCAAAGGGCGGTATCCATTCCCCGCCCGATCCTTCGGTGAAATGCGTTTCTTTGTCCGGGAATTCCTCCGCGATCTTCGATTGGACGGACGGCCGCCCGCCATACCAGTGCCAGGCGACGCCGTCCACCTCGTCATGCGCCCGTTTCAATACGGTGCGCGGATAATTCGGCCGGTCCCAATTGTGGTCATAGCACAGGATCTTCGTGCCGATCCTGTTCCGGTCAAAGGCCGGCCGCAGATGATGTTTGATGAATTCGGCCTGTTCCCCGGGCGGCATGAGCATGCCCGGATAATGTCCCGGCGAATACAGCGCCTCGTTCTGCGGGGTCACCGCGTAGATGTCGAGTCCATGTGCGGCGTACGCCTGGATATACCGGACGAAATATTCCGCATACACCGGAAAATACTTCTTGATCAACCTGCCGCCGATCATCGAGCCGCTGGTTTTCATCCAGCCCGGCGGGCTCCATGGCGAACCGATCAGCTTGATGTCCGGATTGAGCTTCAGCGCTTCCTTCAGCAGCGGGACAATGTCCGCTTCGTCATGCCGGATCGAAAAACGCTTCAGCTCGGGATCGGCTTCGCCGGGCGGCATGTCGTCATAACTGTAGAAATCCCTCGCATAGTCGGAGGCGCCCATCGGATTGCGAAGCACGGACAATCCGATCCCGTCCTGCGGATCAAACAATCGGACCATCAGCTCCGCCCGCTTGTCCGGCTCGAGCACCTGATGGATCAGATACGCCGCCGAATCGGTGAATGAAGCGCCAAAGCCGTCAATCTCCTGATACGTCCGGCTGTCATCGATGAACACGGTCTTCCGCGTCTTGCCCGCGTTCGGCGGGGCCATTTCCCGCAATTGTTTTTGCACGAACAGTTCATGTTCGCCAGCGGATTCGTAGATGATGAAGTTTCGCATAGGATATCCACCAGGTTTCGGGCTGTTTTCCATTCCACGTGATGCAATTTCCGGCCGGATTACATGCCCAGTTTCGCCTTGTTCTCCTTCATTTTCTCGCTGCGAATCTTGACGATGTCCTCCCAGCCGTTTTCATCCAGGAACTGTTTGTAATGGTTCAATGCGCTTTCGAACTCTTCGTCGCTCTTGGCGCGAATCATGCTGACGAGCGACGTGGCCCATTCGGTGTTGATCGCGGTCAGGTTGCGGGCTTCCTTCGTGCCGGCGTCCGGATCGATGTTCTCCAGAATGAAATGGCCTTTCAGTTTGCCTTTGCCCCATTCCTGCATCTGTTTGATGGATTCCGCGAACGAGTCCTTGCTCAGCGCCTTGTGGCGGTCATGACCGAAGAACATGAATTCGCCCATGCGGTATTCTTTCTTGTAGCGGTCGTTGTCGTTGAGCTGCACTTCCTTGACTTCGGGCAGCAGTTCGACCGTTCCGTCTTCGTTCTTCTTGTACGTTTCGCCCTCGATGCCGTAGTTCATGAGCATCTGCCCTTCTTCGCTGAGCAGATACGTGTAGATCTGGATCGCCTTCGCCGGGTCTTTGGCGTCCTTGGTGACGTACGTGATCATCCAACCCGAGATGCCCGACTGATTGAGCGTCGGCTTGCGGCCCAGCGTGCTTTGCGGTCCGTCGATGGCGATATACGCCTTGCCGGGGTTCTCGCTCATCCAGATTTGCAGGAACCCGCTCATCTGCGGCGTGCCATCCATCAGAATCGCGGCATACTTGCCGCTCTTGACCTTCTCTTCGAACGCCGTGCCGTCGTCTGCGAAGCTGTCGTCGCTGATGGCCCCGTTGCGGTAAACGGTATTCAGCGTTTTGATCCAGGTCAGGTAGTCTTCGTCCAGATTGCGGTTGTAGAAGTCGCCGTTTTCATCTTCCAGCGGCACGCCCAGGAAGTCCTGGAACGTGTTGCCGAGCGGGCCCGTGCCGGTGCCGACCGCGTTGAATCCGAACGGAATCAGGTCCGGGAATTTCTGTTTGATCTCGTTCATCACCGCCACGAATTGCTCCGGCGTGCCCAAATCCGGTTTGCCCAACGCTTCGTATACGTCCTTGCGGATGATGAATGCCGTTGTCGCCGGGATGAATCCGCTGTCATAGTCGGCTTGCGTATTGGAATAGTTCGGATAGCCGTACGTTTTGCCATCCTCCAGCTGATGCCATTTCAGCGTATCCTCCGCGGCCACCTTGTAGAAATAAGGATCGAATTTGTCCGCCAGATCGTTCAGCGCCAGCGCCCAATTGCCGGCTTTCTTCATCATCTGGGTGTTGCCGTTGAAGATGGTGATCAGATCGGGCAGCTCATCCCCGGCAAACAGCGTGTTCAGCTTCGTGTCATCGCCCGTGATGAAACGGATGTTGATCTTCAGGTCTTCCTTGATCTTCTTCGTGACCACGTCATTGCCGAAATCGGTGTTCCACCAGTCGGCGTTGACATACCAGGTCAGCTCCGTGATTTCCTCTTTGGTGTCCAGCTTCCACGCGGGCGTGTCAGGGTCCGGCACGTACCGTCCTTCGATCGAGAAGTCCAACCCCGCGCTTTTGCTCCCTTTCGAAGCCTTCGACGAGCATCCGGCCGCGACCAGCATGGCCAAAGCCAGCATCAGCGCCACGAATGCGAAACGCTTTCTCTTCAGGTGTCTGGCCGATTGATTCATGGAATACCCTCCCTTGATTTCATGCCCTGGCAGGACTTGAATGGTTCGGCCCGTTTGCTCCAACCCATCCGTCCGTCATGCTTCTCATCCGTTGTCTTCTCCTCTTATCCCTTGACCGCCCCCAACATGATGCCCGAGATGAAGTACCTCTGCAGCATTGGATATATGACAACGATTGGCACCGTGGTAATGACAATCGTTGCAAGCTGAATGCCTTTGGTCGTCGTCTCAATCACATAGGTGCTGGTAAACTGCATGTTCTTGGTTTGCGATTGGACGATGATCTCATACAGCAGCATCTGCAGCGGATAGAGATTTTCGTCGTTGACATACAGCCTGGCTGTCATGAAATCGTTCCACTGCGCGACGCCGTTGAACACCGCGATCGTGGCCAGCGCCGGAAGCGAAAGCGGCAAGACGATGTACAGGAAGATTTTCCAGTCGCCCAATCCGTCGATCCTCGCCGACTCTTCCAGGGCCGGTTCCACGCCCCGGAAGAAGTTCATCAGGATGATCACGTCATAGAAACTGAGCAGCGCCGGGATGATGTACACCCAGAACGTGTCGAGCATGCCGAGCGACTTGAGCAGCAGGTAAAAGGGGATCATCCCGCCGGAGAAGAACAGCGTGATGACGCCCATGGCGACATACAGCTTGCGTCCGCGCACATCATTCTTGCTGAGCCCGTAAGCGAACATGGCGCAGAAGAACACGTGCGTCACCACGCCCAGCACGGTCTTGGCGACCGATATGAAAAACGCGTTCCAGATCAGATCTTCCTTGAAAACCGCGCGGTAGTTCTCAAGCGAAAATTCCCCGGGCCAAAAGATGAATCCGCCCTCGGCCAACGCCTTGCCCGAACTGAAGGACGAGATGAGAATGTTCCACAAAGGGACCACGATGATGATCAAAAACAGCGTGAGCAACGTGACGTTGACCGCGTTGAAGATTCGGCTGTCCCAATCGCCTCTGACCGGCTTGCTGTTCATCGTCATGTCCCCTTTCATCCTACAGAACGGACTGATTGTCGTTCAGTTTGCTCGTCACCTTGTTTGCCATCACCAGCAGCATGAGCGATATGACCGACACGCCAAGGCCGACGGCGGTTGCGTAGGAGAAGTCGCCCTGCGCAATGCCCATCCGGAAGACGTAGGAATTGATGACTTCGGCTCGCGCCCGGTTCTGCGCGTTCATCAGGACCAGCGCCTGGTCCAGATTCGAACCGAGCAGCCCGCTGATCGTCAGGATCAGATTCAGGCTGATGATCAGCCGTATATTGGGAAGCGTAATGTGCCAGATCTGTTTCAGCCTGTTCGCGCCGTCGATTCTGGCGGCCTCATAGTAGGTCGGGTCGATCGTCGTCATGGCCGCGAGATACAGGATCGTTCCCCAGCCGGCTTCCTTCCAGATATCCGACAGCACCGCGATCCACCAATATTTGTCCGCAT
>Ga0310825_100651_pt1 | contig 24347 bp, 12 predicted proteins | sample WT_ome_9_FD_202243 | JGI IMG/M metagenome (GOLD analysis project Ga0310825, IMG submission 202243) | Sorghum-adapted microbial communities enriched on wild type (WT) sorghum from Joint BioEnergy Institute, Emeryville, California, United... ... | reverse complement strand
TTCAGCCGGGGTTTTGCCGCTTTCTTGCATGTGCTTAACGGTTTGACGTTTAAACTCGTCGTCAAAATGTTGACGGATATCCCCCATGACACACCTCGACCTTTTGGTTGGTTATATTGTACGGGCCACTACTACGGCGTGTCCACTTTTTAGTCTACATGCACAGCGCGATCCCGAATTGCCTTTTCCGCACTTGGTTCGCGGGAATTCGCCCCAATGGGCCGTGCAGTTGCCTTTACAGCAACTGCGTGGCGTTTTGCCCGGCCAGTGGGGGTCAGCGCGATCCCGAATTGCTTTTTCCGCACTTGGTTCGCAGGTATTCGCCCGAATAGGCTGTGCAGTTGCCTTTATAGCAACTGCGTGGCGTTTTGCCCGGCCAGTGGGGGGTCAGCGCGATCCCGAATTGCCATTTCCGCACTTGGATTGCGGGGATTCGTCCCAATGGGCCGTGCAGTTGCCTTTACAGCAACTGCACACCTTCTCTCTCGCAGGCACGATCATAAAGCGAGGCCCTCGCCGTGCAATCGTTCGGTATCGGACAGAAGACACTCGCCGTCCGCGATTTCGGACGCTGCCAGGTCGAAGGAGCGAGCCGGACGGCATGGACGGCATAAACGGTGGGCCGCCTTCGGCTGTGGCTAGCCGCTCGGCTCGCGCCGCTCCGTCGGTCCGATTTACGTTTTGGATAGCTTCAAATACGCGCGAAAAAACACGATTTCCCGGGCAATTTCGTCGAAACGGCCACTTAGGCACGACGTCTTGCAGTAGACGCCCAGCTTGAAGTTACGATAAGATGCGGACAAGCGCCGCTATCCTTTTTTATGCGCGGGTTTGCCCGACGTATCGGGCGGTTTTCCGGCATTTGCAGACGGGAGAAGGCGTTTTTGAGACGAGAAACGGATGGTTAAAGATAAAGAGGAGCCGACCGATGAAATTTGCGATTCAGTATTTGTCTTTCTTTGTGATACAGAACGACGGATCGTCCGATCAGGAGCATGCGAGGCGGTACAAACACTACCAGACGCTGGATCATGCCGGCTACGAGGGCAGCGAGATCAAATCGTTTTTGGACGCGGAATTTACGCGCATCGCCAAGCGCAAGGCCGACGTTCACGCGGAGTCGGAGAACGCGCCGACCAAGATCGGAAGATTTGTCGTCGAGCCGGGGCACGATCCCGACAGCAACCCGAACTACAATTTGTTCCAGAGGCTGCGCACCGCGGCGGACAAGCAGCAGTTCCAGTACGCTGCCGACGACATGGTCAGGATCTACATGAATACGAGCGCGGTCCGGGGCGGGGCGTTTATCGTGGCGCTGGGCAAGCTGAACGAGCTGTTCGACGATCCGTTCGTGTTTGTGCTCAAGTGCGATTTCGAGTCGAAAATCGCCCGCGTATCCGATGAGCGGAGCCTGATCTCGCGCGTGGAAATGGCGATCAGCGCCCGCAACATCAAGTCTATCCAGTACCCGCACATGCCGGAGGAGGGAATGCTGGAGCCGTTCGAGCTGAAGATTCACCAGGCTTCCCATGCCCGTTACTTCGAGGATTTCCTGAAATACGTCTCCTACGAAAAGTCGAAGCCCGAAATCGTGACCGACCAGGTGCTGAGCCTGGTTCAACAGTATATCGAAACGAAGTGGCAGGGCGGCAAAGAGGGCGAAAACAACGATCCGGCCTTTCTGGCCGCAGCCGCGGCTTACGAATCCGCGAACCCGGAAACGAGCGGCGAGTCCCTTGAAGAGGCCGGCGCGCATGCGGAGGCGGAATCGGGGGAAGCGGAAGGAGAGGCGGAGCGGGACGAAGGGCTGCGGAAGCTGACCGGGGAGCCTGCAAGCGGCGCGGAGCCGTACGGCCATCCGGGCCGGATTCTCGAGGAGAGCCAGTACGAGGCTTGGGCGGCCAGCGACAAACGGCAATTGCAGGAAAAATGGACCCACGAGGACGTGATGGAAGCGACGTCGCGGATCGTCGAGCTCCAGCCGGAACTGGAGCTGAGGTTCAAGCTGGACGGCATTTCGGTCAAGGCGCGAATGGCCGATTACGGCAACAGCCTGCACATCGCCCGGTTCAACGGGCGTTACGTCGTGCTGCTCGAAGGCGACGCGTTCCAGTTCGAAAAAGGGCTGTCGCCGGTCGAACTGCTGTACCCCGACGAATTAAAAGACGTTCTGGAGAGGATCGGGAAAACGGATCGCGGCGCATCTTACGAAGTTTGAAGCTGGGTTCATCGGGCGCCATACGCGTCTCTCTCAACGCGCGTTGCGGCGCAGGATGGCGCACGGGTTGCCCAAAACGGCGCTGCCGCCTAACTCGTAACGGCGGCGCGCTTAGACCAGTAAAATGAGGCGTTGATCATGAGGTCGACTATCCCGTACGAATCGGCAAACACAGCCCCGCTCGGCAAGCGGATCGCGGCCCGGCTGCGCCCGGATCGCGGGCGGCTGTACCGGTACGACACCGCGCTGTGGCGGGCGGCGTCGGCCGGCGTATGGACCGCCGGGAGCGTAATGGCGGCGGTCAGCATCTTGGGCGCGCCTACAGGACTTGGGGCGGGGCTCGACATCGCGGCGGCCGTCGCCATGAATACGGCCGGGCTGATGCTTGCGGGGCGGCTTGCCGCCTGGCTGTTTGCCGCGCTGCGCCTGGCCGCGCCGGGGTTTGCGGCGGGAGCGGCGCTCTATACGGTTGCCGAAATTGCGCTCTTGTTGTATGTCAACGATCTCGACTGGGCGTTCTCTCTTGTCTTTGCCCTGGTTTCGACTGCCGTGGCCGCGCTGGCCGGCGCGCTGCTCCGGCTGACGCTCAGCCGCCGCTTCGCCTGGCGCGTCAAGCTGGGGGCCTGGCTGGCTGCGGCGCTGCTTGCCGCGTCGGCTGCCTATGCGGCGGACCGAGCCGGGGAACCGGCGGGTCTTCCGGCATCGGCGCAAGCCGGCAGGGCCGGCGCCTCCGCCGGGCCTTGGCTGGCGGACGATCCCAGCCAACCGGGCGGCTACGCATACTTCGCTTTTACATACGGCAGCGGCCAAGACCGGTGGCGGCCGGAATACGGAAGCGATGCCGATATCGTGTCCTCTTCCGTGGACGCTTCCGCTTACATTGACGATTGGCCATGGTTTCGGAAATGGTTCTGGGGATTCGACGAGCGCTCTCTGCCGCTGAACGGCAGCGTGTGGATGCCGGAAGGAGAAGGGCCGTTTCCGCTTGTTCTGATCGTTCACGGCAATCACCTGATGGAGGATTTTTCCGACGGCGGCTACGCGTATTTGGGCGAACTGCTGGCCAGCCGCGGTTTTATCGCGGTTTCGATCGACGAAAACTTCCTGAACTACTCGGCCTGGTCCGGCATTCCCGATGAGGATATGAAGCCGCGGGCGTGGCTGCTGCTGAAGCATATCCAGCAAATCCAGGCTTTTGCCGCGGATGCGTCGACGCCCTTTTTCGGCCGCGTCGATTTTGGCCGGATCGCCCTCATCGGCCACTCCAGAGGGGGGCAGGCGGTGGCGATGGCGTCCGCCGCGGACCAATGGTTTGCACAGGACGGTTCTTTGCCGGACAAGGGCAGCTATACCATTCAAAGCGTGGCGGCGCTTGCGCCGACGGACACGGCGGTCGACGGCAAGAGGACGGCGCTCCGGGACATATCTTATTTGACCCTGCAAGGGGCGGCCGACGCGGATATCACCAATTTTTACGGGGATCGGCAATATCGGCGCGTCAGCTTTTCTCCTTCATCGCATCGGTTTAAGGCATCGCTGTATATCGCAGGCGCCAATCACGGGCAGTTCAATACATCCTGGGGAAGGTTGGACGATTCGCTCCCGACCGGCTTGTTTCTTCGCGCTCCGGCTCTTTCGGGCGAGCAGCAGCGGCAAATTGCGAAGGTCTACCTGGCCGCTTTTGCGGAAGCGACATTGCATGGGAAGGACGAGTACAGGCGGCTGTTTCGCGATTACCGTGCCGGGGCTCCGTTTTTGCCCGATACGGGCTACTGGAGCCGATACGAGGATGGAGGGTTCGTGCCTGTCGTCCGGTATGAGGAGGCCGGCGATATCCGGTCGCTGCCGCACGGCGTCAAGGCGGAGGCGGCGGGCGTGTCCTTCTGGTCGCACGAAGAAGTGAAGGACCGGGACGGGAACGGAACCGGCAACAAAGCGGTGAAGCTGAAATGGAACGAGGCGGCGAAGTATACCCTCTTTTCCAAAGGGGCGCTGGCGCTGCCCGGCGTTTGGGAGAACGGAGCGGACGGCGCCAGCCTTACCTTTGCGATGGCCGATCCGGGCGAAGAGCCGGGCGACGAAACGGAAGACCCCGATTCCGCCGAAGAGCCGGATGAAGCCCGCCCGAATCAAGAAGAGGACATGCTGCAAAAGGAGGACGGAACGTCCGACCCGCTGTCGGCGGTAGAAGTGGAGCTTGCGGACGAGTTCGGCGCCGCCGTTCGCATTAAGCTTAGCGATATCATGCCGGTGTCGCCTTCGCCCGCTACGACGTTCACGCGTTTGCCCTGGCTGGAAAAAACGATGGACGGCGGCAAGTACGATGAGCCGGTTCAATCCGTGTTCCAGACGTATGAGATTCCGCTCGAGCGGTTTGAAGAGCAGAATCCCGATTTCGATGCGGAGGACATCACCCGAATTACGTTTGTGTTTCCGGAAGGACCGGGCCAGGCGATGTTGGACGATATCGGATTTTCATGATCGGTCGGGTTGACAGCCGAAAAGTTGAGAATTATACTGTGCGTAAAAAAGCACAGATAACTTCCGAGCGATTACGATGCTTATAGGTGTAACACGATCCTAAAACAGAGGAGTGGGAGAAATGTCCCTGGAAACAGAAGCGAAACAACAGGTGAGCTTCGATTCGGTCATCCGCGAGCGGCGTTCGGTTCGCCATTACGATCCTTCCGTCTCGATTTCCGAGCAGGAACTGAAGGACATGATCAAGGAAGCGACGCTTGCGCCTTCGAGCAACAACATCCAGCCGTGGCGCTTTCTGATCATTCAAGATCCGGAGCAAAAGCAGCGCCTGCTGCCCATCGCCTTCAACCAACAGCAGGTCGTCGAAGCGGCCGCCGTCATTGCCGTGCTTGGCGACAAGGAAGGCTACAAGCAGCTGGGCAAGATCTGCCGGCTTGCGGTTGAAGCGGGCTATATGACCGAAGAGTTCGCTTCCCAGTATACCGAGAGAACCGTCAAAACATACGGCTCTTTGCCCGAAGAAAGACTGGAACGAATTCTCCTCATCGATGGCGGACTGGTCAGCATGCAGTTTATGCTTGTGGCGAAAGCCCGCGGCTACGACACCGTTCCGATGGGCGGCTACGATGCGCAAAAGCTGATCGCCGAATTCCGCATTCCGAGCCGGTACGTTCCGATTATGCTTATTGCGGTCGGCAAAGCGGCTTCCCCGGGACGGCCCACTTCCCGGCTGCCGGTCGAAGATATCACGTTCTGGAATACGTTTTGACCTTGTATAAGGTCCTTTCTGCCTCCTTCCGGAATGGCAGAGAAGCCCGTTTTCGGTCCGAGCGGCCCGAAAGCGGGTTTTTTGTTTGCTCAAGCGTTTAATGAATCAGCCTGCTTTCGCGGGCTCTTGCGACCATGGCGGCGGAGGCGCGGTTGATGATTCGTTTCAGCGAAAGTCCGACGACAAGCGAGGCGGCCGCGTACGCGGACAGCCGGAGCAAATCGGCGCGGACGAGCTCCCCCACGATGCTGCCGGTTGCTTCGCGCATCAGGCCGATCGCGGTGAAGGAAACGGGGCCGTCATGCCTTGTTTTCCGCCATGCGCGATTCGCGTATGAACCTCCGTCCGGACTGAAAAACTAAAGGAACGACGCTTCGAAACGGAAAGGAGAACCTTCATGCCGGTATGGTCGATCGCGCTTATCGCCGTTTGCGGCGTCGCCGCGCTGCTGATCTTTTTCTGTCTGTACTTGTACCGTTTCGCTTTTGTACGTAACCGAAAAATGTTTATGAACCGCAATTCGGACATGCCTCATGTGGACGCAAGCGTGATCCGGGAAGCACAGGAATGGTTCCGGTCGCAGCCGTTCGAGCAAGTGAAGATCCGGGCGGAAGACGGCATCCCGCTGCACGGCCACTATTTGGAAACGCCGTCCGCCGGCAACAAGGCCGTCATTCTCGCTCACGGCTACTCCGGCCAAGGCGAGGATATGGCCATTCTGGCGAGGATTTACAAAGAGATGGGGTATGCGGTGCTGATGCCCGACAACCGCGGCCACGGCGGCAGCGGAGGGCGCTATATCGGGTTCGGATGGAAGGATCGCAAGGACTATGTCCGTTGGATCGATTATCTGATCAAGCGAAAGGGCGATGACGTCCAAATCGTGCTGCACGGCGTCTCCATGGGAGGCGGCACGGTGCTGATGACCGGCGGCGAACCGCTTCCGCCCCAGGTGAAGTGCATCATTTCCGACTGCGCCTACAGCTCGCTGAAAGGCATTCTGTCGTATCAGCTCAAGAAATTGTTCAGACTGCCGTCGTTCCCGTTCATTCCGCTGACGAGCCTGATCTGCAAATTAAGTTCCGGATATTTCTTCGGGGAAGCCTCCGTCGTCCGGCAGCTTGGCCGCAATTCGAAACCTGTGCTGCTGATTCACGGCGGGGAGGATACCTTTGTGCCGACCTCGATGGTCAACGAATTGTATGACGCGATCCGGTCCGCCAAGGAGCGGTTGATCGTCCCCAAAGCGCAGCACGGCAATTCGCTGCTCATCGACCCCGAAGGCTATCGGAACGCGATCGCGCACTTCACCGGACGTTATGTAACCGACGGCTGAAAAACCTTGGATGGGGATCGTCCGATCCGCCGGCCGCTTATCGGCGTAAGCGGCCTTTTTTCTTCCGGATAACGAATAAAGATATTTAGGGAAACCAAAGGCAGGTCTTGCGGAACATTGCCCGTTTCAACGTGATTATGCTGCTTCTGGTTGTGTTCGGAGGCTTTTTGATTTTCGGGTTTTCCGAAAACATTAAAGGTCCGGCCATTCCCGCCATGCAAAGGGATTTCGGCCTGAACGAGGCGCAGCTCGGTCTGCTGCTCTCCCTCAATTCGCTCGGCTATTTGCTCGCATGCGCTTTTACTTCCTCCCTTTCCAATCGAATCGGGATCCGATTGACCGGCATTCTCTCCTTCGCTTCAATGGCGGCCTCCGGCGTACGGGTGTCTCCGCAAAAGGCGCGAGGTGCTGTAAAACGCCGGGCGCGGGCGTTTGACAGGGAAATGGGAATTTGATATGGTTTTATCGTTGAATTATTCGACTATAGAACTATTCGAGGATGAAACTATTGTGGACAATCGGTTATGCAAGCAGGCTATCGAACGGTACAAGAAGGCGATGTTCACCGTTCAGCGAAGGGTCAATGCGCTTATCCGGGAGCTGATGCCCGCGGATTTGACGGTCGACCAATATTACGTCATCGATTACATCCGGTCGCACGGCAAATGCACTTCGTCGGAGCTCGCGGAGGTGTTCTGCGTCGGCAAAAGCTCGATTACGGCGATTATGACCCGCCTGTTCGACAAGCAGCTTGTGCTGCGGGTGCCGGACGAGAAGGACCGCCGCGTCATTACGCTGCTGCTGACGGAGGAGGGGGAGAGGCTTGCCAACGAATTGGGAGCGAAAGTCGAGGAAATGTTGTCTGGATATATGAACCTGTTCGGCGAAGAGGAGACGGAGCGCTTTTTGGCCACCTTCGAGAAACTGGCGCAAGTTATCGTTCAACCGCAGGAGAGGGGTTAACAGACGCATGAAGACGATCGTCAAGCTCAGATGGCTGGTGCTGGCGCTTTGGGTATTGGGGGTTGCGGCGCTTGTGCTGTCGGCCCCCAATATGCAGGAGCTTGTTCGGGAGAAGGGGCAGATCAAGGTGCCGGACGGCTATTCGTCCACCAACGCCGCCGCCATGCTAAGCGCAATGGAAGGCGGGGGTTCCGGCGAAAGCGGGCAATCGACCGTGATCGTGTTCCACAACGAAAAAGGGCTGACCGACGCCGATATGGAGGCCGTGCGCAACGGAATCGAGGCGCTAAAGAGCAAGCGGGAGGAGCTCGGCATCGTCTCGCTCGTCAATTCCTTCGATACGCCGGAGCTAAAGTCGCAGACGGTGTCCGAAGACAAGACGACGGTGCTTGCGCTGGCAAGCGTAACGATGAACGGGCGCACAAGCGCGGAAGCCTCCGAGGCGCTGTACGACGCGTTGGCGGATGTGCCTGTGGAGCACTATTTGACCGGCAACTGGATCATCCAGGAGGACGTCATTCAGAGCTCGGAGGAAGGACTGAAGAGGACGGAATGGATTACGGTCGTCTTCATTCTGGCGATTCTGCTGATCGTCTTCCGGTCGCTGATCGCGCCGCTCATTCCGCTGCTGACGATCGGGATCAGCTACGCGGCTTCGCAGTCGATCGTGGCTTTTCTGGTGAAATACGCGGATTTTCCGCTCTCGAACTTTACGCAGATCTTCCTGGTGGCCGTCATGTTCGGCATCGGGACGGATTATTGCATTTTGCTGATCAGCCGGTTCAAGGAGGAGCTCGCCCGCGGGGCGGACCGGCTGGAGGCGATCGCGACGACGTACCGGACGTCCGGCAGGACGGTGCTCGTTTCGGGACTTGCGGTGCTGGTCGGCTTCTCCGCCATCGGCTTTTCGACGTTCGGGCTGTACCGCTCCGCGGTGGCGGTGGCGGTCGGCGTGGCGGTGCTGCTCATCGCGCTGACGACGCTGGTGCCGTTCTTTATGGCCGTGCTCGGGCAGGCGATTTTCTGGCCGTCGCGCGGCGCGCTCGAGCACAAGCCGAGCCGGATATGGGGAGCGGTCGGCCGTTTCTCGCTGCGGCGCCCGATCGGGTCGCTCGCGATTTTGGCCGTTATTGTGGTCCCGTTCCTCGTCTCTTACAAAGGGGATGTCTCGTACAACTCGCTGGATGAGATCGGGGACCGGTACGATTCGGTCAAAGCGTTCAATATCATCTCGGACAGCTTCGGGCCGGGCGATTCGCTGCCGGCGACCGTGGTCCTGAAGGCCGGCAAGCCGCTGGACGATACGGACGGGCTCGCGATGATCGAGCGGGTGACGCGGGAGATCGCCGAAGTCGACGGCGTGAAGGCGGTTCGCAGCGCAACCCGCCCGACCGGCGAGGCGCTGAAGGATTTTCAGGTCGCCAGCCAGGCGAGCACGCTGGACAGCGGGCTTGAGGAAGGCGCGGAAGGTCTCGGACAGGTCGCTTCCGGGCTGAAGAGCGCGGGGGACAGCCTGAGCGGGAAAGCGCCGGAGCTGCAAAGCGCGGCTGAGGGCGCCGAGAAGCTGGCCGACGGAACGAAATCGCTGAAAAACGGAATCGTGCAGCTTGGCGACGGGCTGAAGCGGATCGAGCAAGGGCTGAAGGACGGATCGATCGGCGCCGGGGAACTGAGCGCGGGACTGAAAGAGGCGCAGGCGAGCGCCGAGCAGCTCGCGTCCGCCAGCGCACGGCTGTCGGGCAGCTATCGGCAGCTTGAAACGGGACTGGAGCAGCTTACGCAAGGCTACAATCAGGCCGCGGCGGCGCAGCAGGCGCTGGCGGCGGGGCTGTCGGATTTGGGCCAGGGCCTTGGAGGCCTTGCCGACAAGTATCCGGAGCTGAAACAGGATGCCGATTTCCTCAAAGCGCAAGGGGCGGTCGCCGAGCTTCAGACAAGCGCCGAGCAGCTTGGCGCTCAATATCGGCAGATGAACGCGCAGCTTGCGGGCATCGCCCAAGGGCTCGGCCGGGCCAATGCCGGCCTTGCGCAGGCTTCGGCCGGGCAGGCGCGGCTGACCGAGGGACTGCGTTCGCTGGCCGCAGGCATCGCCAGCCTGCAGAAGGGCCTCGAGCAGGCGGCGTCCGGCCAGGGGCAAATCATCGCCAAGCTGCCGGAGATGACAGCCGGCGCGGACGAACTGGCCGCAGGCCAGGAGAAGCTGGCCGAAGGCTTCTCACAGCTGACCGGCCAACTGGGAGAACTGACCGACGGGCTGAACGACAGCGTCGACGGGCTCGAGCAAATCGAGGACGGCCTGAAATCCGCCCGCGGCTATCTGGGCGAGCTGTCGTCTTCCTCCGACAAGGAGCTGACCGGCTGGTTCGCCCCGGAAGAAGCGCTGGACAACGAGGATTTCCGTGAGGCTCTCGACACGTACTTGTCCGACGACCGGCTGACGGCGCGGTTCGACGTCGTCTTCGACGGCAACCCATACGAAATCGAGACGCTCGAGAAAACGGACGACGTGCAGGCCGCGGTGGCCCGGGCGCTTAAAGGGACCGATTACGCGAACGCGTCGTACGCGGTCGGCGGCGTATCCAGCATCAATAACGACCTGCGCAACATTTCGTCGGCAGACTATACACGTACGGTTGTCCTGATGCTGGCCGGGATTGCGGTCATTCTGGTTGTCATGTTCCGCTCGCTTGTCATTCCGATTTATCTGATTCTGTCGCTGCTTGCGACGTATTACACGTCGATGGCGGTGAACGAACTGATCTTCGTGCGTCTGCTCGGCTATTCGGGAACAAGCTGGGTCGTGCCGTTTTTCGGCTTCGTCATGCTGATGGCGCTCGGCGTGGACTACAGCATTTTCCTGATGGACCGCTTCAAGGAGAACCGGCATATGGGACCGCAGGAGGCCATCCTCAGCGCGATGAAAAGCATGGGCACGGTCATCATGTCCGCCGCGGTGATTCTCGGCGGCACGTTCGCGGCCATGCTGCCTTCGGGCGTGCTGTCCCTGCTGCAAATCGCCACCATCGTGCTGAGCGGGCTGTTCCTTTACGCTTTGGTCATGCTTCCGCTGTTGATTCCGGTCATGATCCGCATGTTCGGCGAAGCGAACTGGTGGCCGTTTATGGGCGGCCGGGAGAAGACGGATAAAAGAGCGCCCGCCGGAGCCGCCTCGTCCTGGGAGGCTTGAGGCCAGCTGCCGAAGCGGGCCGGGAGCCCGGAGTCCAATAAATACGAAAAGCATGCCCTAACGGTTTAGGCCGTTTCGGCATGCTTTTTTCGCTTAGACCATGATAATCCTGACGCCCCAAGGCTCGATTTCGAGGCGCTCCCCTTCTGCGACCGGCCGGTCCGACAGCAATTCCCGGCCGGAAGTATGCGGATAAGGGAAAGACACGGGTCCGTCGGAGTAATTGAAATAATAGCGGATCGCCCGGCCGGCGGCATTGACCCCCGATTTGACGACGACCGGGAACGACAGCTCCTGGTCGACACCCCATAAGCCGGCTTCCTGCACGGCGTTCTTTAACACTTGGTTGATGACGGCGGCGCTTGTCATGCATCCGACATAGGTGGCGCAGCCTTCCCCGTAACGGTTGCGCGTAATCGCCGCGTACTTACCCCAATGGGGATGGTCGTACCAGGCCAGCACTTCCGCCGTGGTCGGCGTGATGAGCTCCATGAAGGCTCGGACCGTATTGTGTTTGAACCTTTATACGTATGTGCAGAATAATCCGGTATTCTGTTTTTTACGAGCTAAACTTAAAATCATGGGAATCAGTAGCAAATCGGCATGAAAAGCAACCTTAGGAATTAAAATGAAGGTGGCTTTTCAAATTTTACTCAATCCCATCATCTGATGTGAGTCGGTCGCTACACATCTTTTGACTCTACATTTGAATTTCCAACCATAGATTATCTAAAAAATTTCTGGTAATTAATAGATATATATGGTAATGTAGTTCTATCACCAATATCCTCTAATACGGGATAGGTGAATATCAACGTAAAATTAGAGGGAATGAAATTGAAAAGATTCAAAAGGAGTTTTTTTATTTTTGCCGTAGTAGTCGCATTAATGTCGTTGTCGTCCGTTTCAGCCGTTGCTGATTCTCCACCACCATCTGCAACTGTCGTAGACTCATCTCTTCCTGAAATCATACCATTCACCGACTTCTTAGTTATAGATAATGCGAATCTCAATAATGGTGGAAATTCTTGGTCCCAGCCATCTGGATACGATTATGCTAGACTATATATTTCCAATTCACAATCCCCAACTCTAAATGTCTATTTATCATACGATTTAAATGGTAGCAAACAAAATATCTATACTGGAACAGTTAGTGCAAATGGCACTTTGACTATTAATGTTACTCACGCAAGTGGACATGTTTTTTATGTAGATTATAATACAGCTGATGGTACAGTAAGTGGAAAAATTAGCGTACGAGCATCTGACGTACCTCTTTAATTCAACTTCCAGTTTGTATAAACCAACTCAACTTTCGTACCTAATAAATCAATGTTAAAAAGAAGCTATCAGTCTGAACGGGGCTGTCCCAAACTACCATGGCCTAATGGCCACCACCATGAATGAAAATGTACTAGGCTTGTGGATCTGCACACTCCATAATGGAGTTGCAGGTCACAGGCCGTTACTTTTTTGCTAGGACATACTCTGAGTCCCAAACCGGCCGACTGTATCCCGCGAGCACCGTGCCAGGATCGTCCTGTGACAGTCCCGATTACTTGCACCTGTTCGAAGCTTCGTTCTCTTCATCGTTCACCCATGACTAAATGCGAATCGCTCGTTTTCTTATCGTGCTCACTTTTTTTGATAATACAGCGTACTGCTAAGATAGGATTCTTAGGGGCTTAGCCCCTAATACCCCTCTTATCAGACGTGATTCATCCATTCATTCCCCATCGCTTTTTGAATCGGTTCGAAATCACCCATTCACATTTTCTTCCAATACGGTAAAATTCGATAGCGTCACATCGCACATCGCCGGGGTTTGGGGGCGTAGCCCTCAACAAGCGAATTTAGGAGACCAAATTCAGTGCTTGCTGCAACTTAGGACAGCGTCCTAAGTTGTCCTAAGAACACCTGCCGGGAACTCACAACACTTCGATAAAACTTAACATGAGGTGATGGAAACGGAGGATGAGGCAGTAGTAAGAGAGGTGCCAACTGTGTTTACAGCCATCTGGACAAGGAATGTTAAGGACAGAATATTCTAAAAATGACTTCGAGATTCGAAGACCCAAAAAGGTTCATGGTCTCTTATGAACGACTGAAAACACCCTTATTTTGGTGTATTTGTTATTCAGTTATAACGATGCGCTTCTTCTCGTTGCTCTGCCTTTCATTTTGCGGTCGCTCTCTCGGCCCGACGTTCCGGTCCCGTTTCTTTCTTCTTGTTGGCATCAACAGCATTTGTTCTAAGCTCCGTTTTTCCACATCAGCGTAGATCCGAAGAAGCTGGAGCAGTTCCCTACACGTTGCCTCCGGCTTCATCGTTAACCGAACCAGTTCACATAACGCATGGGCAATAAGGGACAAATAGATCTGATTCCATACGGCCTTTTCTTTAGTGCTGTAGAGCTTGCCCAGGTTGCTGTGCTGTTTCATCCACTTAAAGAACGTCTCCACTCGCCAACGTCCCCGATAGATTTCGCTGATGGCCTCTGCCGAAACATCGCGTCGATTCGTGAGCACCCGAATGCGTTTCATCTTGCCGTGCCGATACACAACGTCGTACTCGACCAACCTGAGCTGCGCCGTGATTTTCTTGACCGGGTGCGTGATGCGAACTTCGGCATCAAGCCGGATGGACGAATGCTCGGGAAGCGGATGATGCGCTAACAGTTGGCACTTATTGTTGTGCTTCAGTCTGGCCACAAAGAGAATCTTCGCCTCCGCCCATTCGATGAAGCGTTCGTAGTTCACATAACCGCGGTCGAATACATAGGTCGCATCGGCATCGATAACGAGGTGAGAAAGCACTTCCTGTTCATGAACCGGCCCGGTAGAGAGGACAATGCGATGCGGACATGCGCTGGTTTCGTCGGCAATGCGCAAACAGGTGTGCATCCGGACAAAGTTTTTTGGCGCCGTTGTAAATGCCCAAAGTCCGCGATGGGGCGGGAGCGCGATCTCGGTCGAATCCACCGCATACAAAGGGCCGATGTCCCGCCAAAGCGATGGCGGAAGCCATCAAAGCGAATTTCGATCCGCACAGACCGAATCGGGAAGGCGTTCCGCGGAAAGCGATGCGGATCGAGGACATTGCGTCATCGCTGGGGATCAGTCCCGGTTATGGCTTGCAAGTCTTCCGCAAAGTTTACGGCATTTCGCCGCGGCGGTATTTATCGGAACTGAAACTGCACGAAGCCCGGTTGTTGATCCAGCAACCGGACCTATCCTTGGAAGAAATTGCTTCCCGATTAGGTTACTCGCATGTGTCCCATTTCAGCAGACAGTTCAAGCGTTGGACCGGCATGAGTCCGTTGCAGTACCGTCATCAAGCCGGAAAAAGATAGAAACGATCGAAGCCAGCCTGTTGAAAAGCCTCAACAGGCTATTTTTATGCCCGGACGGGCCGCGATTGCCGGAGCGGCGGGAGGCCGAGGCCGCGGAACGGACCGGGAGGGATGATGATGGGTAATAAGTCATGGTTATGAAGAATTATTTATTTCTTCATTAACAGGTAATTGGGATTAATTTATGGCTGATTATGGCGTTTTATCTACATCTAATGGAATATATTGTCGATAAAATCAAGGAAAGGATCGTTAGATCTATAGGTCCCTGGCGGGACCCTAACCGGAAAACCGAGCAAGAACAAAGGCAAACCCGTACGAAAGTCGGGGACGCAAAGCCACGGGTCTACGGCGCCGGATTCTGTCCGGAACCCGCCATGATAGCCGGGCCGCTCTACCGCAAGGTTTTTTTGTTTTGCGCGGTTTTGCATATCGAGAGGAGAGACAGGAATGAAACGGGTTCCAAACCTGCGCGGCTTCGGCAGGGCGTGGCTGCTGGCCGCCGCGCTTGCGCTGCTGGCCGCAGCGATGGTGCCGCCTTATTCCGCCATGGCGGAAGGCGCGGCGCCGGAAGGACTGAAGACGGATTACAGCGTTTCCGGCGATCATCTGATTTGGTTTCAGGCCGACGGAAACGGAGTCAAGCAAATTCATTACCGCCATCTGACGACAGGGGAAGAGCGCACGCTGACGGACTCCCCTTCGGCCAAGGATGCGCCGTTTATAAGCGGGAACACGGTGGTCTGGGCGGACAAAGCGCTTCAAGCGCCGGAGTCGGTCTACTGGGACATCTACAGCTACAATCTGGATACCGGCAAGACGGAGAAGCTGAACAAGCGGGACGGGGAAATGTCCAATCCGGTCACGGACGGCGTCGGCGTCGTCTGGTTCGACCGGAAGCCGTATGGCGATATGTACTACCGGCATCTGGCGACGGGAGAAGAGTACAACCTCGGGGAAGGCTTGTTCCCCGTGCTCGCGGACGGCAGAGTGGTATACAAAAACGCGCGCGACGGCGGAATCAGCATGTTGGACCTGCGGAGCGGGAACCGGTGGCCGCTCGTTCGGCTGGGCGGCTCCAACTACGTGGACTGGTTCGTGTTTAACGGGAGCTATGTGCTGTGGAAGCAAAAGAACGGTGCGGGGGAAAGCCAGTATGCGCTGATGTCCGTCGACCAGCCTTCCGCGCAGCCGGTGGAGCTGACGCCGATGAGCGCGAAAACGGCGGAATACGCTTTTATGGCGCTGGGCGATTCGCAGGCCGCCTTCATCGTGAACGAAGGCGGGGCTGCCGTGCTGAAGGGCATTGACTTGGCGACGGGACGCGTTTATGCGGTGGAAGCGGCGGTCGGCGCAGGCAGCATCGCCGGCTTCAGCGGAGATAAGCTGGTGCTTGGCGCGGCCGACGGTTCCGTCTCCTTCATCGATCTATCCGGAAAGCAGGGCGGCGGGGGCGTACCCGGCGGCACCTCACCAGGATCGGCCGGCGGCGAAGCGGCCGGGGCCAAGGCGCTGATCGGCCCGGCGGGCGGCGAGCTGACGTACGGGGACGGACAAGCCCGGCTGCGTTTTGCCGCGGGCACGTTCGCTGCGGATACCGAAGTGAGGCTCGACAAGGTAGAGCTGGGGCCGTTTGCGCTGGCGGATGAAAAAGGCCGGAAGCTGCAAGCCTACGAGGCTTGGCGGGTTAGCGCAGCCGCCGCGTTCGGCCGGAACGCGGAATTGACGCTCGGCTACGGCAAAGATGCAGGCTGGGGCGATGTGCGCGAGAAGCTGGGGATCTACGCCTACGATGAAGATAAGGGCTATTGGACATATGTCGGCGGTGTGACCGGCGAAGCGGAGGGTTACGTTCGCGCGGAGATCGGCCGTCCGGGCGTGTATGCGGTCATGCTGCGGGACGTCTCGTTCCCGGATGCGCAGGGGCATTGGGCGCAGCACGCCATCGAAGTGCTTGCGTCAAGAGGCATTGTCGACGGCACGGACAAGGGAACGTTCGACCCGGCCGGGACGCTGACCCGGGCGCAATTCGCGAAGCTGCTCGCTGCGGCGCTCAGGCTGGAAGCGGGGCCATCCGGCCAGGCGCCGTTCGCCGATGTGCCTTCCGGAGCGTGGTACTCCGAGGCGGTGAAAGCGGCCGCCGCCGCCGGTCTTGTCGAGGGCGACAGAGGGAGCTTTTATCCGAACGGGTCTTTGACCCGCGAACAAATGACGGTCATGCTTGTCCGGGCATTCGAGCGGCAGTCCGGCGCTTCGGCAGAAGCGGCCGATCTGTCCGGGTTCAAGGACGCAGCAGCCATTAGCGGTTGGGCCCATGCGGCCATGTCCAAAGCGGTCGGCATGAAGCTGATCGAAGGAGACGGAGATTCGTTAAGCCCGCAAGGGACGACAACCCGGGCTCAGGCGGCGGTAGTTATATACCGGTTGCTGGGCCGGCTTCATCAATTATAAGCATCGGGGGAGAGAGAAAAGCATGTTTTTTCCGCGATTCAGGCGCAGGTCCGGCGGCATCCGGGCAAAAGCCGTTTTATCGACATTCATCGCATTGATCGTATTCGTGACAAGCGTTCCGTTTGTTCCGGGAGCGGATTTCCTCGCCGGCAAGGCGCACGCCTCCATGAATATGCGGATCGTGCCCAGCGAGATCAGCACGGACAACGGGGAGACGGCCGACATTATTTTCAGCTTCAACGCCTCCGAATTCGGCCAGAACGAACGCGAGATCAAGATCAGCCTTTGTACGGTGAAGTCCGGCGGAAGCACTCCGCAGCTCGGCGAAACGATCAAGACCGGCGTGTACAAGGCGACGGAAAACGGCGTTTATATCGAACATACGGAGAAATGGGACGGCAAAATAGGCGGCGTGCCGCTGCCGGAGGGACGCTACAACATCTGCGTGACACCGGCGGAATATACGGGCACGGGCGTCTATTACGGCCAAATGGCCAGCTTTGAAATTATCAATTCGAAGCAGCCCAAGGCGCCAAGCGCATTGACGGTCGAACCGGGTTCCTCCGGCACCGTCGTGGTGTCCGGGCAAGCCGAGCCGAATACGAACGTGTTGCTGGAAGTGCGAGAGGGTGCAGCAGGCACTCCGAAGACCTATCCGGACATTCCGGTGAGCAGCAAGGGCGTATGGTCCAAGGCGGTTGACGTAACGGCGGGGCAAATCGCGCAAATTGCCGCCAAGGCGGTCAAGGACGACCGGGTGTCCAGTTATTCCGAACAGCTTCGGGTCATGCGGGTGGCCGTGCCTTCCTTTACCGTTAGCTGGGGAGCGCTCGCCGCTTATTATTACAAGACGGATTCCGTCGCCGCCATGGCGTCCAAAGCGCAGGAGCTCGCCCGGATCAACGGCGTTTCCGGCGAGGTCTGCACGGTAGAAGGAGATTGCTCCAAGGCGGTAAGCGGCCTGACGTCCGTGCTGCTGCCGAATCCGCAAACGTCCGGCGCGTTGGCGCAGGCCGATCTGGCCCAATTCACGCGCGAAGCCGTGTCCAAGCGTCTGCGCATTGTGAATCCGACCGGTCAGGGACCGGTCGATCCGGCGCGGGGCGACTTTACGTTCAGCACCGATACGCTGGAGCTGCAGGCGCTCATGCCGATCTCTTTCGGCTTGACGTATATGAGCCGCGAACCGCTGGAGGGGGCGGCCGGTCTCGGCTGGCGCCACAGCTACGAGTGGCGGCTTGCGCCGGTGGAAGACGGCGGCGGCAAGCTGGAGCTGATCGAGCCGACCGGAGCCCGCTTTGAGTTTGTCCCGCTGTCGGGCGGCCGCTATTTGACGCCCCGGGGCACCGACTGGATATTGACGAAGGCTGCCGGCGGCTACTTGCTGTCCACGCCGCAGGGGACGGAATATCTGTTTGACGATCAGGGGCTGCTGAAGTCGATTACCGATCCGAACGGCAATGCGATTCGGCTTGAGTATAACGGAGAGCAGCTTAAGTCCGTCACGACAAGCGGCGCTTCCCTGTCCTTTGAATACGGAGCGGGAGGCAGGCTGACTTCCGTCAAGGATCACACCGGCCGAACCGTCGGGTACGCCTACGACGCGGCCGGCGATCTCGTCGCCATTACCGACACGGACGGCTCGACGACGAAGCTGACCTATGACGGGGAGCATCGCGTGACGAGCGTAACGGATCCGATGCAGTCCGCCGTCATGAGCGTGTCGTACGACAAGTACGGCCGGGTGACCGAATGGACGGATTTCTACGGTAACGGTTCGCAGATCGGCTATTCGGGCAAAGTCGCGCCGGTCGTCCGCGGAGAAGAGGACGAAGAAGATCCGGGAACGGACGGTCCGGTGCGCATCGATCCGGAGCACGGACGCGACATTGCGGAGTCGGACAAGGTGCTGCTGTCCGGGACGATGCATAATCTGGCCCATGCCCCGGCTTACCAGAAGGTCGAAGGCATGCAGCCGGTCATCGGCAATTACCTGAATAAGCTGATCGCCGGTATCGAAAGCGAAACCGACGGCTATGCCGAATCCGCGATTTCGTGCAAGTCTTGCGATGTAGCCGAAATCCAGCAGAAAATTGCGGGAAGCCAAGCCAAACCGACCGTCATTCAGGCGGGGCATCTGAACCTGGATAGCGACGCAACGTTTGGCAGTCCGACGCATCCCGTTGTCTTGATGGTTCAAGGCATGAACACCAATAAAGACATTTCGGTGACGATCTACGGCACGCTCATTGTGGATCAAGCGCTGAATGCCAACCAGGGACTGAAGCTTACGGCCGTGTCGGTAGGCGGCGCTTACGGCAGCGTCTGGGCAGGCGGGCCCGTTCATTTGAACAACGACTCCTCCGTAACGGTCTCCGACACGCTGTATGCGGGCAACTTGACGTACAACAACGGAACGCTGCAAGTGGATGCGCGGCGCGTGATCGTTAAAGGCGAAATGCACATCAACACCAAGGTGGAAATGAATATCGCCGGCGAAATGGTCGTTGGCGGCATCGTCTCCAACAATCAGGTAGGCAATCTTACCGTAACGGGCGGGGACTTGTTCGTTCGCGATAACGTGAGCGTCAACAATAACCTGAATGTGACGACGGGAGGCGTGTGGGCGATCGGCGGCGACATGACGCCGAACCGGACGCCGACGGTGCGCTCGGGCGTCGGCGCGGGGAAATCGATTCTGTACTACCCGAGCTCGTCGGAAGTTCGCAGCATGGCGCTGTCCTCGTCCGCGGCAGGAGAAGGCTATACCGTTTCGTCCACGCTGGCAACGGCTGCCGAGACGACGCTTACGGACGCGCTGAACCATGCGACGACGTACGTGTGGAGCGACCGCTTCCTCCTGCTGGAGCGCCGGGAGGCCGACGGCTCTTCCGTCCAATACGGCTACGACGACGCTTCTCGCCTGGTATCGGTCAAGGACGGCAACGGCAACGTGAACCGGGCGATTTACGACGAGCGCGGCAATATGACGCAGACGATCGACGGAAACGGAGAATCGACGGTCATTCGCTACAATGCGTCGAACCGCCCGGTCGAGATGGTCGATGCGCTGGGCCGTTCGACGTCGTACGAATATGACGCCGCGGGCAATCTGAAGCAAACGACGGATGCGCTTGGCAACACCATCGTGCTGGAGCGGGACGACCGCGGGGTGCTGACGAGCCGTACCGATGCGAACGGGGAGACGACCCGTTTTGCCAACGATGCATACGGTTTTGTTAAGACAATCGAGGACCCTGCCGGCTACAAGACCGAGATCGAACGGGATGCGCTTCACCGGGTTACCCATGTGAAGGACGGGCGGGGAACGCTGGAACGGATCGTCTACGATGCCAAGGACCGGGTTGTGGAGCAGGAGAACGCGCTTGGACAGAAGACCTCTTCCGTCTACGACGCCAACGGCAACCTCGTAGAAACGACCGACGAAGCGGGCGGCAAAACCGTCTATACGTACGACGTCTATCGCCGGACGGGTACGGAGGATGCGCTTCATCATACCAGCCGCACGGAATACGACGCGGTCGGCAACGTGAAGCGGGAGATCGACGCGAATGGCGGTGTGACGGAATACGAATACGACAGCATGGGACGCATCGTCAAAATCGTCGACCCCGAAGGGCATGCGTCCGTCTATGCGTACGACGCTGCGGGCAATGTGCTGACGTTTGCCGATGCGAGCGGGTCCGTCACCAAGTATACCTATAACAAACTCAATCAATTGCTCACCGTCACGAACGCATTGGGCGCGGTCACGCAATACAGCTATGACGCGAGCGGACAGAAGATCAAGGAAACGAATCCGCTCGGCAACAGCACCTGGTACGAATACGACGCAGCGGGACGTCTCTCCGTCGTCACGAATGCGCTTGGGGGCAAAACGACGTATACGTACGACGCGAACGGGCAAATGACCGAACAGACGCTTCCGGACGGTTCGGTGTGGAAGACGAAGTACGACAGCCGCGGGCTTGAAGCGGGTGCCATAGACCCGCTGGGCCGGGAAACGTTCGTGACGCGCGACGACCGGGGGCGGGTCACGGCCATAAAGGACGGTTCCGGAGCCGTTACCCGTTACGAATACGATTTGCTCGACCGAAACACCAAAATCATCAATGCGCTCGGGTACGAAACGTCCTATGAATACGACGCGCTCGGCAACGTGCGGAAAATCGTCGACGCCAATCACGGCGAAACGAGTTTCCATTACGACCCGCTTGGCCGCTTGACCGGCGTAACCGACGCGCTCGGCCATACGACTTCGTACAGCTACGATGCCGAAGGCAACCTGCTTACGAAAACCGACGCGCTCGGGAACGTCACCACGTATCGCTACAACAAGCGGAATCTGGCGGTCGAATCCGTCAATCCGCTTGGAGAGGCGACGGTGACGGCTTATGACGCGGTGGGCAACGTCTCCGCGGTGACGGCGCCGGATAACACGACGACGACGTACAGCTACGATGCCGTTCACCGCCTCGAGCAGATTGTGTACGGAGACGGCCAGCGGGTGTCGTTCACCTACGACCTTGCGGGCCGGCGCATCGAAATGCTGGATGGCAGCGGCTTAACTCGCTACACCTACGACGCCTTGAACCGGCTGACCGAAGTGATCGATGCCCGCACGCAAAATACGCGCTACGAGTGGACGCCCACGGGGAAGCGCAGCCGGGTTATTTATCCCGACAACAGCTCGGTTTCCTATGAATACGACGCTGCCGGGCAACTGATCAAGGTTACCGACGCAAGCGGCACGACCAGCTATACGTACGATGAAAACGGTCGGATCGCCACGCGCACGTTGCCGAACGGCGGCGTAAGCACGTACAGCTACGACGCGTTGGGACAAGTGACGGAAATTCGCCATGCCGGTCCGGGAGGAGAACTGCTGGAGCAGCTGAAGTATGCGTACGACCCGGTCGGCAACCAGATCCACGGCGAACGGACGATGAGCGGAAGCGACGAAAGCAATCCCGCAGGCGCGCCGAAAATCGATGCCGCCGATTACGTGTACGACGCGCTTAACCAGCTCACGGCGGTACAACGGCTGAACGGCAAGCGGACGGAGTATACGTACGACGCCGTCGGCAACCGCCTGAGCAAAACCGTAACGGATGGCGGCATCACGACGGCGGAGCAGTATGTCTACGATGCGGCGAACAAGCTGCTGCACTGGGAAAACGGAGTCGACTCGAAAGACTACGAGTACGACCTGCGCGGCAACCTGATCAAGGTGACCGGCACGGATAGCGCCGCTGCGCTTCGCGCGTTGCAGGAGAAGCTGGCGAAGCCGCTGGAGAAAGATCCTTCGGTCGGCGATGTCACGTACGGCTTGCCCGGCATGGAAACGGATGTCGACGCAGGCTTGACTCCGGACGCGGATGCGACCCCGGATGCCGGCTCCGATGGGAATGAGGGCGTGCTGGACGAAACGGCTGCAGGCATGGAAAGTTCGTTTGTCACGGGCGAAGGCGCTTCGGTAGCCGGCGTTACGTACGTCACCGAGGAAGAAGACGATTTGCTGTTGCTCGACGCCCTCGATGCCCAACTGGATTCGCTTGCGCTTGGCAGCTACCAGTGGAATGCGGCGGATCGTCTGGTCGGGTATACCGACGCGTCAGGAAATACGGTCTCCTACCGGTATAACGGAGACGGCCAGCGTATCTTCATGGGCATCGCAATCGAAGACGGATCGGTCCAAGACGGCTACTTGCCCTCCAACCCCGCGGGCAACCGGGACGGCTGGGAGCCGCAATACAAGAAGCGGCAGATGGACATTTACTTTGTCAATGACATCACGCTGGACATTCCTGCACCGCTGACCGCAACGGATACGACCGGAACGGGCTGGAAGCAGAACTACGTTTACGGAGCGGGCGGCGAGCGGATCAGCATGAGCTATCTGCCGAGCGCGGACGCGAATAACGGCTGGGAGCCGCAGCCGGGAGCAAGCGGAGCGGCACCGAACACGACGCCGAAGACGCTCTACTACCTGAGCGATGCGCTGGGCAGCGTGCTTGGCCTGGAAGCTGCGGACGGCAGCATCTCGGCCCGCTACCAATACGACGAATTCGGCGTAGCGGAGAATCCGGAGAAGTTCGACCCGAACTGGCCGGGACCGGACAACCTGTTCGGCTATACGGGGCTGGGATACGACTATTACAGCGGCTTGTCGTTTGCGAACGCCCGATATTTCGACCCGACGAAGGGCCGGTTTATCAGTGAGGATACGTATGAAGGGGATATTACGAATCCGCTGAGTTTGAACTTGTATATTTATGTACTTAATAACCCGCTGATATATATTGATCCGACGGGGAAATGGAATGAAAAATTAGGCTTTAATTACACAATAAATGAATATAAAAATAAGTGGGCAATTGCTCCGACTAAAGCTGAGCGTGATTATTGGGCAGCACAAGCTGAAAATTTGAGAAACCAAATCAGACAATCTAAGCCATACAGAGATGGTTTTTACACGGAAGAAGACATAATGCAAATAACCGATCCAATGATTCCTATGGATGAAATAATGAAAAGAGCACATGAAATGTACCCAGCACTTAGTGCTTTACAAGGGTTTATGGAAGGTGCTGCTCTTTACATCGAAACTCATCCAGGGGAGAGCATGGCAGTTTCGACAGGATATCTATTATTTAAGAGTGGAAGGAAGATTACTAAACTAGAAAATGGACTGAATTTCTCAGAAGCAGCAGCCAAACACATGGTGAATCCAGGAAGGTTTGTTCCGATACAAACATTAATTTCTGCAATAAAATATGGTGAAAAGTATGTAGACCCACAGGGTAGTGACGCTATGATGTATTATACTGTAATGTATAAGAATGGGGAGCCGTATAATCTTGAGGTTCTCTATCACGAGAAAACTAATACAATATTCCATTTTATGTATACTCGAGACTCAATTGGCCCACTACCAAAAATATCCAAACCTCGGAGGTAAGGAAATGAATGAAACGGAACGTACTCCAAAGGAACGACTATATTGGCTGTTGAAATTACTTAAAGAGGAGAAGATAGATCTCGACAATTTTTGTAATGAATTTCATATCACATTCGATCACGATACAGACTATGATGACTTAACAGCAGATGAATATGAATTATTTAGTGAGCTCGCGAGAAAAGCAGCACGGTTCTCTGATGAAACAAGTAGCAAAATTTTGTATCCCAATGTGTATTCTACACCTGAAATGATTCGAGAGATTACCGACAGAATATATATGAGACTAAAAATATAAAGCAAAAAAATAAAAAACAATAGGCTCCACATGCGAGTATAACAACTCCATGTGGTTTTCTTTTTTGAACGAGATGGGAATTACTGATGGCTTGCGAAAACTGGCGAATTCGAAGTTGGACTTTCCCCAAACCTCTTTACACGGAGTTAAGACCAACGTAACTTTGTGTAAAGGGGTTATGTTTTGTATGGTGCGGAAAAAGTATGACAAAGCCTTTAAAATGGCTGCGGTGATGCAGATCATCGATGAAGGAAAGAAAGTTTCCCATGTTGCTAAAACTTTAGGCATCCTTCCAACAATGCTAAG
>Ga0310825_100647_pt1 | contig 24553 bp, 16 predicted proteins | sample WT_ome_9_FD_202243 | JGI IMG/M metagenome (GOLD analysis project Ga0310825, IMG submission 202243) | Sorghum-adapted microbial communities enriched on wild type (WT) sorghum from Joint BioEnergy Institute, Emeryville, California, United... ... | reverse complement strand
GTACGGTTTAAGCCTGATCCCTGTCATGAGCTATGTGACGATTGCCTTCGCCATATCGACCATTCTTCGCAACAGCGTCCTGGCGATCGGGATCTCCCTGTTCCTGATGATTGCCGGCAATTCGATGATCGAAGCGACCGCACGGTTTGCGTGGCTGAAGTACCTGCCGTTCGCCAACAGCGATATCAGCCTGTACATCTTTCATCTGCCGCCCAGGCCCGAAATGACGCTTTCCTTCTCGCTCACGGTATTGCTTGTCTATATCGCTGCCCTGACATGGATCAGCTGGATCGTATTCAGAAATCGCGATGTATCGATATAGTGCCAAATTGCAGGAAATGCCGGATAATAGAAACAGTCAATTCGCGGCAAGCAAAGGGGGGGGGCAGCTGCTTTGCGTCCGCAACGGATATTGATAGTCGATGATGAACCCGGCATTGTGAAGATGCTGGAGACGGTCCTTCGCAAGGAAGGGTATGAGGCGATCAGCGGCGCCCATACGGGCCAGGAAGCTCTGGACAAGATAAGTCGGCATCTGTATGACTTGATCGTCCTGGATGTCATGCTTCCGGATACGGACGGCTTCCGATTGTGCCGCCAGATCCGTGAGCATACCGCCGTCCCCATCCTGTTTCTTACGGCCCGCTCGAGTGATCTCGACAAATTGACCGGGCTTGGAATCGGCGGGGACGATTATATTACGAAACCGTTCAATCCTCTGGAAGTAGCCGCCCGCATCCATGTGCAATTCAGAAGAATGGCACAATATCAGGCTGCCGCCCGGCAGGATGAAATGTATCATTTCGGCTCCGTTGTCATCGACAAGAAAGCCGCACAGCTATGGGTGAACGGCACGGAAATCCCGTGTCCGGCCAAGGAATTCGAGCTTCTCCGGTTCCTGGCCGAGCATCCGAATCAGATCTTTACCGCCGGGCAATTGTACGAGCATGTGTGGGGCTATGACAGCAACGGAGACGAGAAGACGGTTGCCATCCATATCATGCGCCTGCGCAAAAAAATCGAGCAAAACCCGAAACAACCGTCTCTGATCGTTACACTGCGGGGAATCGGCTACAAGTTTGTTCCGCCCGTAACGAGGTAATCCCGCATGCGAGTGATTTTTTCAAACGGCAAGCTGGTCATTCGGTTTACCTTAAGCTTTATTGTACATCAGATTCTGCTGTTTCTCGCGGTCTCGCTTCCTGCGGTCTTCTATATTGTCGTGCTGAATCAACCGGAGAAGCTCCTTGCCGTCAACCTGACGACCGGCATCATCATTGCGGCTTACATCCTGTATTGCCTGTATTACGGCTATTGTGTTGCGCGGCCGATGGCGGATATTCTGGTGAAGATCAACAAGCTGTCCCGCGGGGAGTATCCGGTTGATGACGGGAGAAGACGCCGTTTTTCACTTTCCGGCCGGCTTTATCGGGAGGTCTACGCCAATCTTGAATCACTCTCCCGGACCTTCCGGGACAATGAGCGCAGACGGCGGGAGTTCGAACAGCTGCGGCAGGAATGGGCTGCGGGCGTCACGCATGATTTGAAAACCCCGCTGACTTATATCTCGGGCTATGCGGACATGCTGCTGTCGGAGGAACACGAATGGAGTGAAGAGGAGAAGAAAGCGTTCCTGCAGCTGATCCGGGAGAAATCCGCCTATTTGGAAGAACTCATCCACGACTTGGGCATCGCCTTCCGGATGGATCAATTCGCAGGTCTTAGTATGCCTTCACAAAAGATCGAGTTGACGGAACTCCTTCGCAGAACGATTGCGGAAGCGGCGAGTCTGCCCTTGAACAAAGCGAACCGCTTCGAAATGCTGGGTGGAGAGGCACCCCTCTATGTTACAGGGGATAAGGGGCTGCTGAGAAGAGCTTTCTCCAACTTGCTGGTCAATGCCGTTGTTCATAATCCGACGGGCACATCCATAACGGTGCGCATCCACCGCGACTCACAGATTCATGTGCATATTGCGGACAACGGACAAGGGATGGATGAGCAAAGCGCCGCCCGTCTGTTCGATCGATATTACCGCGGGACTTCAACGGATACACCCGCCGGCGGCACCGGATTGGGGATGGCCATTGTGAAGCAGATTATTACCGCACATCAAGGTTCGATCGAAGTCCAAAGCAGATTGGGTCATGGCACTACGGTCACCGTTCGATTGCCGCCGGCGCCTGAAGCGGACGCCGACGGTACAATGGACCGTTAGCGCTGCGCGGGACGGGGCCGGGGTGCCGTTGACGGCACTGCGGACCGCTCGCGGCAGCATGCAGGAGGACAATCGTTCAGCACCCTCCCGCACCCCTGCCAGCGCCCGCATTCGCGGCTCACACGACGCGAATCCGTACGGTCTCCCGCGCCGAGCCGTCCCGCCCGGCCGCCGCGACGCGGATCGCGAGCCGCTCCCACACCGATTCGACGGCGAGGCGCTTGTCGAACGTCCGCCAGGTGTTCATGTTGAGCGGATCGTCGAAGTCCAGCAAGTAGTCCGCCGGGAAGTTCGACCGGCCGCGCTCCGATCCCGTGAACCAGAAATACTCGAGCAGCGGCGCGAGCCATTCCCGGTCGTCCTTCAGCGGCGACGCCGGATCCGCGATCCGGAACTCGCCGGCTTCCGCGGCAAACCGGGAACCGTCCGTTCCCCCGGCCGCCGCGCCTTCCGCCGGTTCGGACGGCACCGTTCCCGCATTCCGGGCCCGCTGTTCCGACAGGCGCCGGCAGGCCTCGAGCCGCTCCTCCAGCCGGTCCGCCGGGACGCCGGCATATCGGCACGCCTCCCTGAGGCCGGACGGCTCCACATCCGGCACGAGCACCGGCGGATGCGCCGCCAGCGACTCGATCCGGTAGCCCATCCCGTTCATGAAAATGTCGCACTTCGCCCCGGACGGCGCGGGCCGGATGCCGACGCTGTCCGCCAGCGCGGCGATCTCGCCGTCGCCGAGCCGCCCCAGCGTCGCCACGCCGAGATCCGGCGGCAGCTCTCCGAATTCTTTCACAAAACCCGTGGTTTGAATCCGGCCCTGCATCGCGCGCCGGTCCCGGGCAAGCACCAGCATCAGCTTGAGCAGCAGCCTGCCGCGTTCGAACGGTTCCAAAATCGCGTCAATCCTCTCGTCCGTCTTCCACATCCCGCTCCATTATCGCGCTTCGTTCGCGAAATCGCAAGCGCGCCTTCAATCCCGCCGTACGCCGCGGCCAAACGGCCGGGAAGCCCGCCCCGTCTGCCGTACCTGCCGCGCTCCGCTCCTTCACGCCGGGCTCAGCTCCGGCCGCAGCGGCAGCTCCACGATCACCGCCGTGCCCCGGCGCGGCGCGCTGTCGATTCGCAGCTCCGCCCGATCGCCGTACAGATGCCGCAGCCGCTGGCGCGTGTTCGCCAGCCCGATGTGCCGAAGCCCGTTTCCGTTCCGCGACGGCGGCCGTTCCAGCACCTCGGCGAGCCGCTCCGGCTCGATGCCGACGCCGTCGTCTTCCACCCGGATGACCAGCGTGCGGCCGTCCTCGCATGCCGCGGAAATGCGGATCATGCCGTGCCCGTCCTCAACCGGACAGATGCCGTGGAAGATCGCGTTCTCCACCAGCGGCTGGAGCAGATGCCGCGGCACCAGGCCGTCCATCGCCCGCTCGTCGAGCCGCCACTCGACCTCGAACAGATCCGTGTAGCGATAGGACTGGATCGCGACGTAGTCCCTGAGCAGCGCAATCTCTTCGCGCAGCGTCACCATCGCGTGCTCGCCGCCCGTGCGGGCGGCGTCCTGCAGCAGGCGAATGAACGACCCGACCATGTGCGCGATGTCGTCATTGCGCCCCTTGCGCGCCATGTAAATGACCGCGTTCAGCGTATTGTAGACGAAATGCGGATTCAGCTGGGACAGCAGCAGGTCGAGCTCCAGCTCCCTTTTCTCCTGTTCGTGGCGGATCGATTCCTCCAGATGGGCACGCAGTTCGCGCACCATCCGGTTGAATCCCTGCCCGAGCCGTTCCAGCTCGTCGCCCGTTCGGATATCGACGGTTGTGTTCAGATTGCCGCTCGATACGGTGTTCATCGCCTGATACAGCCTGAGAATCGGCCGCGACATGCGGAGAATGGCGGGCATCATGAGCAGCAGATTCAGCGCCATGCTGACCAGCGAGAACACGACGAGCAGATAGATGACCACCGATCCCCGTGTCAGCAGCGCCCGCTTGTCGACGATGGCGGCCAGCTTCCAGTTCTGCTTCTCGAACGTGTCGATCAGCACGACCGCACCTTCCCGCTCGAACCGCTCTTCGGCACCGGGCAGGGCCGCGACGGACTCCGGCGGTCCGATCGGCCCGATCTCGCCGCTTTCATACAGCACGTCGCCGGCTTCGTTCAGCCAGACGAGTCCCTCGTACCCTTCGCTCCCGTAATCCAGCAGCTCCCGGAAAGGTTCGTAGTCGAGATTGAGGATGAATTTGCCGATCTCCCGGTTCGGCTGCTTGATGTCGCGCACCGCCACGATGAAGCTGATCATTTCGGTTTCCGAGGTGGCGTTGGACGTCATCAGCATCCGGTGCGGAACGGTGAACGCGAACTGCGCGCCGGACCGGATGAAGTTCTCGTACCAGGGTTCCCCCAGCTTCCGGGCAAAATAGTCTTCCGATCCCGCCTCGCTCCAGAACACCTGCCCGTCCGGCAGCACGAGCGCGAAACTCGCCGTTTCCTTCCGCAGGCCGCGGTAGCTGTCCAGATGATCCATCGTGTGCCGGTACAATGCGATCTGATCGTAGATCGACAGGCCGTTGTACGTTTTGAAAAACGTCTGCACCCGTTCCGAAATGATCAGCGTGAACGCGAAATTGGCGATGTCTTCCGACATGTAATCCAATTGCCGCGCGAACTGGGCAAGCCGCGACCGCTCCTCCTGGATCATCTGTTCCTTCAGGATGTGTTCAAAGAAGAAGTAGGCGAACATGCCCGATATGATGAAATTCACGCAAGCCGTCAGGATGATCCGCCGCAAGATCACCGAGTGCAGGCGCTTCACGGCAGGCACTCCTCGCGGAACTGATGGGGCAGCATGCCGGTCACGCGCTTGAACATCTGGCTGAAATGCTGCGGCGAACGGTAGCCGACGCGCTCGCTGACATCCGCCATCTTCGCGTCTTCTTCCCGCAGAATGCGCTTCGCCTGCTCGATGCGGATTTCCGTCAGCACGTCGAGGTAGGTCCGGCCCAATTCCCGCTTGAACAGTTGATGGAGATAGGAAGCGCTGATGCCGACGGCGCGGGCGGTATCTTCGATGCGCAGGTCCTCCGCGTAGTGGGCGCGGATATGTCCGATCGCCTTGCGCAGCTTGCCGGACAGCCGCGTCTCCCCGATGCCGGCCGCCCGCACGAACGCCGCGGCAAACGCGCGCTCGATGTCCCCGATGCGGAAGGGCGGACCGACGGCGTGCGCGGCGAGCGGATCTTCCGCCGGCAGACCGGCGGCGGTCCGACGCTCGTTGTACAGGCGCGTCAGGATATGGACCGTCTCGTACAGGCCCGGCAAGTCCCACTCCGGCGTCTTCAACCGAGCAAACAGCGATTTGATAGCGCTTTCAATCAACTCGGGATGACGGTTGTTCAGTCCGCGGGCCAGTTCGTCCAACCGGATGCCGGCGGCGCAGGCGCCCGTCCGGAGCGGCGGATACGGCACCGGCGCGGCGTCCGCGTCCACGACCGCCTGCCGTTCGCAGAACACCGCGTGCCGGGCCGCCTCGACGGCCTTGCCGTACGCGTGCCTGAATTCGGCCCTTTCGCCGGTACATGCGGCATAGAAACAGGAGACGCCGGCGCCGGGGCGTTCGGCCAGCCGTTCCCGCACGGCAGCGGCGACCGCGCGAAGCGAACCCTTCGTCATTCCGCCCGGAGCGGTGAACAGCACGGCCAGCCGGCCCTCGCCCGCCGCAAACGCGCCGGCCCGCGTCCAGCCGCAGACCGCTTGCGGAAGTTCCGTTTCCGGCAGCGCCAGTCCGGCGCCCGGTTCATCCGGTTCCGGGAAAAACGGCAAGCTGGCGAACGGCCTGTCCTCCTGCAGCACCACCACCCCGCAGACCGATCCCGGCGCGTCCGGAAACCGTCCGTTCAGCACGGCGTCCCGCAGGCGCCGGGACCGCTCGGCGGCCCGTCCCGCCTCGTCCGCTTCCCACGCCTTCCTCGCCTTCTCCAGCTCATCCAGCAGTCTCGGCGCATCCAGCTCGTGCTTCACCAGATATCCCGACACGCAGCCGAGCTTCAGTGCCTGCCGGGCATATTCGAAATCCGCATGGGCGCTCATGACGATGAACCGGATCCCCAGGTTTCGCTCGGCCGCGACCCTGATCAGCTCCAGCCCGTCCATGATCGGCATGCGGATGTCGACGAGGACAATGTGGGGCTTCAGTTCAAGGCACAGGCCCAGCGCGCGCTTCCCGTTCGTCGCCGTCCCGGCGATTTCGTACCCGTGCGATTCCCAGGGGATGAGCGTCTGCACATGGTCTATCGCGATCCGTTCGTCATCCACTATGAGAATGCGCATCGGCCGCATCCGCATCACTCCCGCATCCATGGCGTCCTGTGCCTTCGATTATACAATGGACATCCGGACGGGAGGCAAGCGGAGTACAGGATTCCGACCAAAATTGCAGGATCGGCGCATTTACGTCAAAGGGGTTGCCCGTGTATAGTGTGAGGCGTACACCATCCGATACACCGCCAGAAAAGGAGGACGTGGTTTGCATGACGAATCGTAAGCGCTTACTCCTTCTGCTCGCCGTCTTTTCGCTGCTGGCCGGCCTGATCGCCGGTTGCGGCGGCGGAAGCGGCAAGAGCAATGGAGGCAATTCCGGCGGAAGCGCGGAAAACAGTTCCGGAGGCGCATCCGCCGGCGGTTCGGGTGAACTGAAGGGGGAATTCGTGCTCTGGACCTGGGAACCGGAGCATCCGACCGCGCTGGAAGCGTTCTACAAGAAGTACCCCGGCATCAAAATGAAACGCGTGGAAGTGGCGGCGGAAGACGTTCCGAAGAAACTGCAGACGACGATCGCGTCGGGCGGCGAACTGCCGGACGTCATCCGGATCGAGCGCGGCCAGAAGGCCAAAATCTTCGACATGGACATCCTGGAGAACCTCGAAGCCGCGCCGTTCAACGCCGATCTGTCCGTGCTGTTCGACTATGACATCGCCGCGTTCTCGATGAACGGGCACGTGGTCGCGATTCCGGACGACATGAGCGTCTCGGGCGTCGCCTACATCAAGGACCTGGCGCGGGAATACCTGGGCACGGACAACCCGGAAGAACTGGAAAAGATGCTTCCGGACTGGGACGCCTTCATCGCCAGAGGCCAGGAAGTCGTGCAGAAGAGCGGCGGCAAGGTACTGATGTTCTCGAGCCTCGGCACCGTGTGGGACATCCTGAAGGGACAGCGGCGCGAGCCGTTCTTCGACGGCGATACGATGAACACGGCCGTCGTGCGGGAACGCGTCGCCAGGCTCGTCCAGTTCCGCGACTCCGGCATCGTCGGCAAGCTGGAGCAGTGGAGCCCGGCATGGAACGCCGCGCACGCCACCAGCGACTACATGTTCACGGTCTCGCCGGTCTGGATGCCGCAGTACGTCATCGATCCGAACGACCCGGCGGACGACCGCTGGGCGTTGATGGTCGCGCCGGAAGGCGGCTTCATCCGCGGCGGTTCCTCCCACGGCATTCCGAAGGGCGCGAAGAACGCCGAACTGGCGTGGAAGTGGATCGAGTTCACGTCCATGTCGCAGGAGGGCGCGGAAACGCAGAAGGTGGACGGCGTTTTCACGCACTACAAGCCGGCCTATGAAGATCCGGAGTTCACGAAGTGGACCTGGCGCAACTTCGGCGAGCAGAACATCGGCGAGAAGTTCTTCGTCGATATCTCCAACGTGACGACCGACGTGCCGGAGAACCTGAACGACTCGCTGCTCGACGAAGCGATGGCCATCATCATCCAGACGCTGGCGAAGGACGACAACTTCGGCGTCGAAGAAGCGATGCAGAAGATCGAACAGGAACTGAAGGCGAAGAATTCCAATATCGTCATCGGCTGAATGATTTCGGAACGCGCGCGGCTTGCGGGATGCGGCCGCGCGTTTCCTTGACCGGCGGACCGGGCGGGTTGCGCCGGAGTCCAATGCGCCTGGAGGTGGGGATATGGAAGCGGCCAAAAGGAGATGGATGCCGTACGTCTTTCTCTCGCCGTACCTTCTGTTCTACGCGGCGTTCGGTCTTTTCCCGATCCTGTTCTCGTTCTATGTCAGTCTGACCAGCTGGGACGGCATCAAAGGCAAGACCTTCGTCGGGCTGGACAACTACGTGCATCTGTTCAAACCGGGTTCCTACTTCTTCAAATCGATCGGCAACACGCTGCTCTTCGTCGGCATCGCGCTGCCGCTGCAGATCTTCCTCGGCCTCGTCATCGCGACGTTGCTGTACAGCAAGTTTGTGAAAGGACGCGGATTTTTCCAGCTTGTCAATTTCATGCCGTATATCGTCACGCCCGTCGCGATCGGTCTCATGTTCAACCTGATGTTTGACTGGCAGGTCGGCATCGTGAACAAGCTGCTCCTGCATTTCGGGATCATCGACGAAGCGATTTACTGGCTCGGCGAGGCCAATTATGCGCGGATCGTCATCATCCTGATGCTCGTCTGGAAAGGCTTCGGCTACACGATGATTTTCTACCTGGCCGGGCTTGCGAACATTTCGAAGGATCTGCTCGAGGCGGCCCAGGTGGACGGGGCCAACGCCTTGCGCACCTTCTTCTCGATTACGCTGCCGCTGCTCCGGCCCGTGACGATGTTCATTCTCATTACGGGCATTATCGGCGGATTCCAGCTTCTCGAAGAACCGATGCTGCTCTTCACCGGTTCGAACATGGGCTCGACCGCGATCATCGGCGGACCGGACCGCTGCTGCCTGACGGCCGTCTGGAACATGTATGACACGGCGTTCGGCAGCACGACGCGCTACGGTCTCGGCGCCGCGATCGCCTGGGGCACCTGCTTCATCATCGCGCTGTTCTCGTTCTTCGGCGTGAAACTGTACAAGGGGGATCCGGAATGACGACGAAGGTTCGCTCGGTTCTCGCCACGACGGGCATCGCGCTGATCTCCCTGATCGCGTTCGTTCCCTTTTACATCATGATCATCATGGGCACCCACGTGAATGAAGATCTGTTCCGCAAGATCGTCCTGCTGCCGGGGAACTATCTGCTCGAAAACCTGAAGACGGTAACATCGAGCCGCTTCGACCTGGCCTACCTGAACAGCTTCATCGTATCGGTCGCCAGCACGGTGCTGTCCGTCTTCGTCAGCGCGTTCGCCGGTTTCGCCTTCGCCAAATACGAGTTCAAATTCAAGAATGCCATTTTCAACCTGGTTCTGCTGACCATGATGATTCCGTCGCAGCTCGGCATTGTCGCCTACGTCATCGAGATGCGTTCCCTCGGCCTGTCGGGCACGCTGATCCCGCTCATCCTGCCGTGGGTCGCGAACGCGTTCGGCGTCTTCTGGATGACGCAGTTCATCAAGGGCGCCGTGCCGAACGAAGTGCTCGAGAGCGCGCGGATCGACGGCTGTTCGGACCTGGGGCTGTTCTTCCGCATGGTGCCCGCGTTCATCATGCCCGCGGTCACGACGCTGTCGCTGCTCATCTTCCTGTGGTCGTGGAACAATTATCTGCTTCCGCTTATCATGATCAACAATCCGGATCTGTATACGATCCCGCTCAGCATCACGACGCTCGGAGACGCGTACCGGACCGACCTCGCCGCGCAGATCCTCGGGCTGTCGATCGGCACGCTGCCGGTGCTCGTGCTGTTCGCCTTCGGTTCCAAAAGCTTCATCCGCGGACTGACGGCCGGTTCGGTGAAGGGATAAGAGGCGCTCGCCAGCCCCCGTTCCGGACTTTCACCGCAGAGATGACGCCCACGCCGGGCGAACAGCGAAAAGACCGCCGGACCCGCAAGGGTCGCGGCGGTCTTTGGTGTTGAAACCGGGATGGTCACCCGAGTACGATGCGGTCGTCGGTCAGTTTGTGGCCGCTGATTTGCTCGAACTCGCCGAGCAGCCGCTCGACGGTGAGCGTCTGTTTCTTCTCCGGATCGATGTCCAGGATGATGCGTCCCTTGTCCATCATGATGAGCCGGTTGCCGAGCCGGATCGCCTGCTCCATGTTGTGCGTCACCATCAGCGTCGTCAGCTTCTGCTCCCGGACGATCGTCTCCGTCAGCCGCGTGATCAGATCCGCGCGGGCCGGGTCGAGCGCCGCCGTATGCTCATCCAGCAGCAGGATGCGCGGGTTCGTGAACGTCGCCATCAGCAGGCTGAGCGCCTGGCGCTCGCCGCCCGACAGCAGGCCGACCTTCGCGCGCAGCCGGTTCTCCAGGCCGATGCCGAGGCGCGCGAGCTGCTCGCGGAACATCTCCCGCTTCCGGCGGGTCACCCCGAACCCGAGTCCCCTCGCCTGCCCCCGCTTCCAGGCCATCGCGAGGTTCTCCTCGATCGTCATGCGCGGCGCGGTGCCCGCCATCGGGTCCTGGAACACGCGGCCGATGAAGGCGCTGCGCTTGTACTCGGGCATCCGGGTGACGTCGCGGCCGTCGATCACGACCTCGCCCATGTCCGGCTGCATCGCGCCGGAGATGATGTTCATCAGCGTCGACTTGCCCGCGCCGTTGCTGCCGATGACGGTCACGAAGTCGCCCGGATTGAGCTGCAGGTTGATGCCGGCGAGCGCCGTCTTCTCGTCGACGGTGCCGGGATTGAACAGCTTGTAGATGTTCGCCAGACGAAGCATCAGCGCACCGCCTCCGATCCCGCCAGCTCGCGCGAGCGCTTCTGGGCCAGCTTCCGCATCGACCACGAGCGGGACGCGGTCGGCACGACGAGGGCGATGATGACGATGATGGCCGTGATCAGCCTCACATCCGACGACTCCAGCCATTCGACGCGCAGCGCGAGCGCCACGACGATCCGGTAGACGACCGAGCCGAGCACGACCGCGAGCGTCGCGCGGAAGACGGTCTTCGCGCCGAAAATCGCCTCGCCGATGATGACGGACGCGAGGCCGATGACGATCATCCCGATCCCCATCGAGATGTCGGCGAACCCGCCCTGCTGGGCGATAAGCGCGCCGGACAGCGCCACGAGGCCGTTGGACAGGCTGACGCCGACGATTTTCGTCGTGTCCGTGTTCGCCCCGAAGCTGCCGATCATCTTCGCGTTGTCGCCGGTCGCCCGGAGCGCCAGCCCGAGATCCGTCTTGAGAAACGCGTCGAGGAGCAGCTTGATGACCAGAATGACGACCGCGATGACGAGCAGCAGGATCCATTTCTTGTCCCGGCTGATCGGCGGAAAAATCGTGTCCAGCCCGAGCAGCGACACGTTGGGCCGGCCCAGGATCCGCAGATTGATCGAATAGAGCGCGATCATCATCAGGATGCCGGACAAGAGGCCGTTGATCTTGCCCTTCGCGTGCAGCAGGCCGGTGAGCGCCCCGGCGGCCAGTCCGCCCGCGAACGCCGCCGCCGTCGCAAGCCACGGGGTGTAGCCGGCGGTGATCATCACCGCCGCGATCGCGCCGCCGGTCGTGAAGCTTCCGTCGACCGTGAGGTCGGGAAAGTCAAGAATCCGGAACGTCATATAGACGCCCAGCGCCATCAAGGCGTACAAGAGTCCCAGCTCCACCGCTCCGGGCATCGAACTCCACAGTGATCCTAGCATGTGCTCGTCCTCCTGACATAAGAAAAACGGGTGGCGCCGCACGGGCGGACGCATCCGTTTTGCGCAAGAAAGAAGAAAGAAAGATTAACCGGTTCGTTCTTGTCTTTCAAAGAAGGGAGTGAACGAAAGACCGCTCACTCCCGTTGGCATCCCCGTTTACTCGATAATGTTGTTCGCCGGGTCTTGCACGACGGCCTTCATCGCGTCGGTCACGGTGATGTTCTGTTCGGCGGCCGCCTTCAGGTTCAGGATGAAATCGAGTTTGTCCGGGAACGTGACCGGCAGTTCGGACGGCTTCTTGCCGTTCTTCAGAATCTCGACGGCCATCTGTCCTGCCTGGTAGCCGTGGTCGTAGTACCTGAACCCGACGGTTGCGAACGCGCCGCGTTCGACCGTGTCGCGGTCGCTGGAGAAGAACGGAATATCGTTCTCGTTCGCGACCTGGATGACCGCGTCGACGCCGCTGACGACCGTGTTGTCAAGCGTGATGAAGAACGCGTCGGCGCGGCCGATCAGCGATTCGGCGGCCTGCTTCACTTCGGACGTGTTCGCGACGGCGGCCCGCACCGTCTGGATGCCGTGCTGCGCCAGCTGATTCTCGGCGTTCTCGGCCATGACGACGGCGTTCTGCTCGCCTTCGTTGATGATGACGCCGACCGTCTTCACGTTCGGGAAATGCTCCGCGATGAAGTCCATGAGCTTCCGGACGGCTTCCGGGTTCGTGTCCGAGGCGCCGGTCACGTTGCCGCCCGGCGCTTCCAGGCTGTCCACGAGATTCGCGCCCAGCGGGTCGGTGACGGCGGCGAACAGCACCGGCGTCTCCTTCACGTATTGCGCCACCGCTTGCGCGGACGGCGTCGCGATGGCCAGCACCAGATCGTTATTGTCCGCCGCGATCTTCTGCGCGATCGACAGATTGTTCGTCTGATCGCCCTGCGCGTTGTTGTAGTCGACCTTCAGGTTGACGCCCTCTTCGAGGCCGGCGTCCTTCAGCGCCGCCAGGAAGCCATCGCGGGTCGCGTCCAGCGACGGGTGCTCGACAATCTGGGAAATCGCGATCCTGAACGACTGCTCCGAGCCGCCGGACGATTGTCCCTGGTTCTCCGACGATTGTCCCGAATTCCCGGACGTTTGCTCCGTGGTCGATCCGGTCGAATTCGAGCCGCTTCCGGCGTTGCCGCCCGCGTTGTCCTTCTTGCCCTGACCGCAGGCGGCCAGCATGACGGCCAGCAAACCGATGATCAGCAAATACCCCGCTTTTCTCATGTTCCACTGCTCCTCGCATGCCCGGACGTTTCGCAATAATGAAAGCGCTAACATCCATGTGATAATGAAGTAACATAGACTATGATATAAGCAATGACCAGTTCTAGTCAATTGATAAAATTGATGAAATTGGACCAACTTTCAATCCATCACCATTAACTGTCAAGTCTGTATTCCGGAGAAAAAACCCGGCGGATTTTCGACACGTTTCGCCGTCATGCCCGCCGCATTCCGCACACCCTCCGCGCCTTGCGCGGCGTCTTTTGCATCAGGATGCCGCAAGCTCCTCCGGCATCCGCGGGGCCGTCTCCCGGGTCACGCGGTGCATGCCGTTCTCCGCCGGCTCACGGAGCGTGGACGCGCGCGGGAAGCCGAGGCTGAGAACGCCTTTGCGTACTCTTGGTCGAAATTCAGGACTAGGTAATAAAAAATCAAATAAGGTAAGATAAATTACCACTACCCGATTTTAGGAGGCACCATGTTCGACAAACTGGTTCCGAGGTCGGTATACCTCAGGCTGTTTCTGTTGCTTTCGTTTATCGTCACCCTGACGGTTCTGATTTTTTCCTATGTGTTGACCCGGATGTTCTCCCAATATGCCTGGGAGGAGATCGACGAATTTGCCCGTCACCGCATCGAGCAAATCGACCGCAATACGGAATTCACCCTGAAAAAATTGATGCTGTACGGTTTGCGCATGTACGAGGATCGGGCGCTGAAGAACTGGATGACCGCAAACGAAGACAACGCGTTGCTGCAGCACGAAGCGATGACCATATTGACCGATTACCTGGCCGTTGAGCCCTACATCCACTCCGTGTACCTGGTCAACATGAATACGAGGCGCGTATTTTCGTCATTGGAAGGGGTATCCGACTTCGAAGACTTCGAAGACCGGGAACTGATGCGGGCCATTACGGAAGGCAGCCATCCTGTGCTGAAATTCGAGAATGATCCGGCGAACCATGCGTCCCTCCTTCTCCTCTCCATTCCGGCGGCGCCGTCAAATCAGGGCCGATTGGCCATGATGATCGACAAGACAAAATTGCGGGACTTCCTGCTGCCGCCGGACGATGAAAAACACAGCAAAATCTTCATCCTCGACGAATCCGGCCGGATCATCCTGGGCGATGCGGACGAAGCGGTGGCCGGCGACATCTCCGCGCAGGCCGGCCGCCGGGAAGAAGCCGGCCTGTTTCGCTGGGAAGGGGAAGGCCGGTCGTGGACGGTGCGCCACACAGCGTTGAACATGGGCGGCTGGCGCATTTACCACATGTTGCCCGCGAATATCCTGAAGGATCGAGCCGAAACGTTCACCCGCACGCTGCTGGCGGCAACCGCGGCGATGCTCGTCGTACTCGTGGCGGCGATTTTCTGGGGGTCCCGGAAAAATTTCAAACCTTTCAGCGAACTGACGGCCTTGCTGCAACAGAAGCTGGGGCTTCAGGGCAATGACAAGATCGCAAAGCTGCCCGAATTTCGGGTTATCGAGTCGGGCGTCCTGCAACTGCTGGACAAAATGGATCAGTTGCATATATCGCTGAAGAACAGCCAGCAGATGGTGCTCGAAGAGCATCTGCGCCAATGGCTGCTCAGCGGCAGACTTCACGACGGCGCATCGCAGATGATCAGGCAGCACACGCGGCTGCTTGACGGCCGCCCTCTGCAGCTTGCGATCATCCGCATCGAGAAGTATCTGTCGTTTGCCGAACAGTACGACTTTGCTTCGCGGAAACTGCTGAAGTATGCAATGGAAAACATCTGCAGGGAAGTTCTTGAAAGCGCCGACTGGCACGGCGAGTGCGTCGATCTCGGCTCCGATCATCTCGCGCTGCTGATCGTGCCCCCGCCTTCCGGCGATCCGGTCGGGGTGCTCGAAGAGGTAAAGCTTCAGATCTTGCGCTGGCTTCAAATTCCGACCACCATTGCGGTCAGCAATCCCGTTGAACCCCGGGAGAATCTCTCCCCTCTGTACAAAAAGGTGCTGGAGCTTTCGACGCTTCGCTTCATCAACGGCGTGGACAAAATCTATACGGTAGACGATTTGGAGACAGGGCGAAACGCGGAACCGGCCCAGTGGGATCAGCACGTCAAACAGCTGATCCAGGCCGTCCGCCTGCGCAACAAAGCGGCCATGGAAAGTTGCCTGCAGGCCATCAGCGGACAACTCCACGGGCTGTCCTATCCGGAATGCAAGTTGCAGCTCACCCATCTTGTCTATCAGCTCATGCGAACCTTCAAACGGCTGAGCGAACTGCAGGGGATGAACGGCATCCAGCATGATCTGGAACGCTTCAGCAGCCTGCAGGAAATCATGCGATGGCTCCGAAACGAATTGAATGAAATTATCCGGGATTTGGGCAAGAAACACAAATCCAACCGCAAAGAAGAATTGTACCGCGAGATGGTGGAATATGTGCAGCGGCAAATCTTCGACCCGATGCTCACGGTCGAAGAGTTGGCCGAGCATGTTTCGGTGTCGAGCGACTACGCGCGCAAAATTTTCAAAGACTTTAACGATCTCTCCCTATCCGAATACATCATTTTTGAACGGGTCAGGCATGCCAAAAGAATGCTGCTCGAGACCGCCCTGCCGGCCATGGAGGTTGCCGAACGCTGCGGATTCCAGAGCAAAAGCCATTTCTACACCGCTTTTAAAAAGTTGACGGGACTGACGCCGAATCAATACCGGCAACACCGTGAAGAACCGGAATGAAATGAACGTGCAGCGCATTGAAATTTTTCGCGTCCATTCGCGGGTTACCGTTCAGCGCCGAATGCCGGCGCTATTCTTGTGTCCGGTAATGCGGACTCCAAAAACGAGTACCGTCTTTTTGCGGCGTTCAGGACTTGTGTGCCGGAATGAGGACTGTACGCCGGGGCAGATTTGCCGCTAAGCTGGACTCGTAAATCCGCGAGGGAAGTGAAAAAAATTGATCCGCGACATCGTCAAAAACAAATCCTTGTATCTGTTGGCCCTTCCGGGATTTTCCTTCCTGGTCGTCTTTGCCTACGTGCCCATGACGGGCCATCTCATTGCCTTCAAGGACTATCGGGTGAGTGAAGGGATCTGGGGAAGCCCATGGGCGGGACTGGAAAAATTCAGACTCCTCTTTGAAAGCGACAAGTGGATCCAGGTCACGCTCAACACCCTGTATTTGAACCTGCTGTTCATTGTTTTCAGTTTGATCGTTGCGCTGACGCTGGCTGTTTTTCTCAACGAGATTCGATGGGCGGTATGGAAGCGCTTGGCCCAGTCCATCGTTTTTCTTCCCTATTTCGTCTCCTGGATGGTCGTCAGTTTCATCGTCTTCGCGTTGCTGAACACAAGCGACGGACTGGTCAACCGGACGCTTGCCCGGATCGGCGCGGACACGGTCTCCTGGTACAGCTCGCCGCAATATTGGCCGCTCATTCTGACGGCCATCTATGTCTGGAAATTCGCGGGCTACAAATCGATCATCTATCTGGCCGCCATCACCGGCATTTCGGGCGAATATTACGAGAGCGCGAGGATCGACGGCGCCAACCGGCTGCAGCAGATCTGGCACATTACCCTGCCCCTGCTCCGGCCGACGGTGATCATTCTGACCCTGCTGTCAATCGGCCGCATCTTCTACGGCGACTTCGGCATGATATACGGCATTGTCGGCGACAACGGAGTGTTGTTTCCGACCACGGACGTGATCGACACCTATACCTATCGCATGCTCAGGCATCTCGGCGATTTCGGCATGTCCTCGGCCATCGCTTTGTACCAATCCGTCATGGGATTGATCGTGATCTTGATATTCAACGGTATCGTGCGCAAGGTTGACAACGATTCCCGATTGTTTTGAGCGTGCATGACGGAGGTGGAAGCGATGGATAACACGGTTGGAAGGCGGTCCTCGATCCGGCAGGACACCTCATGGCCGGAGAAAGGTTTTCATTGGTTCATCCATGGATTTATTGCCGCATTTGCGCTGATCTCGTTCATTCCGTTCTGGCTTGTGGTCATCGGTTCCTTTACGGCCGAGCAAAGCTTGCGGACCAACGGGTATCAGTTGTTTCCGACGCAATTCAGCCTGTATGCCTATCAATATGTGCTGGCCGGAAAGCAAATAGCCACGAGCTACGGCGTCACCGTCACGGTTACGGTCGTCGGAACATTGCTGGCCGTATTGGTGACCTCGACGTACGCCTATTTTCTGGCCCACCGCAAGGTGAAATACCGGAACGTGTTTTCCTTCTTGACCTATTTTACGATGCTGTTCGGTTCCGGCCTCGTCGGCTATTACCTGCTGATCGCCAACTGGCTGGGCCTGAAGGACAGCATCCTGGCCCTGATTCTGCCCTATGTGCTGAATCCTTTCTATGCTTTCATCATGGTCGCGTTCTACCGCAACATTCCCTATGAGCTGAATGAAGCGGCGATCATCGACGGCGCGAACGACATCACGATCTTTTTCAGAATCATATGGCCCGTCGCCACGCCTTCCATCGCCACCATCAGCCTGTTCTACGCCCTGGTTTATTGGAATGACTGGTGGCTGGCGCTGCTGTTCATCGACAAGCACGAGCTGCATCCGCTGCAGATCATGATCCGGCAGCTCATGAGCAGCCTGGATCCCGACGCCTACGTCGGGGTGGACGTCAGCGCCGCCATGCAAATTCCGGGCATGGGAGTGCAGTTGGCTACGGTTTGCTTGACCATCGGTCCGATCATCTTCGTGTATCCGTTTGTCCAGAAATATTTCATCAAGGGACTGACGATCGGCGCTTTGAAAGGCTGAAGAACCCTGCGGTCTGATCCGGGATTCCCGGGGTCCCGGTTCAGCATACATCATCATCGCGTCCTAACGGGGGAGGTTCTCGAACATGCGAAGAAGAAAAACCGCGGCGATTTGGCTTGTCACCGTGCTGCTCGCCGTCACGGCTCTGGCCGGATGCGGCGGCGGCCGCGATTCCGGCAATGCCGTCGGGACCGGAGCGGCGAATTCGGGAGAAACGAATGCGTCCGACACCGGCAAAGCTCCATCCGAACAAGGTGAACAAGCGGAAAAACTGGATCCGGTTACGCTGAAAATCCTGCTGCGCGGCAACCGTCCGGCCGCCCTCGACGAGGTGATCGCCGAAGCGGAACGCCGCATGGCCGACACACTCAACGTCAAATTGGACATCACCTTCGTCGCCAGCAGCGACCACGCGTCCAAGGTGCAGGTGGCGCTGAATTCCGGCGAACCGTACGATCTGGTGTTCAACGCGCCCTGGATCAACATGAACCAGATGATCGCGGCCGGCCATTTCACCCCGCTGGACGATCTGCTCGCCCAATACGGGCCCAACATTCTGAAAACGAGGCCCGAGTCCATGTGGGAAGCAAACAAGGTGAACGGCAGCGTCATCGGCATCCCGCTCGCCGTCAGCTACAGCGGCGGCAAGGGATTCCTTGTCCGCAAAGACATCAGGGAAAAGATCGGATTCCGCGAGATTGAGACGCTGGACGATTATATCGACTTTCTGTACGCCGTCAAAGAGAAGGAATCGATTATTCCGCTCACGCCGGGGTCGGCAACGACAGAGGGGATCTTGCCCTACATCTTCGAGCAAAGCCCCGGGAAATACGACTACATTCAGCCGACCAACGTGCTTTCCAATCTGAACTATACGCTGTATTACAAGAACAACGACGGCATCGTCTACAATCTCTTCGAAACGGAAGAGCCCGTCATCATGGACGGACTGAAGCAAATCCGGCAATGGTATCTTGACGGCATCATCCACCCCGACATCATGGCCGTCAAAAACGGGAACGAGGTGTACATCAGCGGCAAGACCGCCTCGATCGTCAAGAATGATTTCGGCGTCAATCCGCAATGGGAAGCCGATTTGCAGGGCAACATGCCCGGGGCGGAGTCGGAGTACATCAATTTCTATGACTTCAACGAGAAGCGCATAACGAATTTCCAGGCATCCAACTTCATCTTCGTGCCCAAATACAGCAAGAACAAGGAGCGCGCCATTCAGTTCCTGAACTGGGCGCACGAGAAAGAAAACTACGACCTGCTCGCCTACGGCATTGAAGGGAAACATTGGGAAGCGGTCGGAGACAAGGGATACCGGGTTCTGGACAATTCGTACGGATGGTGGCCGTATCTGTGGATCTGGAATCCCGACCTCAACCGCGAGAACGCCGATCTTCCGCAAGAAATCATCGACATGAACCTGTGGACGCAGAACGCGGAAAACTACATTCCCGATATCCTGACCGGATTTTCCTTCGACGCCGCTCCCGTCGCGAATGAAATCGCCCAGCTCAACGCGACGGCGGTCGAGCTCTTCAATCCGATCCGGCACGGAGCCTTCGATTTTGACCAGTCCTGGGCGAATTACAAAGAAAAAGCGGCTCCGCTGGCCAAGGCGATCCAGCAAGAATTGCAGCAGCAGATCGACCGGTTCCTGCAGCGCTGACCCGCCGCGCATGCATGGCCATCATTCGGAGGAATCTTGAACGGCAAGATTCCTCCTCCATATTCCTTTAACGGGAGGAAGGAAATGGAAGATTCGGAACGCTTTCACCGTTTTGAAGGCGGGGTATCCTATTATCCCGATCATTGGCCCCGCGAAGAATGGGAACGCGACATGAAGCTGATCAAGCAATCCGGACTTTCGCTGATCCGCTTCGGAGAATTTTCATGGTACTGGCTGGAGCCGGAAGAAGGCCGTTTCGATTTTTCCGGGCTGGATCATTTCATGGAACTGGCGGCATCGCTTGATCTGAACATCGTGCTCTGCACCCCGACCGCCGCGCCGCCGGAGTGGCTGCTGCGCCGCTACCCGCATGTCCGCTATCGCGACGCGAACGGCCTTCCCCACCGGGGAGGCCGGCACATGATCTGCTACCACGATCCCGACGGCAAGCGATTGGCCGAGCGGATCATTGTGGCGATGGCCGAAAGGTACAAGGACCATCCCGCCCTGTTCGCTTGGCAGATCGACAACGAGCCGACCCTGGGCGAATCGAAATCGCGGGAACGATTTTACGATTACCATCCCGAGACGGTCCGGCGCTTCCGTCAATATCTCAGGGAAAAGTACGGCACGACGCGGGCGTTGAACGATCTTTGGCAAAATCACTTCTGGAGCCGCGCCTGGTCCGATTGGGATGAGGTTGACCCGCCGGCCGAGCCGGGCATCCCATCGCTCTGGCTCGAGTGGATGCGTTTTCGCGATCGGATCGTGAACGACTGGATTCAGTGGCAACTTGATTTGCTGCGCGGGGTCAAGCCGGATTTCATCATCGGCACCAACATTCCGGAAGTATCCCCGACGGCCAGCATCTGGTTGGCCCAGGATTATTTCGGGCAGTGCCGCGGGCTCGACTATGCCGGAATCGACGTGTACGTGCACAAGCGTGACCGGCGGAGGGAACTTCGGGAACTGGCGTTTTCCTGCGATCTGATCCGTTCCGCCGCGGACGCGGCCGGCAGCGCGTTCTGGGTGAGCGAGACGCAGGCGGGTCCGCATCGGCTGCCGTGGATGAAACGGTTCGCGGGCGGTCTGTGGGGCGCCGATTTTCTGCGCGACAGCACGATCGCCTGCGCGGCGCACGGCGCCCGCAAAATTCTTTACTTCCTGTGGAGGCCGACCATCGGCGGACAGGAGTTCGGCATGAACGGGATGGTGCACGCGGACGGAAGCCCGCACGAGATCACGCTTGCGGTTAAAGAGATCCTGAAAGAAGCGGAAAGCGCGGCCGCGCGGCATGACGGGAAAAGGACGGTCTATGTCCATTATTCCCGGGACAGCCTGCTCCTCGCTTCCGGCTACGATCCGTGCGACACATGGGAAAGCACGCTCCGCGGCTGGCATGCTCTGCTCATGGAGCTCGGCTTTCGTATCCAATTCATGGATGACCGGGGACTCCGGCAAATGAACTGGCAAAAAGGCGATCTGTGCGTGCTTCCCTATTCGCTCGTGCTGGACGAGCCGGCGGCCGAAGGAATAAAGCGGGCGATTGAAGCCGGCGCGACGGTGGTATCCGGTTACGCGACGGGCTTCTTCACCCCGTACGGCACGATCCGGCAGCGGATTCCCGGCTTTGGATTGGATGAGCGATTCGGCGTGCGCAACCGCGGAGCCGATCTTGTGCGGGAGGGAGACGGCATTCGCATCGCGGGAACCCCGATTGTCGTGGACGCGTTGCACAGCGAACTGGAGCTTTTGTCCGGAGATGTCATCTGCGCGTTTTCGACGGGCAAACCCGCCGTCGTGCGCAACCGCAACGCCCTCTATGTCGGTTTCGATGCGGGGACCCTGTACATGAACGGCGCCCCCGATCGGCAGCGGGATCTGCTGCGGCTGCTGGGACCGTTGTTGTCTGTTGATGCCGTGGAGGAACCGGCTAAAAAATGATAAGGAAGGAGAAGCGCGAAAGCCATGATCCGAAAAACGGCAAAGTTGCTGCTTGCCTTGTCGGTGGTGTTGACGGGGCTCATCGTTCCGCCCGCCGCCATGCAGCCCTACGTTCAGGCGGCGCCGCTGAATATCGCGCTGAACAAGCCGATTGAGGCAAGCAGCGTGATCAACAACTCGCACCGTGCCGCCGTCGCCAACGACGGCAATCCAAACACTTTTTATGAAAGCGAATACACACTGCCTCAGACGCTCACCGTTGACTTGGGAACCGTGCATGCCATTGACAGAATCGTGATGAAAATGCCGGAAAACTGGAAAGCCCTGAATGCGACAATTGCCATTCAGGGCAGCACGGACAATTCCGCCTATTGGGATATCGTGCCGTCGGCTACTTATTACTTTTATCCGGAGCAGAAGAATACGGTCGAGGTCCATTTTGCCGCCGCCTACACACGATATGTCCGGCTGTACTATACGGCGCGGTCCGACCGTCAGGCCGGCGCCATGGGAGAGCTCGAGATCTACGCCAGTCCGAACGCGCCGGATCTGATCGTGACGGACATCGCCTGGGCGCCGGCAAATCCGGAGCCCGGTGATCCCGTCATCTTCACCGCTGAGGTTCAAAACGTCGGATCAAGCGCGACCCCGGCCGGGCTCGGCCATAAAGTAGCCTTTCGCATCGACGGAGAGACCGTGGCGGAGAGCGCTGCATACGACCAACCCATAGCGCCGGGACAAAAGATTTTGATGACGGCAGCCTCGGCATGGACGGCCGAAAAGTTCAGTTTCGATATTCAGGCCGTGGCCGATGCGAACGGCGGCCTGGGCGAAAACAATGAGGACAATAATGGTGATTACTACAAGGTACTGAACGTGTCCGGCAACGGCTGGCAGGCGTTTTTCAACCTGAAAGAAGAATTGGGGATCTATGATTTTCCCGAGGAAATGCTGAGTTATGAACTCGATTTCACCGGTTATGCCGTGGCGAAGGAAAACCTCAAGCTGCTTCAGCGGGGAATGCCCGAACCCCTCGACTATCAGTTGTCGAATGTGGTGGAAAGCGACGGTTATCTGGTTTCGGCGACCCTGAACTTCCGCACTTCCCTCGCGATCGGGGAAACCAAGCGGTTCGTGCTCGAAGCCGATCCGAATTATGTCCATGTTTCCGGCGAGCCGATCAACATCGTAGACAACGGGAACGGAACCGCGACGATCGAGGGAAATTTGCAGCAGATCAGAGTGCCCTACGGCAGCCTGAGCGATGTGCAGATCCCCCTGCGCGACGCCCCCGCTCCGCTGCTGTCGATCGCCCGTGAGCCCGGCCAATGGATCGGACAAGGGAGATTCTCGGCGCCGCAGGGGATCACGGTCACTTCCATCCAGGGGCGGGTGATCGAACAGGGACCGCTGTTCGTCCGGTATGAGGTTTCCTATGCGATCAGCGGCAACCGTTCCTATACGTGCACTCTGACAGTGTTCCGGAACGAAAAGCACGTCACCGTGGATGAAGTCTACAGCGGCTTTTCCCCCGGCGACGAAGCGTATCTCATCTTCAGCTACAAGGACGGCGTCGATCCCAACGGCCGGATCGTCATGCAGAACGCCGGATATTACCGCTACAGTCCGTCCAATCCGAACTATTACAGCGGCCAGTATGGAGACGGTATCGACGCAAACGGCAAATTGCCCTATGAGCTCGGCCTGTACTCCGTCAATTCGTGGGGTGTCATGCGTTCCACCTCGTTCTGGAACGATTCGGGGCAACATGCCATTCTGTTCGCAGTGAATCGCCTCCGTGACTGGAAAACGCAGTCGAGGCAAATTTACGAAGCCCGTATCGCACAGCATTTGCGCTTCTATCAGACGGCAACGGACAAATACATGGCGGCCAGAATCGAAGGCGGAGCCCGGTATTGGGCGGTATCGGTCATTCCCCGCTCCGAGATGGTGCTGTCCGGCCGCAGGAGCAGGGACTTTACGATCGTCGATCCGGTTCTGATAGACAGTGCCTGGACGCAAATTCCGACCACGCCCAATCTCCAGCCGGGGAACGCGCCTGATGCCAAGTTGTGGGCCAAATTGTCCGACCTGAGTCTGAACAAGTACAAGGACATGATCTTTGATTTTCCCGAAGACGTCAGCCGCAAGCTTCATGTGCCCATGCAGTCCGAACATTCGCTGGATACGCCGGCCGGATTGTGGGATACCTCAAAGCATAACTTCCGGTTTTACTACTATATTACGGACAAATACTGGGATTTCAGCAGCGAACTTGGCGGAGCCGCGTGGGCCGGCCGCGTCCAACAAGTAAATTTTGCGACCTATGCGAACAACCGCGACAAACCGGGATGGACGCTCTCGCAGCGCAAACGGGCGCGCTCGCTGTTGGTCTTCTTCACCTACGCGGTCGAGGACGACCATATTTTGCCGCACAAGTCCATGCTTGGCGGCCACCCGAACTTCAACATGGACATCAAAGCGATGCTCGGCATGGCGGCAGGAATATTTCCCGATCATCCGCACGCGGAGCGCTGGAAAAACGAATTCATGAGCAACTTCGAAGAAATGATGGAGGTATGGGCGAGAAAACCGAATCCCGCGCTGAACGCGGAAGGCGGCCGGTGGTACGAGAATTTGCCGACATATGCGAACGCGATGTTGAGGGGGCTCTTTGCCGCTCATGAAGGCTTGATCCGATATGACGGCACCGATCTGTTCACGAATGAAAATCTGCGCAGCGTGATGCGCTGGATCATGAACTCGCTCACCTTCACCGAACGGGGCACCGCGGCCATACCGATCGGCGCGCATTCCGCCGGAGGCGCTCGCAGCGGGGAATTCGACGGGATCTATGAAATACTGGCCGAACTGATCAGCATAAGCGATCCGGTGCTGGGCGCCCAGATGCGCTGGATGGCGACGGGCGGCGCGGAAGGGATCAAACCCGATCTCGAATCCACCCTGTATACGGATTACGGTCCCGTGCTCCGGTATGATCCGGGCGGACCGAACGAAGCCTTCGTCTACCTGCAGCAGCTGAACGGAAGCGGCTATCGCTGGAGCGCCAATACCAACGGGACGGTCTACTATACGGCGGGCGGAAAACGGTGGAGCTGGAACGGCACCGAGGACAACGGCGACG